>OMKS01003833.1_pt1 | contig 11747 bp, 10 predicted proteins | sample 1674721 | NCBI WGS metagenome assembly OMKS01 (sample SAMN06264996, study PRJEB25208) | sediment metagenome | isolation source: hot spring sediment | place: USA: California | collected 2014-09-02 | reverse complement strand
GGTCTCTTCAAGCTGGAAATCGAGCCGTTCCTGTGTTATAGTACGTCTAACCATAAGGCTACTCCTCTCTGCACCCAACGGGTGCGATGCTTCATACCCGTTAGACGCAGTAACCATATGAGGAGTAGCCCCTCTTCCTTCAGCCCTATATCGGAACTAGGGAGGAGCTGGACCCGGTGGAACGGGAGGTGGTCGAGCTTCTGCTGGTCTTCGCGACCGACCTGACGAACGACAGGAGCCGGGGCCTGGCCGTTGAAGAAATCGTCGAACTCCTGGCGCTGGGTCGGCGCGAAGATGCGCAGAGACTCCTGCCCTACTTCCTGCCCGGAAGCCGTCTGCGCGAGATGGGCGCTGACGGGATATCCGGGTTCGTCGGGCCGCGTCGGCTCCGCCTTGACGATGACCTCGTCGCGTCCCTGCTCGGGGTTGAGCCGGGCCGGAAGCCGACCGAGGCCAAATCCGAACCGACCTGCCGGTGCGCGGACATCACCGGATTCCTGGCGGACGCGGGCGTGGTGCTCGACCCTGCCGCGCTCGACGCACTGCGCACGGTCTGGAGCCACATCCGCTGTCGTGATGTCATCCGGGAACAGTGGGGTTTCGGCGGGCCGGGCCGGGCGTCGGGCGGGGTCTGCCTGCTGTTTCACGGCCCGCCCGGGACCGGCAAGACCCTGACCGCGGAAACGCTGGCCCGGGCCCTGGGCCGGGAGCCGTTGGTCATCAACTACCCGGACCTGGTCAGCAAATGGGTCGGCGAAACCCAGAAGCACACCCGGGCCGCGTTTGTCGAAGCGGGTCGGACCGGCAAAGTGCTGGTCTTCGATGAAGCGGACGCGATTTTCGCCCGGCGCACGCAGGTCAATACCGCGGCCGACCGGTTCGCCAACAGCGAAGTGAACACCCTGCTGATGGAGATGGAGCGGTTTGCCGGAACCGTCATCCTGACGACCAACCACGCCGGTGTGCTCGACCCGGCGCTGGAGCGGCGCATCCGGCACAAGGTCTACTTCGGCCCGCCGGACGCCGGGACCCGGGCCGGAATCTGGCGCAAGCACCTGCCGGAACAGGCGCCGCTGGCCGAGGACGTGGACCTGGACCGGCTGGCGCAGGAATACCGGCTGACCGGGGGCCAGATTGCCAACGCGGTGATGACCGCGGCCGCGCTGGCGGCCGCCCGGCTCGATGACGGGTCGGAGAAGACGAGAATCACGATGGCGGACTTCGAGGCCGGGGCGAAGCGGGAAGCCCGGGGCTACGATGCGGTCACGAACGGAAGCAAGCTCGGGTTCTGAGAGTGATGACCGATGCTCAAGACCACTACTGCATTCGCAACACAGTGCCGATGAACGCGGGGAGGAGCATACCTCACAGAGTCACAGAGCGGAGGGAATCGGGGACAGGACCGGCTTGTCCCCAACCCGGATCGTGCCCCCTGATTTCCGAATTTCGCCGGGGCAGTATTACCTTAAGGTAATATTGCCCCCGGCGAAATTCGAGCCCGGCGCCGGGCTGGTCTTGGAGGTTGACCGGCCCGGGCGGCGGCCTAGAATCTTTGTCGTGAGCGCGCATAATCAGCCCTGGAGGCAATCGTGAGAGCGAGCCCGTTTCTGAAGTTCATCGCCGTGCTGTCGTGGGCGGTGCCGGCCGCGGCGACAATCTGGCCGATAATGCCCAATACCGAGGTCCAACCGCTGGGTAATAACTGGGGGAATTACCAGAACTACGGTTCGAGCGCCGCGAACGGGTACTTTCACAACGGCATTGATATCATCACGCCCGGACGTCAGGGTGCGACGGTGGTCGCGGTCGCGCACGGCTGGGTGAAGGGCTGGGGCACGATTCAGCAGGACCTGCACTGGCGGCTGGCGATTTCGGATTCGCCGATGAGCTGGACCGGCCGGTCGCCGGGCTGGCTCTATGCTCACATTGACAAGGACCGGCCCCACAGCAGTGTCGGCGACGAGGTGTTCCCGGGCGATACCATCGGTTACCTCGTGCCGTGGAGCCCGCCGGGGTTCGCGCACATTCACTTCGCCCGGATTTCGGATACCGGCGCATACTGGGACCGGTTCCCGAACTACACCTGGTGGTTCATCGAGAACCCGATCCTGCAGTTGGAGCCGAGCGGGGATCTGTATCCGCCGGTCTTCGACAATGCCCGGCCCGGCCAGCTCCTCGCGTTCTGCCGGGATAACCGGGATAACCAGTATCTTTCGCCCGACAGCCTCGTCGGCGCGGTGGATATCATCGCCCGGATTTACGATAAGTCCGGCTACACGACCGGCAACGACACCTGGGACAAGCTCGCGCCGTTCCGCATCGAGCACATGATCCGGCGCGACGACGGGCTGGTCGTCCGGCCCTGGACTTTGTCGTTCGAGTTTTCGAACCGGCTGGAGGCGTCCAATGTCTCGGTCGTCTACAAGTGGGACAATACCTGCCGCTCGCGCGGGGATTACAGCCGGCGCGAGTATTTCTACATCATCACCAACACCACCGGCGATTCGATGATCCGGCGCAGTGACACGACCGGCAACTGGAACACCGCCGCGGTCGGCGACGGCAATTACTGGGTCGTCGTCCGGGCAGAGGACCACGTCGGCAACACGAGCGTGGATTCGATGCGGGTGACGACCAAGAACGGCGTCGGCGTGGCCGACCTGCCGGGGTTGCTCGCCGCGCCCCTGCGCGCGCCGGTCTGCCCGACCCGGGGACCGGGACGCCTGCGCTTCGCGCTGGCCCGGCCGGCCGAGGTGGAGCTGGTGGTGTTCGATGCGGCCGGGAGAGTCGCGGCCCGACCGGCCCGGGGGCGGCTCGCGGCGGGCGAGCACGCCTTTACCCTGCCCGGCCTGCCGGCCGGGGTCTACCTTGCCGAACTGCGCATTCGCGGGGAGACCGGGCCCGAAGCGAACCGCCGGGCGAAGCTCGTCATCGCCCGCTGAGCCGGGTCTTTCAGGAAAGGGGCAGGATGCGCCGGCGGAAGTCCGCCGCTTCGTCGGCGTCGAGCGCGAGCGCATTCACGAAACGTTCCACCCCGCCCGCGCGCAGTGAGTAGTCGCCGTTGCTGACGACGAGCAGGCCGCGCCGGGCCCAGTCGCGGACCAGTGCCGGGTCTTTCTCCAGTTGCTGGTATAGCCGGAACGAGGTGGCGGGCCGCCGGGTGTCCGGGTCGAGCGCGACCGCGATGAGCAGGAGCGGGTATTCGCGGATGGTGAGCTTGAGCCCGGCCGGGGAGCCGTCACGCGCCGGGATGATGTCGGCCGCGACGAAGTTCCTGCCCGCGAGCAGGCGGTCGGGGTCGTAGTCGCCGGTCATCCCGAGCCGGTTGGCGACGATGCAGATGCCGATGTTCTGAATCAGCGTTTCTTCGTCCGGGCGGACCGAGGTGATCATCCGGATGCGGAAGCCGGCCTGCCGCTGGGCGGCAAGCAGGGCCCGGAAGGCAAGCCAGGTCATCACCGCGCAGAGCCCGCCGCGCCGGAACTTCGGCCGGACCCCGACATCCCAGAGCTCGACGACCGGCGGCCTGCGTTCGAGCAGGCACTGGCCGACCCGGTCTTCACCGTCGTGGAGATGGACCGCGGCCCGGTCGGGCTCGATCTCGGTCACGACCCGGAATTCGGCGCCGGTGAGCGGGCCGGTGCGGATGATGATGCGGTCGTGGCCGAGCCAGTCGAACCTGGGCCCGATGGCGGTCGGCCGCCACGGGCCGGCGGCGACGGGCGCGTTTGCGCCGAGCGCACGCTTGACAATAGCAAGAAGTGACATCTCAAACCTCCGGCTTCCGAACTGCCCCGAGGAAGCCGACGAGATGATAGCGGCGGGGCGGGGGAAGGCAAGCCCGAAGCGCGGCGGCCCGGTCAGTGCGCGACGACCATCATCCGGATGGTGAGCGGGCCGACCGGCAGGAAGCCGCCGTGGGTGTAGAAGCGGACCCGGCTGAAACCCGCCGCCTTGAGACTGCGCTTCACTTCGTGGCGGGAATAGGCCCGCTCGCGGTGCACCTCGTCGAACTCGGCAAAGCCGCCGTTCGGGGTGGGCTCGCGGAAGTGAAGGCGGAGGGTCGAGACCCGCGTGGCCGGGTCGTAACGGCTGTCCCAGGTGCTCTCGATGCCGCCGGCGTTGCGCGGCGCGACGCGGTCGCCCCAGAAGACCGAGAGCGAGTAGAGGGTGTTCATATCGAAGACGAACACCCCGCCGGTATTGAGCGCGCGGTGCACGCAGGTGAAACAGCGGACGAGGTCCTCTTCGGCGAGCAGGTAGTTGATGGAGTCGTAGAGGCTGATGGCCGCGTCCACCGGCTCGGGGAGCGCAAAGTCGGTGATGTCGGCCCGGAGCGTGGTCACCGGCAGGCCGTTGACCTTGGCGCGCAGGACCGCGAGCATTTCTTCGGAGCGGTCCACGCCGATGACCCGACAGCCGCGCCGGGCGAGGAGCAGGGAGGGGATGCCGGTGCCGCAGGCGACGTCGAGCACCGTCTCGGGCACGACCTTGAAGCGTTCGAAGATGCGCTCGACGTAGTTCACCCAGCTCCGGTAGTCAACGTAGTGGCCCATGAACCGGTCGTAGTGCCGGGCAAACTCGCGAAACGGCACCGACTCCGGTTTCATCTCACATCAATATAGGCCCGGCCGGCCCGGCTGTCAACGGTTTTCGGGAGTGCGGACGCGAAGCGCTCCGGGGATGATATCGAGCCGGAAGCGGCGGGCCCTTGGCCAGTCGAGCAGGTCGCCGTCGAGCTGGACCGGCACGTCATCCTCGAATTCGAGTTCGAGCGCCGGGCCGCTCAGGAAGCGGACCTCGGGCATCGCGCCGTGCGTGCCCCGGACCAGCTCGGGCAGGCAACGGAGGATGCGGAGCCGGCCGACCGCGGCGATGACGCAGACTTCGAGCCGCCCGTCGTCGGGCCGGGCCTCGGGCGCGACCTTCATCCCGCCGCCGTAACAGCGGCCGTTGGCCGCGGCGATGAGCAGGATGCGCTGTTCGACGGTCTCGCCGCCGACGGTGAGCCGGGTCCGGGGGCAGTCGAAGTCGCGGACCGCGAGCAGGACCGCGGTGAGGTAGAGCGGCATCCCGCGCAGGCGGCGGAGCCGGCGGGCCTGCTGGATTACCCGGGCGTCGAAGCCGAACCCGGCGGCGTTGGCGAAGACCGCGACACGGTCGCCGGAACCGAGACGCACCGCGTCCATCGGCCGGGCTCGGCCCCGGGCCGCGAGCAGGACCGCGGCCGGGATGTCGGCCGGGATGCCGAGGTTGCGGGCGAGGTCGTTGCCGGAGCCGACCGGGATGAGCGCCAGCTCGGGCGCGTCGGCGCGGCCGGCGAGACCGGCCGCGACTTCCCGGGCGGTGCCGTCGCCGCCGACCGCGACGAGCAGGCGACCGCGGGCACCCCGGGCAAGCTCGGTGGCGTGGCCCGGGCGGTCGGTCTCGATGAAGGCGAGGCCGGGGATGAGCCGGGCGAGTTCGGCCCGGGCCTGTGCGCGGAGCTTCGCGCCCGGCCCGCGGCCGGCGACCGGGTTGATGACCGCCAGCGCGTCGGCCACCGCTTCAGCCCGACCAGGTGTGGTACCGGCGGGCGATGTCCACCGCCCGGTCGGCGACGGTGAGTGGGTCGGCGCCGACGAGCAGGAAGAGCGGCTCCTTGCCCCAGCCCCGGCCTTCGTAGAACACCGGCGGTACCCGGCCGCCGCAGGCGGCGACGAGCCGGTCTACCTTCCAGGGCATCGAGGCCCGGTCTTCGCCGATGAGCGATACGGGCTCTTCGGCGCGGTCGAGCGTGCCGAGCTCAAGACCGCGGCCTTCGGCCCAGGCTTCGACGAAACGGAGGATGCGCTCGTGCCAGCGGAAGTTGAGCGCGCAGGCGATGGCCGGGTCGTGACGGCGGAGCTCGATGACCCGGCGGGCGAGGTGGTCGGAAGCGCCGAAGCGGAGCGGGCCCGCGGCCCGGGGCAGGCCGCCGACGACGGTGAGCCGGCCGTCAATCGCGGCGACGTCGCCGGGGCCGGCGGCGCCGGGCAGGGCGAAGGCGAAGTTGGTGCGGACCTCGGGCACGAGCGCGGCGAACTCGCGGCAGGCCTCGATGCGGCTGAGGGCGAGGCCGAGCCGGTCGAGCGCCTCGCGGCGGGGGTCGGTCACCGTTCCGGCGTCCGGCGCAACGAGGCGGCGATAAGCTCGGCGACGCGCACGCCGGACAGGAACATCCCGCCGAAGATCGGCCCCATCCGCGGCCCGCCGTGGACCGCGTTGGCGCACATCCCGGCGACCCAGAGCCCGGGATAGACTTCGCCGGTGTTGTCGAGCGTCAGCTTCTCGGCCCGGTCCGCCCACATCGGCCGCTCGCCCTCGAACGCGCCCGAGGGCGTGTTGAGCTTCACCCGGGCCTTGCGCACGAGGTTCTTGACGACTTCGGCCGGGTGGCCGGTCGCGTCCACCACCGCCCGGGCGGTCATCGTCAGCGGGTCCACGTGGAGGCCGGCGAGTTCGACCGCGCTCCAGTTGAGGACCAGCCCGCGGACGCGGTCCTCGATGAGCAGGACGTCTTCGGCCGAGACGAGGTTGAAGATCTTGACCCCGGCCCGGGTCGTGCGGAGCAGGAGCGCGCCGAGAACCTGGAGCGAGTCGGCGACGAAGTAGCCGGGCCGCTGTTCGTGCAGGTCCACGCCGCAGTTTTCGAGCAGGCGGCCGGCGTCCTGCGGGACGACGATTTCCGAGAACATCATCCCGCCGCCGGGCATCCCGCCGCCGGGGCGGAGCGAGCGTTCGAACACCACGGTGCGGATGCCCTTTTCGGCGAGGGAGAAGGCCGCGGTCAGGCCGGCCGGGCCGGCGCCGACGATGGCGGCGTCAACTTCAAGGTTGTCGAGCAGGCGGCGGGTGAAGCGCTCGATTATCGCCCGCGAGATTTCCACGTCATTCAACTGCAAGCGGTTCCTCCATATCCGATTAAGTCAAGCGGCCTGCGGCCCGGTCAACGCCGGTCGTAGCGTTCCTCCTCGGCGCCGACTTCCCACTCGTCTTCGAAGACGCGCATCGTCCAGAGGTCGGCCCAGTGGAGCAGGAGCAGGAGCGGCTCTTCGCGCAGGGCGACGCACTTGTTGTCGTCAATGTACTGGCCGTCGTGGTAGACGATCGCCTGCGCCTCGGTGTCGGTGAGCGGGATGTACTTGCCGACGAGGTAGAGGCTCCGCACCGCGACGCCGATATAGACCAGTTCGTCGTTGAAGCGGTAGTTGATGCCGCGCTTCTCGCGCTCCCACTGGTTGTCGTTGGGCAGGTACTGGGGCCGGCCGGGCATCCCGGCCTTGCCGGCGTCGTGGAACAGCCCGACGATGACACAGCTTTCCTCGGAGATTTCCGGCGCGAGCGCGGCCCGCAGGGCGAGCAGGGTCTCGGTCACGCCGACCGAGTGGGCGAGCAGGCCGCCTTCCTCGCTCAAGTGGAAGCGGGTGCTGGCCGGGTCGGTGAGCCAGCCGGTCTCGTTTTCGAGCATCGTCGTGAACTCGAGAAACGGCTCGCGCCGGTCCTTCACTTTCTTCTTGAGCGCCTCGTAGCGTGTACGGACGTCTTTCACCGTTCCTCCCCGCCGGCTTCGAGCAGGCGGTCAATCGTCGCGGCCAGCCGCTCGACCATCTCCGGGCGCAGGCCGCGGTGCACCTCGGCGACGACGCCGTCCGGGCCGATGATGAAAGTGGTCGGGAAGCCGGTCACGCCGTAGTCCTGCTCGGTTGCCTGCGAGAGCAGGGTCGGGAAGTCGAGGCCGAGCGCCCGGGCGACCTGGCGCGGTTCGGCCGGGTCTTCGTCCACGTTCACGCCCAGCACCGCGACCGGCCGGCCCCGGTAACGCTCCTGCAGGCGCTCTAACTCGAGCAGGGCCTGGATGCACCAGCCGCAGAGCCGGTACCAGAAGTCGAGCACGACGACCCGGCCCCGGTAGTCGGCGAGGCGGTGCGTGTTGCCGTCGAGGTCGAGAAGCTCCCAGTTCGGCGCCGGTTTGCCTGCAAGGTCGGGCCGCTCCTTCTCCGCGGTCGCGTAGTAGTCCCGAACCCGCCGCCAGCGCGCCAGCTCGGACTCGGCATTCGCGACAAATTCGGGCCGGGTGAGCGCCCGCACCGCCCGGGCCAGCGTCGAGTCGGCCGCGTCCCACAGCGCGTCGGCCCGGTCCGGCTCGTCTTCGGCGATGTCGGTGAGCGAGTCCCAGGCCGCCCAGGCGTCGAACCAGATCCCGGCGTCCCGGGCGACGCTGTCCAGTTCCTCCTCTTCCAGGTACCGGACCGAATCGAGCTCCGTCATCGTCACCCACCGGCCGGGCACGTAGTCGCCCTCCCGGACGACGAGCTCCTTGTGGGTGATGAGGCCGAGCGCGGTGTCGAAGAGGATTGTCGCCGCGTACTCGGAACCGTAGACCCGCTCGCGCAGGCCGCTTCCGGCCTGGCGGATGGCGAGCAGGTGGTGGTCGAGCGGGTCAACGCCCGCGACGGTGAAGGCCATATCCTCCATCCCGCGCGGGTCCGGTTTCGTCCAGGCCGCGGCCGTTTCGGCGGGCAGGGGCGTGATGAAGGCGGCCCGGTCCACCAGCTTGATGGTTCGGTTGAGCTCGTATTGCCCGTCGGGCGTGACGTCCGCGTAGGCGAGCCAGGTCCGGGCGGGCGGGTTGTGAGGCGCGTCGAGGCGTTGCTCGGCATCGGTGACGTGGATGAGCAGGCGGCAGGTGCCGTCCGGGTCCTCGTTGATGACGGTGTAGCGCGAGGCCCGGTCGCGCGTGCCGATGACGCTGTCGCCGGCGAGCGTGCCCAGGGTCCGGTAGAGTAGCTCCTGGCCGACCTCGAACCGGTAACGGGGAAGCGCCGGCTCGGCGAGGGGCAGGAACTCCCGGGCCGCCAGCACCGGCTCCGGGACCGGCGCGGCCCGCGCGGTCGCCGCCAGCACCGCGCACAGGAACACCAGCCGTATCATTCTGCGGTCGGTCATCAGTACCTCCCGGTCGTTGTTCACGCAAGCACTATGCCCGAGCTTTGCCCGGCAGTCAAGCCCGGGCATCGAGCCAAAAGAGGACGCCGCCCGGAGGCGGCGTTCCGTAAGAGAGCTTTGTTCCCGGCTACCAGGAACCGGCCTTGCCCGAATGGCGGACATCGTGCTGGAACATCGGCCAAGCGGTCGCCGCCAGCCGGCCGGCCGGGCCGCGCCCGGCGATGGCAAAGAGCCCGTCCGTGGTCGAGGCCGCGTAGATGATGCCGTGCTGGTCTATCATCACCGATGGCGAGAGCTCGTCGGTCGAGAGCCGCAGGCCGGGCATATCGAGCGTGACCGTCCAGAGCACCGTCCCGTCCTGGGCCACCGCGTGGAGGACGTCGTCGTCGGAGGTGACGTATATCACCCCGTCGGCGCTCACCGCCGGGGTCGTCGCGAGGCCGCCTGCGGTCACCATCACCGGCCATCCCGGCATCACCTGGCCGGTGCCGGCGTTGAGCTTGTAGAGGTAGCCGTTGTCGGCGCCGAAGACGATGCCGCCGTCAACCGCAATTACCGCCGAGCCGTAGATCTGCGCGAAGGGCGTGATCGGGTAGTTCCAGCGCTCACTGCCGTCCGGGGCGATGGCGTACATCGTGCCCTGGTCGGTGCCGACGTAGACGGTCCCGTCGGCGCCGATGGCCGGCGAGGCGACGATGCCGTCGTCGCACTTGAAATCGTTCATCACCTGGCCGTCGGCCGGGTTCAGGAAGTAGACGTAGCCGGAGTCGTCGCAGACGATGACCCGGTCGTTGGCCAGCACCGGCGAGGAGTAGATTTCCTCGCGGGCGCGGAACGGGGACGACCAGACCGGGCTCGCGCCGGTGCCGTCGTCGTTGACCTTGAAGAGGTAACCGTCCTCGCCCGCGCAGTAGATGCTCTGGCCATCCACCGCCGGGGTGGCGCCGAGGTCCTGGTCCGAAGCGCTGTCCGGCCAGGGCGAGGTCCACTTCTCGCGACGCTCCAGGTTATTGAAGGCGAAGAGCTGGCCTGAGCGCGCGCCGATGTAGAACGAGTTGCCGTCGGCGCTGACCGCGGGCGAGCTGTTGAACCCTTCCGATTCCTCGAGCGTGAGGTCGTAGAGCTCGGTTCCCTGCCAGGCGTCAACCGCGAGCACGCGGCCGTCGCTGTTGGCGATGATGATGGCGGGCCGCATCCGGGCGCCGGCGTCGCGCACCGTCGCGAAGGCCGGCGACGAGATGCACTCCTCGACGCTCACCGCCCAGAGCACCTCGCCCTCACCGACGACCTGGAAGGTGAAAGGCTCGGAGGTGTCGGATACCGCGCCCAGGATGTCGCGGGCGATGGCGCGGATCTGGTAACTGCCGACCGCGGCGTAGCGGGTGCTGTCCGGCACCGGCAGGCCCTCGCGCTGGGCCGCGGTCCAGGCCGATGCGGTCCCGTCGCCCCAGAAGAACTTATACTCGACGTCATCGCCCTCCGGGTCCCGGGCGCTGGCGAAGAAGAGGTACATCGGGCCTTCGATGATGCCGCGGGCCGGGCCGGTCACCATCGGCGGGCCCGGCGGTGTGTTCGCGCCGTAGACGGTTATCGTCGCCGGGTCGGACCAGGAAGACTCGGCGCCGTCGGCGTCGCGGGCCTGGGCCCGGACCTGCTTCGGGCCGCGGGTGATATACTGATGCCCGGCCGAGAACTCCGAGCCGCCGGGCGCGAGCGCGGACCAGGCCGAAGTATCGCCGTCACCCCAGGAAAACCGCACCTGCACCGCGTCGCCGTCCGGGTCGGTGGCGGTGGTGGTGAAGGTCACCGTCACGCCGGTGCCGGTCGAATCCGGGCCGGTCGGGGTGGTCGGCGGGTCGGGCGGATTATTCTCGCCGTCGAGATAGACGACGACTTCAAGGGCGTCGGACCAGTCCGCCGACCAGTTGCCGCGCTCATCCTGGGCCTTCACGCGGAGCGCGTAGGTGCCGACCTCGGTCCAAGTGTGGGCCTTCGTTACCAGCGCGCCGGAGGCCAGGTACTCGGTCGTATCCTGGCTGTCGTCGTCCCAGTCGAAGACATAGCGGACCGCGTCGCGGTTCGGGTCGGTGGTGGAACTGGTGTATTCCGCCTCGACATTGAGCGCGACGGAATCGGGCCCGGTGGGCCGGACCGGCACGAGCGGCGGCTTGTTCCGGCATCCTGTCGCGATGAACAGGACGGCGAGGACCACCGCCATCAGGGCAAGGTTCTTGCGCATGCTTCCTCCGATTTGAGCTTGACCGTCAAAGGGCTTCTCAATTTAGGACTCCCCGGGAAAATACCAGAAAAAGGCTCACAGGTCAACCCTAGGGAGCGCCCCGTGTGGATGCAACGCGATAATGTCATAGCTAACTACAACGCGAAAATGTCATACCTGCCTGCTTGGACAGCGTTACCGGGTAGACTGGCTACATGTTGCAAGAACCAGTCTTCACCGAGGCCGATGTGAGACGACTCAATGTCGTCCGCCAGGCACTGGCCGGCACCACCGCCCGGAGCGCCGCAGCAAACCTCGGGCTCAGCACCCGCCAGATCTTCCGTCTCAAGGCTAAGGTCCGCACCAGCGGCGACCCCGGCATCATCCACGGCAACAGGGGCCGCCGACCCGCAAATGCTCTCCCGGCAGGTCTGCGGGAATGCGTCCTCAACCTGCACCAGGAAGAGTACTCGCTCTACAATGCCTGCCACTTCGCCGAAGCGCTCGAGGAGGAGCATCAGATCAGGCTCAGCCGCGAGACCATCCGCCGCTGGCTCCGGGC
>OMKS01003832.1_pt1 | contig 11749 bp, 9 predicted proteins | sample 1674721 | NCBI WGS metagenome assembly OMKS01 (sample SAMN06264996, study PRJEB25208) | sediment metagenome | isolation source: hot spring sediment | place: USA: California | collected 2014-09-02 | reverse complement strand
CATCATCTGTGACTGGGTAAGTAGTAGTTTCGGTACCGCCCCATTCATACATGCCGTTGTCGGCCAGGTGCAACCGGGTGTGCAGCGAGGTGCCGCCAGCGGCCTCGACATCAACATTCAGCCGCATACGATGCTCAAGCCAGCGCTCGGTGTCGTCGGGCAAGTTGCCGAACCAGGCATCTTCCCGCCAGAAGCCGCGGATCCGGGCGTCGCCGCTCAGGGTGATGCTGGTTTCGCCTTTACCGATTACGGAGGCCTCGGCGGTGGCGGCGCCAGCCCCGATTACGGCCGGGGTCAGAACCAGGGCGCCCAGGGCCAGAGCCAGGGGCAGGCGGGCGTAGCGCCGCCGAATGGTGGAACCTTTGATCTCTTTCATAATGCTCTCCTTTTCTCCTTGTTACAGGTGTTCTTGCCGGCGAACGCCTCCTGAGCGCTCGCCCCTCTTGGGAACCGGGGAGCCATCGCTGTCGCAGGCCGCACCCGATCCATTACAAAACACTTTTACAGACCTAATGGAAACCGTGGTTCCAGTCAAGCAAAAAAAGAAAAAAAGTGGTTGGGTCCATTTTTTTGGGCTGGAGCCATTTGCTTCACGCTTGGGCCAGCAACTGCTCAAACTCCTCCTCGCTCAGAACCGAGATCCCCAGCTCCTGGGCCTTGGCCAACTTGGAGCCGGGGGACTCACCGCGAACCAGGCGGGTAACCTTGCGGTTGAGAGTGGTGGCCACCTCGCCGCCCAAGGCCTTGACCCGGGCCTTGGCCTCGTTGCGCGACCACCTCCGCAGGCTGCCGGTAAACAAAAAAACTTCGCCCTGTAACGGTTGGGTGTGGGCCGATGCCGGCTCAAAGCGGACGGTCAGCCCCAGCTCCCGCAACCGCCCCAGCATCTCGCGATTGGCGGGGTCGGCGAAATAGGTGGTCAGGGCCGCCGCCGCCTGGGGGCCGATCCCTTCCAGTTCGAGAAAGTCCTGCTCCCCGGCGGCCAGCAGCGCCTCTAAAGAGCTGAAGCGGCGGGCCAGCAACTGGGCGGTGACCTCGCCGACATGGCGAATGCCCAGGGCGGCCAGCAGCCGGGCCAGCTCCACCTCACGGCGGGCGGCGATGGCGGCCAGGAGGTTGGCGGCCGACCTCTCGCCCCAGCCGGGCAGTTGGGCTAACTGTTCGGCCCGCAGGCGGAAGATGTCGGGGATATCCCGCACCAGGTCCAGGGCCGCCAGTTGCTCCAGTGCCTTTTTGCCCAGGCCCTCGATATCGAGGCCGGCCTTGCCGGCAAAGTGGATCAGGGCCCGCAGACGCTGGGCCGGGCAGTCGCGGTTATTGGGGCAGCGGGTCACCGCCTCGCCCTCCTTGCGGATCAACGCGGTGCCGCACTCCGGGCAGTTGACGGGTGTCCGGATCTCCTCTTCATGGCCGCTGCGCTTTTCAACCACCGGTTTTACCACCTCGGGAATCACCTCGCCGGCCCGCTGGATCAGCACGGTATCGCCGATTTTCAGGCCTTTGCGGCGGATCTCCTCCTCGTTGTGCAGGGTGGCCCGGCTCACCGTCACCCCGCCGACCCGGACCGGTTCGAGCCGGGCCACCGGGGTGATCGCCCCGGTCCGGCCGACCTGAAACTCCACGGCCAGCAGGCGGGTGGTGGCCTGGACGGCGGGAAACTTGGCGGCGATGGCCCAGCGCGGGCTGCGGGCCTTGGCCCCCAGGCGGCGTTGGAGGGCCAGGTCATCGACCTTGGCCACCATGCCGTCGATCTCGTAGGGCAACCCATGGCGGATAGTTTCAATTTGGTGGAAATGGGCGATCACCTCATCGAGGTCGGCGCAAAGCCGGCCATGGGGGATGGTTTTGAAGCCCAGTGCGGCCAGCAGGCGGATCAGTTCAAGCTGGGTGGTCACCGGCAGGGTAGCGGCATCGGCGACGCCATAGGCGAAAAATTCCAGCGGCCGGGCGGCGGTGATCTTGGGGTCGAGCTGGCGCAGGGAGCCGGCGGCGGCGTTGCGGGGGTTGGCGAACAGAGGCTCGCCGACCGTGGCCCGCTGCCGGTTCAGCTCCTTGAAGCCGGCTATTGTGAGGCAGACTTCGCCGCGAATCTCCAGGCGGGCCGGAGGCTGCCCGGGGGCTGCCAGTCGCGGCGGAATGTCGGCGATGGTTTGCAGGTTGGCGCTGATGTTTTCGCCGGTCTGGCCGTCGCCGCGGGTGGAGCCCAGGGTGAAGAAGCCGTTTTGATAGACCAGTTCCACCGCCAGGCCGTCGAGCTTGGGTTCGGCATAGTAGCGGATCGGGCCTTCCAGGTTGAGAAAGCGGCGCATCCGAGTTTCAAAGTCGGCCAGTTCCTCTGCGCTGAAGGCGTTCTCCAGGCTGAGCATCGGCAGGCTGTGGCGGACCGGAGCGAACTGCGCCGGTGCCCCGCCCCCGACCCGGCGGCTGGGGGAGTCGGGAGTGACCAGTTCGGGGTAGCGCTCCTCCAGCTCTTCCAGTTCGCGGAAGAGGCGGTCATACTCGACGTCGGCGATCTCCGGATCGTCCAGGACGTAGTAGCGGTGGTTGTGGTAGCTTATCTGTTCCCGCAGTTCGGCCAGCCTTTTTTGGGCTCGTTCGCGCTCGGCCATCTTCAGCAGGGGCTTCATCTACTTGGGGGCCTGCAACTGTTTGCCGCCGGAAGCGATATTTTCGTGGGGCACCTCGTCGATGAAGATCAGCACCGAGGAGGCCGGTTTGTTGGCCACCTCGACCAGCACCTCGGTTACCCCGGCGCAGATCTTCTCCTTCTGGGCCGGGCTCAATTTTCCGGCCACGCGAATGTTGACGTAAGGCATGCTTTCCTCCCTGGCTTGAAAGTGGTTTAATGGTTGCCGCACAGCTTGCACAATATAGCTGGTCACCCATAAAATGGTCACCCATAAAAATAGAAGCCGGGAGTTTCTGATGCCACTGCTTTTGTTGACCAACGACGACGGGGTTGACGCCCCCGGGCTGCGGGTTCTGGCCACCGCCCTGGCCGGTCTGGGGCGGGTGGTGATCATCGCCCCCGAACGGGACAATTCCGCCGCCAGCCACTCCCTGACCATGCGCCGCCCGCTCCATGTCCGGGAGTTGGAGAGCGATATCTACGCCATCGACGGCACCCCCGCCGACTGCGTGATGATCGGCCTGAACAAGATTTTGCCGACTCGGCCCGATCTGGTGGTTTCCGGGATCAACCCCGGGCCCAACCTGGGCGACGATATCAACTACTCCGGCACCGTCTCCGCCGCCCGGGAAGGGACCCTGCTGCAGATCCCCTCCCTGGCCGTTTCCCTGGGGGCGGCCAACGGCGAGGAGTGCCTGTTTGCGGTGGCGGCCGGGCAGGCGGTGGAGCTGGCCGCCCGGGCGCTGCAAAAGGGGCTGCCCCCCGACACCCTGCTCAATATCAACGTGCCCAACCGACCGGCGGCGGAGCTGCGGGGGATCCGCTATACCCGCCAGGGCCGCCGCCTTTATAAAAACGCGATTCAGGAAACCTTCGACCCCTGGGGGCGGCGCCACTACTGGATCGGCGGCGGCACCCCCCGCTGGAGCGAGCAGCCGGAGACCGACGTGCAGGCGGTGCTGGCCGGCTATGTCTCGGTGACCCCCCTCCATCTCGATATGACCAATCATCAAGCCCTGGCGTCTCTGCGCAACGGCCGGGCCGGTGGGGGGGGAATTGGTTAGCCCGGAGCCGGACCCGATCTGGCAACGGTTGCGGAGCGAGGGGCGGTTGGGGGAGCGTCGGGTACGTTATCTGGAGACCACCGAATCGACCAACGATCTGGCCCTGGCCTTGGCCCAGGAGGGGAACGCTTGCGCCCTGGTGGTGGCCGAAACCCAGAGCCGGGGCCGGGGCCGCCTGAGCCGGGAGTGGCATTCGCCGCCGGGCTCCGGACTCTATTTTTCGGCAATCTACCGGCCCGGCCTTAAGTTCGGGGACCTGGCCAAGCTGACTCTGGCCGCCGGCCTGGCCCTGGCCCTGGCGGTGGCCGAAACCACCGCTCTGGAGCCGGGGCTCAAGTGGCCCAATGATCTGTTGCTGGGGGGAAAAAAGTGCGGCGGCATTCTCTGTGAGTGCCGCTTGCCCGCCGGGGAGTCCCACCGGCAAAATCCGCTGGCGGTGGTGGGGATCGGGCTCAATGTCAATACCAGCGCGGCCCGGTTCCCGCCGGAGCTGCGGGAGCGGGCCACCTCTCTAAAACTGGCCGGCGGCCGCTCCTGGCCGCGGGGACCTTTGCTGGCCGCGATTATGGACCATCTTGACGCCCTGGTGCTGGAGTTGGAGCGGGGGCAATTTCCCGCCATTCTGGCCCGGTGGCGGCAGCGGGACGCCCTGCTGGGCCGGGAATTGGCGTGGGTAACCCCCGCCGGGGCGGTGGTCCGGGGCACCGCCCTGGGCCCTGACGACGACGGGGTTTTACGGATTAGGGACCGGCGGGGACGCGTCCACCCGGTACTCTCCGGGGATCTCTCCCTGGCACGTTGATGATTTGGCGGCCATCCAGGCCGCATCTCATCAGGCTCAGGAGAAGCCGGAGCGGGAAGAGCAGCCGCTCAAAGCCCCGGCCGGGGGCGAGCCGGCGCTGGAGGAGGAGATCCGGAAACTGCCGGCGGATATCACCCGCTTGACCCGGTCGGAGCCGCACTTGGGGCAGCGGGTCTGATCCCGTTCCCGGCTGGAGCCGACCAGGGCTTCAAAAAGATTTTTGCACTGCTGGCAACGATATTCGTAGATGGGCATGGCTGGACTCCTGGTTGCGGGTTGATTGTTGGGGTTTGCCGATTACTGTTTAATAACTTAATCACTTGCTTGAGCTTTGTCCAGGGTTCCAAGCAATCGGTGCTGGGGTTAATAGCGATAGTAGTCGGGTTTGTAGGGGCCCTCCACCGGCACCCCGATATAGGCGGCCTGTTCCGGGCTCAGGGTGGTGAGGTTGGCGCCGATCCGGGCCAGGTGCAGCCGGGCCACCTTTTCATCCAGGTGTTTGGGCAGCATATAGACCTTGTTCTCGTAGCGGTCGTGGTGGTGCCAGAGTTCGAGCTGGGCCAGGACCTGGTTGGTAAACGAGTTGCTCATCACGAAGCTGGGATGGCCGGTGGCGCAGCCCAGGTTGACCAGGCGGCCTTCGGCCAGGATGATGATCCGGTGGCCGTCGGGAAAGATCACGTGATCCACCTGGGGCTTGATATTCTCCCAAGGCAGGTCGCGGACGGCGGCGATCTCGATCTCGCTGTCGAAGTGGCCGATATTGCAGACGATGGCCTGGTCCCGCATCTGTTCCATGTGCCGGCGGGTAATCACGTTGATATTGCCGGTGGCGGTGACGAAGATGTCGGCCTTGGCTGCCGCCTCATCCATGGTCACCACCCGGTAGCCTTCCATGGCCGCCTGCAGGGCGCAGACCGGGTCGCATTCGGTTACCCAGACGGTGGCCCCCATGCCGCGGAAGGCCTGGGCGCAGCCCTTGCCCACGTCGCCGTAGCCGGCCACCAGGCAGATCTTGCCGGCGATCATCACGTCGGTGGCCCGCTTGATTCCGTCGATCAGCGATTCCCGGCAGCCGTAAAGGTTGTCGAACTTGGATTTGGTTACCGAGTCGTTGACGTTGATGGCCGGAGCCAGCAGGGTGCCCTGGCGGCTCATCTCATAAAGGCGGTGGACCCCGGTGGTGGTCTCCTCGCTGATCCCCTTGATCTCCTTCATCAGTTCGGGGTGTTTTTCGTGCATCACCTGGGTCAGGTCGCCGCCGTCGTCGAGAATCATGTTGGGGCGCCAGCCGTTTGGCCCGAAGATGGTCTGCTCGATGCACCACCAGAACTCATCTTCGGTCTCGCCCTTCCAGGCGAAGGTGGGGATGCCGGCGGCGACCATGGCGGCAGCGGCCTGGTCCTGGGTGGAGAAGATGTTGCAGGAGGACCAGCGTACCTCGGCCCCCAGATCCACCAGGGTTTCCATCAGGACCGCGGTTTGGATGGTCATGTGCAGGCAACCGGCAATCCGGGCGCCGGCCAGAGGCTTCCGGCCTTTGAACTCCTCGCGCAGGGCCATCAGGCCAGGCATCTCGGTTTCGGCGATCAGCACTTCCTTACGGCCCCAGTCGGCCAGGCCCATATCGGCCACCTTGTAATCCTTGTTCTCAATTACCTTATTGCTCACTTTTCAACTCCTCAGCTCTTAATGGAGGGGACAGATTTTGGGACAGATTTTAAATCTGTCCCAGGTTAGCAGGTTAGTATTAAATCTGTCCCAGGTTAGGCGCAATCGCCCTTAAGCCCGGCGGCATCGCGCAGAATCTCGGCTTTGTCGGTGCGCTCCCAGGTGAACTCTTCCCGTTCGCGGCCGAAATGGCCGTAGGCCGCGGTCTTACGGTAGATGGGGCGCAGTAGGTCGAGCTGCTGGATGATCGCCTTGGGCCGCAGGTCGAAATGCTCAACGATCAGTTGGCGGATCTGTTCATCGCTGATCTTGCCGGTACCGAAGGTGACCACATTGACCGAAACCGGCTTGGAGATACCGATGGCATAGGCCACCTGCACCTCGCACTGCTCGGCCAGCCCCGCGGCGACGATATTCTTGGCCACATAACGGCCCATGTAGGAGGAGGAGCGGTCAACCTTGGAGGGATCCTTGCCGGAGAAGGCGCCGCCGCCGTGGGAACCCATGCCGCCGTAGGTATCGACGATGATCTTGCGGCCGGTAACTCCGCAGTCGCCAACCGGGCCGCCGATGACGAAGCGGCCGGTGGGGTTAATGAAGTATTTGGTGTTCCTATCCAGCATTGCCGCCGGCAGAATCGGCTTGATGATCTCCTCCATCACCCCTTCCTTGAGATCCTCGTAGTCAACCTCCGGGGAGTGCTGGGTGGAGACCACCACCGCCTCGATCCGCTTGGGGCGCTTGTGTTCGTATTCGATGGTCACCTGGCTCTTGGCGTCGGGGCGCAGCCAGGGCAGCCGGCCGCTCTTGCGCACCTCGGCCTGGCGCTTCATCAGGCGGTGGGCGTAGGTGATGGGCATCGGCATCAGCACCTTGGTTTCGGTGCAGGCGTAGCCGAACATCAGGCCCTGGTCGCCGGCCCCCTGATCCAGATCGACGCCGCTGCCCTCGTTGACCCCCTGGGCGATATCGGGCGACTGTTTGCCGATGCTGGTCAGTACCGCGCAGGACTGCCAGTCGAAACCCATATCCGAGGAGTTGTAGCCGATCTCCCGGATGGTCTGGCGGACGATGGCCGGCATGTCGACCCAGGCCTTGGTGGTGATCTCGCCGGCGATCAGGGCCAGGCCGGTGGTGACCAGGGTCTCGCAGGCCACTCGGGAGGTTTTGTCCTGGGTCAGGATGGCATCGAGGATGGCGTCGGAGATCTGGTCGGCCACCTTGTCGGGATGGCCTTCCGATACGGATTCGGAGGTGAAGAGATAGTTGGGCATTTTTGCTCCTTGCTGGGCTTAAGTATGGTTTTAAAAAACATCTCAATTTAGTGCGTTGGTCAAATATGTCAAGGTGAAAATCGGCGGCCGCTGCCGGTCCAGCCGGCTTGACGGACTTCCCGGGTCAATTCGGCGGTGACCTCCCACCTGTTGAGCGGGCTGATCAAATAGAGACCGTCGATCAGCGGGCAGATGGCGGCCAGCAGTTCCCGGGTGAACTCATCCGCCGCCTTGCGCTGATCTTCCACCGTTTCATAGCCCCATAGTTTGCGGCGCAACTCCTCGGGGATGGAGATTCCCGGCACCTCGTGGTGGAGAAAATCGGCGTTGCGGGCCGAGATCAACGGAAAGATCCCGGGGAAGATCAGAATATCGAGATGCCGGGTTCGCTCCAGCATCTCCTCCACCGCCGTGGCGCTGAAGAACGGTTGGGTCATGGCGAACACCGCTCCCAGGGCGGCCTTGCGCTCCAGGCGGCGAATCTGGAGGTCGGGGTTGCCCGGCCGGTAGCTGAAGGCGGCCCCGATGGAAAAATCACACTCCCCCTTCATCTCCCTGCCCGCCGGGTTTCGTCCTTGGTTGAATTGGTTGAGCATCCGGATCAGGCCGAAGGACTGGATGTCGAAAACCCCACTGGCCCCCGGTTGATCTCCGGTGCTGGCTGGGTCGCCGGTCACCGCCAGAATCCCGTCGAGCCCCAGGAGATGGGCGCCCATAATCTGGGATTGCAGCCCCAAGGTGTTGCGATCCCGGCAGGTGAGATGGGCCACGGTGGGAATCCCTACCTCGCTGCGAATCCGGTGGGCCAGGGAAATATTGTCGGCCCGCAGCACCGCCAGGGGATTTTCACCCAGGGTGACGGCATCGGCCCCGGCGGCGGCCAAAGCTTTGGCCCCTAGTAACACGCCACTGATATCCAGGTGGGTGGGCGGATCCAGTTCCACCAGGATGGGCAGGCGATCGGTGGGCAGGCCGGCCAGCAGAGCACCGGGTTTGGTTACCGATGCAATCCGTCCTTCCGGGCTGCTGTCGCTGGGAGCGCCGCCGCCCAGCCGGCTCAAGGGTCGGCGTTTCAGGCGCAGGTGTTTGCCGAACTCCTGAATATGGGCCGGAGTGGTGCCGCAGCAGCCCCCGACCAGTCGTGCCCCGGCCTTGACCATGTCGCCCACCACTCGGGCCATGTAGGCCGGTTCTGCCGGATAAATAAGACGATGGTCGACAATTTCCGGGAAGCCGGCGTTGGGAAAGGCGGCCAGAGGAGTGTTGGCCCCCAGGCCTGATAATTTTTCGATGGCGGCCAGCAGGGCTCGAGCCCCCCGGCCGCAGTTGGAGCCCACCATATCCGCTCCGGCACGGAGGGCCGCCTGACCGCAAGTCAAGGCATCGAGCCCGGCGGCGGTCCGGCCTTGCTGAGGATAGACCATGTTGGCAACAATGGGGATTTCCGCTGCCAATTCCCGCCCAACCTTAAGGGCCAGCAGCAGTTCATCGAGATGGCTGAAGGTTTCAAGAATCAGCAGGTCGACTCCGCCATCGAGCAGGGCCCCGAGCTGCTCCTTAAAAGCGGCCCGCACCGCCTCTCCCTCGGCGCCGTCCGGGTCGGGTAAGGGGAAATCGTATCCGCTGGGCCCCACTGACCCGGCCACGTAAATGTCGTTGCCGGCGGCCCGCAGAGCCAGCGCGGCTCCGGCCTGGTTGATCTGCCGGGTTTTGTCCGCCAGCCCCGCCGCCTCCAGCTTGAGCCGGTTGGCTCCGAAGGTGTTGGTCTCCAGCAGCCGGCTGCCGGCCCGGATATACTCCTCGTGCGTGGAGTAAACCAGTTCGGGGTCGGCCAGGTTGAGCCGTTCGATATTCTTGTCCGGCTCGATCCCTTTGGAGTAGAGATAGGTACCGATGGCCCCGTCGGCCAGCAGCACCCGCTCCCGGATATATTCGTTGAAATTGGGTTTCATGGCGCGTGCTGTTATTCCAACCGATACTGTTTGTTGTTCAGGGAACCTGCGGTATTGGTCCGTTCCTCGGCAAAAGCAAACCCCTGCCAGATCCCGATGGACCCGAGGATCGAATCCTGGGGATGATACTCCCGAAAAATCTTGAAGTAAAGAGCCGCTTCCTTGCTGTTGATCACCGCCTGGGGGTTTTCGGTCTTGATCGTGGCCAGTTCATCATCGCTGATCTGGCGTTCGGCCAGCTTTTCTCCCAGACTTTCGCAGCCGGCCCCCTGGGTATACTGGACTTTGTAGCGCCAGAGCACCTCGTCGGGGAGCAGGCCGTTGCCGGCAAAGGCCTGACGCAGGATCCACTTTTCGATTTTGGTCTGGTCCTGGTCGTAGATCTTCAGTTCCGGCGGGATCTGCATGGCCAGGTCGATCATCTCTTTGTCCAGAAAGGGCACCCGCAGTTCCAGGCTGAAGAGCATCCCGATCCGGTCGGCCCGCTGGAGGTTGATGTTGTGCAGGGTGGAGAGTAGCCGGCGGCACTCCCCGTTGAGCTCTTCCGGGGGCAGGTGCTTCATGTAGTGATACCCGGCAAAAAGCTCGTCGGCCCCTTCGCCGGTTAGCACTACGGTGACGTGACGGGCCGCCAGCTTGCAGGTGAAGTAGCAGGGCACGGCGCAGCGGACCAGGGAAGGATCGTAGCTTTCCAGCTTGCCGATCACCTCGGAGAGGGCCTTGTAATAATCATCTTCGCTGAAAACCAGCTCATGGTGGGTGGAGCCGATATGGTCGGCCACCAGGCGGGCGGCGATGAGATCTTCGCTCTCCTGGCCCCGGGAGTCGGTCATTCCCACGGCAAAGGTATGGAGCCTGGGGATCTCCTCGGCGGCGATGGCGGCGATCAGGCTGCTGTCCAGGCCGCCGCTGCAAAAGGCCCCCACCGGAATTTCCGGGTCGGCCAGCAGCCTTTTTTTCACCGACCGGCGGAAGGTCTCACGGATGGCCGTCTCGGCGGCGCCCCGATCGGCCAGGATCTGGTCGTGGATCTCGGGCAGCCGGTAATAGCGGACAAAGCCGTGGGCCGGGGTGTAGTAATGACCGGCGGGGAATTCGTGGACCTCGTCGACCCCGGCCAGGCTCATGGCCCCCAGTTCGGAGCTGAAATAGAGGCAGCCGTCGCGATGGGCGTAGTAGAGGGGCTTGATGCCGACCGGGTCGCGGGCCAACATGTAGTCGTCGCCGGCGAAGATGGCAAAGGCAAACATGCCGTCCAGTTCCTTGACCGCCTCCGGCCCTTTCTCCCGGTAGAGATGGAGGGCCACCTCGGTGTCCGAATGGGTTTTGAAGGGATGGCGCCGGACCAAATCCCGACGGAGTTGCCGGAAATTGTAAATCTCGCCGTTGCCGATAATCCCCGAGTGGCCGTCGGGCCCGAGAATGGGCTGGTGGCCCCCGGCCACATCAACGATGGAGAGCCGGGTATGACCAAAGGCCATCTTGCCGGCCACATGTACTCCCCGGTCATTGGGGCCGCGATGCCCCAGGGCGTCCAGCATCCGTTCAACCGTTGCCACATCGGGGGCTCCGATGCAGCCCGCTATTCCACACATCTTTTTTCCCTCATTTAATTACCTCGAAGACCCCCACCAGGGAATGGCCCGCTCCCATGCCGGGCTGAAGTTCCATTTCCAGCTTGCGCAGGGAGTAGCCCAGGTGGGGTTCGATGATGTTGGCCCGGGGGTCGCCCCAGTCCAGCCAGCCGGAACCCTCGATCACCGCCTGCATGGTGTGCATGGCCTCCTTGAGCGGTTCCGGGTAGTAGGGCGGCACATCCGGCGGAGTTTTGCAAACACTGCCCTGGCGGCAGTTGTAGTCCCGCAGTAGGGCGATGGTGTGCTCGATCAGGGTGTTGCAGCACATGAAAAAATTTTCGTAAAAATTGTTGAGATGCTCAAATCCCGGCCGGGGCACGTAATCCACCAGCAGGGTGGTAAGATCGGTGCGGATGTAGCCCTCGAACAGGGAGTTGGTCTGATGGCGCAAAGCCCGCGGGGTATGGCGATTGTAGTCTCCGGTGGCCAGGTGGCGGCCGACGAAGATCGAACGGTCGAAAAAACGCCGGGGCTTGAGCCGGACGCCGGTCTCCTTGAAAACCTCTTCGATGATCACCAGGCACTCCTCGCGGGTCATCAGGCGCAGATCGAAGGAGGCGATATCGGCCCGGTCGCGTTCATCTTCAGGATAAATATAGGAGATCCGGTAATCCATGAAGAACTCTTCGGTGGGCGGGTGGTGCCAGAGCTGTCTCTTATACACATCTGACGCTGCCGACGAAGAGGATAGTGTAGATCTCGGTGGTCGCCGTATCATTA
>OMKS01003831.1_pt1 | contig 11749 bp, 8 predicted proteins | sample 1674721 | NCBI WGS metagenome assembly OMKS01 (sample SAMN06264996, study PRJEB25208) | sediment metagenome | isolation source: hot spring sediment | place: USA: California | collected 2014-09-02 | reverse complement strand
GTCAGGAGACCGGCCCGAGCGAGTTTACCCCGGTTTATTGAGATGATACCTCCGTGTTCTCGGTGGCTCTGTGCTAAGATGACCTTTTTTCAGTAGAGTCACGAATTGTCACTCATGGTTCTTTGGGATTTCGCATGGTCGCGGTGAGAGATTAGCCACGAATCCTTCGACTACGCTCAGGATAGGTTTGCACGAATTAACACGAATGTCGAGTAGTAAAAATCCCCTGCACAATGAGCGAGAATTCGGCAGTCGATAGTCCTGTTGGCTCTGGCTTAGTCTGGGTTAGATGGTATAATGATGCCTTGGGGAATATCCTATGAGTCGATTATACCGGACCGAAGGCATCGTGATGCACCGGCGCGAACAGGGGGACGCCGACCGCGTCCTGACCCTGTGCACGCCCCAGGGCAAGCTGCTCGTGATGGCCAAAGGCGCGCGTAAGTTACGCAGTCGCAAGGCGGGCCACATCGAGCTGTTCACCCGCGCCAACTTCGTGATCTCTCACGTGCCGAACTATTGGGACATCATCAGCCAGGCCGAGATGATTGCCCCCCATGCCGTGTTGCGCAGCGATCTGCTGCGGGGCGCTTACGCACGTTACGTCATCGAGATGCTCGATCGTTTCTTCACCGAAGGGGAAGGCGAGCGCGCCCTGTTCGATCTGCTCAACCACACGCTCTCGTGGTTATGTGAAGACGACGACCTGGACCTGGCGGCCCGTTTCTACGAACAACATCTGCTGGGCCTGGCTGGCTTTCGCCCAGAGATATTTCGCTGCGTGGGGCAGCACGACGAGATCGTATCCATCCGCCCCCTGGCAGAGGGAGACGGTACGGCCAACCAGCAGGCCTACGGATTCGACCCCGAGCACGGTGGCGCGCTGTGCCCCGACTGTTATGAGCAGGAAAAACGTGGGCCCGCCGTCGTCGCCATCTCGCCCTATGGGCTCAGGTTCCTGCAGAAATGCCAGCAAGGGCCCTATACCCAACTGCGCACCCAGGCGATCGCGCCAGCGCTTCACACCGAAGTAGAACGGGTGATGCAGCACTATATCACCTACCACCTGGAGCAAGGTATCCAGTCGGCCGTGTTCCTGCGACAATTGAGACAGGCGACGATGCCATTGCCACCATCAGGAGTCCACTATGTCGGTTAGAGACGAGGAGTTTATGAAGAACAAAGCCCTTTCATTCCAAGAAGTCATCCTTCGCCTGCAAAGTTTTTGGGCGGATCACGGTTGCCTCATCTGGCAGCCCTACAGCGAAAAGGTCGGTGCGGGGACGATGAACCCCGCCACCGCGTTGCGCGTGCTGGGACCCGAGCCCTGGAACGTGGGCTACGTCGAGCCTTCCTACCGGCCCGACGACGGACGCTTCGGCGACAACCCCAACCGCATGCAGATGCACACCCAATTCCAGGTCATCCTCAAGCCCGACCCCGGCAATCCCCAGGAACTATACCTGGATAGTCTGTATGCGCTGGGCATCGACCGGGAGGAACACGACATTCGTTTTGTCGAGGACAACTGGGAAAGCCCCGCCCTGGGCGCATGGGGGCTGGGTTGGGAGATTTGGCTGGATGGACTGGAGATCACCCAATTCACCTACTTCCAACAGGCCGGCGGTTTCGTGCTGGACCCGGTGGCGGTGGAGTTGACCTACGGGTTGGAGCGCATCGTGATGTTCCTCCAATCGACGCGCGCGGTGTGGGACATCGACTGGGACGGCGCGCACACCTACGGCGACGTGCTCCTGCAACCGGAGATCCAACACTGCGAATACGCCTTCAACCTGGCCGACATCGAACGCCTCAGCCAGATGTTCGACTTTTACGAGGCGGAAGCCCGCCGCTGCCTGACGGCCGACCTGGTCATCCCGGCCTACGATTACGTCCTGCGCTGTTCCCACAATTTCAACCTGCTCGACACCCGGGGCGCCATCGGCGTGACCGAGCGTGCGACCTACTTCCACCGTATGCGCGACCTCTCGCGGCAGGTGTCGGAAGCCTACGTGGCCCAGCGGGAGCGCATGGGATACCCGTGGCTGGGGGCTGGTGTATCGGTAGATCGGGAAATCGGTAGACTGGTAGGTCGGGAAACTGGTATACCGGTCTACCAATATACCAATATACTAGCACACCAATCTACCATCCTAGAGATTGGAACGGAGGAACTGCCCGCCGGCGACCTGGACGACGCGCTGGCCCAACTGCGCGAGATGGTCCCAGAGCGGCTGGCGCAGGCCCGGCTGGATTACGACGAACTGCGCGTGTTGGGCACGCCGCGCCGTCTGGCGGTGCTGATCGAAGGCCTGGCTGCCCAACAGGATCCTATCGAAGAACTGGTCAAGGGGCCGCCGGTCCGGATCGCTTACGACGACGAAGGTAACCCGACCAAGGCCGCCCAGGGTTTCGCCCGCAGCCAGGGCGTGAGCGTCGACGCGCTGGAGAAGCGGGAGATGGATGGCGGCCGGTACGTGCTCGCCGTCAAGCGGGAAGAGGGTCTGCCCACGATCGAGGTTCTTCCCTCCCTCCTGCACGACGTCATCGCCGGCCTGAACTTCGGCAAGAGTATGCGCTGGAACGAGAGTGGCGTGGCCTTCTCGCGCCCAATCCGCTGGCTGCTCGCCCTGATGGGCGAAACGGTCATCCCGCTTGAATACGCCGGCGTCGCCAGCGCTCGCACGAGTCGCGGCCCTCGCCCCGAGGGCTCGCCCCCGATTGAGATCGACCGGGCTGAGGATTACCCGGCGTTGATGCGCCAGCATCAGGTGATGCTCGACCCCGAAGAACGACGGGCATTTGTCGCCGAACAGGCCGAAGACCTGGCCCAAAGCGTCGGCGGGCGCATCCCAGACGATCCGGATCTGCTGGACGAGGTCGCCAACCTGGTCGAGCAACCCTATCCCTTCCTGGGTCACTTCGAGGAAAAGTACCTCTCGTTGCCGGCCCCGGTCCTGGTCGCCGTGATGAAGAAACACCAGCGCTACTTCCCCGTCTACCAGGACGAGCGTCTCCTGCCCTACTTCGTCGCCGTGCGCAACGGGGACGCCGAGCACCTGGACGTGGTGCGCCACGGCAACGAGGAGGTTATCCGGGCCCGCTTCGCCGATGCTCACTTCTTCTATCGGGAGGACGTCAAACAGCCCCTGGAGGCCTACGTCCCCCGCCTGGACACCCTCACGTTCCAGGAGCAACTGGGATCCATGCTAGACAAGACCCGCCGCCTGGAGAAACTGGCGCCCCAGTTGGCCGATATGCTGGCACTGACCGACGAGGATGCCCGCATCGCCCTGCGCGCGGCTCACCTCTGCAAGGCGGACCTGGCGACCCAGATGGTGGTCGAGATGACCAGCCTGCAGGGTGTGATGGGGCGGGAGTACGCCCTGAAGAGCGGCGAGGAAGAGGCGGTTGCCCAGGCCATCTTCGAGCACTACCTGCCACGTTCGGCCGGCGACGTCGCGCCGCAGAGCAAGCCGGGCCTGCTCGTGGGTTTGGCCAACCGCCTCGATAGCCTGATCGGCCTTTTCGCCGTTGGCTTGGCCCCCACCGGCTCTTCGGATCCCTATCACCTGCGGCGAGATGCGCTGGGGCTGATACAGAACCTCATGGCCCACCACGTTTCCTTTTCGGTTCGCGAGGGGTTGGCCGTCGCCGCCCGTTTGCTGCCGCTCTCGGCTGCCGAAGACATCCAGGCCGAGGCGTTGGCGTTCGTCATCGAGCGGTTGCGGGGCATCCTACGCGAAGAGGGATTCGACTACGACGTGGTGGACGCGGTGCTGGCGGCCCGGGGCGACGATCCCTACCGGGCAAAACAGTCGGTCGAGCAGCTCTCCCGGTGGATCGAGCACGAAAACTGGGATCGTATCCTCGACAATTACGCCCGGTGCGTGCGCATCACGCGGGGTTTCGAGGAACGCTTCGATCTGGATCCAGAGCGTTTCGTCGAAGCGGCGGAGACGCAATTGTACCAGGCTTATCGAGATGCCGAGGTAAAAATTTCCCCGGACAGTACCGTAGACGCATTTTTCGAGGCATTCGCGCCGCTGGTGGACGTGATTGATCACTACTTCGCGCGGGAATCCGGCGTGATGGTGATGGACGAGGACGAGGTGGTGCGCCAGAATCGCCTGGCGCAGTTGCAACACATCGCGGCGCTGGTCGATGGCGTCGTCGATTTGAGCCGCTTGGAGGGTTTCTAATTTTTGCCGTAACTGCTCAGCATATATGTGCAGAGCGGATTACAATCCGCGCCGATGGCGCACGGGCTATTGGCTGGGTGGTGACGGAAGCTAACACGTTGCCTGCAAGTGACCGGATTACGATCCGGCTTCTGGATTGTGATCCGGCGGGCGCAAGGTGAGTAGATACTTTTTGCCACGAATTAACACGAAAAACCCAAAGAACCTCAACCAAAAAGAGCCCCCTTTACGGGGGCTCTTTCTTATGACGATTCTGTCCGATTATCCGCCGAGGTACGCTTTCTGCACCTCGGGGTTATCGGCGACGTCCTTCGCATCGCCCTCAAGTACGATAGATCCCGTCTCCAACACGTAGGCACGGCTGGCGATCGATAGGGCCATCTGGGCGTTCTGCTCGACCAGCAGGATGCTGGTTCCGTGCTCATTGATCTCCTGGATGATGTCAAAGATCTCCTCGACCAACAACGGGGCTAACCCCATCGATGGTTCATCCAGCAGCAGCAGTTCCGGGTCAGACATCAGCGCCCGGCCCATGGCCAACATCTGCTGCTCACCGCCCGATAGTGTCCCGCCATATTGCTTTAGCCGCTCTTTGAGCCGTGGGAAGCTGCGGAAAACGCGGTCCAACGAGTCCTTGATGCCGGCCTTGTCGTCGCGCGTATAGGCGCCCATTTCTAGGTTCTCCATCACGGTCAATGGGGCGAATATCTTCCGTCCCTCTGGCACCTGGACGACGCCCATCGTTACGATGTCGTGAGCGAGGGTTTTGGTAATCTCCTGTTCCTTGAACTTGATGTTCCCGCCGCGTGCACGAACCAGGCCAGAGATGGTGTTCAACGCGGTCGATTTTCCGGCCCCGTTAGCGCCGATCAAGGTCACGATCTCGCCCTTTTCGACGTGGAAAGAGATGCCCTGTAGCGCGTGGATCGCGCCGTAGAAAACGTTCAAGTCTTTGACTTCGAGTAACATTAGTCCATCTCCTTCGCCGCCTGAGTGCCCAGGTAAGCCTCGATCACTTTCGGGTTGTTCTGAATCTCCTCCGGCGTACCCCGGGCGATGATTTGCCCAAAGTCGATCACCGTGATCCATTCACAGATACCCATCACGACGCGCATCTGGTGCTCGATGAGCAGGATCGTCAGCTTGAAGCGATCGCGGATAAAGTGAATGAGATCCATCAGCTCCAGGCTCTCCTGGGGATTCATCCCGGCCGCTGGCTCGTCCAGCAACAGCAATTCCGGTTCTGTCGCCAACGCCCGCGCGATCTCCATCCGCCGCTGTTCGCCGTAGGGTAGATTGGCCGCCAGCGAATTCTGATACTTTTCCAGACCGAATACTGAGAGGAACTCCTGCGCCCGCTCGGTCATCTCTTGCTCACCTCCACCGAAGCGCGGCGTGCGTAAGACGCCGTCGAAAAGCCCATAGCTGGCGTGGGGGTGGTAGGCGACGCGGACGTTATCTAGAACGGTCAGGTTAGGAAAGATACGGATGCGCTGGAAGGTACGACCAATGCCGCGCTGGGTGATCTCGTGAGCGGGTAGTTCGGTGATGTCCTCGCCTTTGAAGTAAATCATACCCTCGCTGGCCGGGTAGATGCCGGTGATCATATTAAAATTCGTCGTCTTGCCGGCCCCATTGGGTCCGATGAGGCCGACCAGCTCGCCCCGTTTGATCTCGACGTCGAAATCATGCACCGCGCGCAACCCACCGAAGTACTTGGTCAATCCATCGATTTTCAGGATGACTTCATTGTCGCCCGCGTTTGTGTTTCGAGTTTCTACTTGTGACATTTATCTTACCTCCCTCTAGCTCTCCGCCCCAGAGAGCTTCGGATTTTCCTGATCATCGTTTACCTTCACCTTAGGCTGCTTCAAGAAACCCAGCTCACTGCTCCCCATAATGCCCTGGGGCCGGAACAACATCACGAACAGGAGGATCAACGGATAGATGACGTAACGCCAGTCGATGAATTCGGCCGGCAGGATTCGCAATCCCTCCAGGAGCATGGTAAAGGCGTATGCGCCAAGGGTCGTACCGGTCATACTCCCCACGCCGCCGAAGACGACCATCACGAAGGGATCGACCCCCTTCAACCAGGTGAAGTTGGAGGGATGCAGGAACGCATACAGATGAGCAAGCAGGCCGCCAGCCAACCCCGCATACGCGCAACCGATTGTGTAGGCCAGCGTCTTGTATTTGGTCACGTCGACGCCCATCGTCTCCGCCGCGGTCGGGTCATCCCGGGTGGCCAGGATCGCCCGGCCAGAGCTGGAATACATTAGATTGCGTAAAACCACGATCGATACGGCGAAGCAGCCCAACACCCATGGCCAGTTCGTCAGTGGGGGGATGCCGACCATGCCGCGCGCGCCCTTCATCGTGGGAATCAACTTATCGGCGTTGTTGAAAAAGACGTAGGTCATAATCGCAAAACCCAGCGTGGCGATACAGAGGTAGTCGTACGTCAGGCCCAAAAGCGGCAGGCTGATCAGGTAACCGATCACGCCGGTTAGCACCGTCCCGCCGATCAAGGCCAGGAAGAAGATGATCTGTTGCGAGATCTCCATCGGCAAGGCGCCTAAGGCGGCGGGAACGATGGTCAACAACGCCTGCCTGGTCAACCAGCCGGATACACCGCCCACGACGACGATGATCAGCGCGCCAGAGAGGAGCAAAGCGACCAATGAGAGCACCGACGCCTCGAAGGGCGTCAGCCACCGGAGGAGTTTTTCTTGCAACTGATCCCGTATCTGACCGATGTTGAGATACCGGATGGCGGCAATGGCCAGGATAGCGCCAACCTCCAGCGCGAAAAGCCCAGCCAGTCCCCCGGCTGGATTGCCGCTCCAACCGACCACCCAGTCCTTGGTGACCAGGGCCGAGGCGTAAGCGCCGATGCCGTAGAAGGCCGCCTGGCCCAAGGCGAACAATCCCGCGTAACCATACTTGAGGTTCAGACCCTGAGCCGAGATAGCGACGATCATACTCGCCATAATAATGATTTGCCAATAATCGTTAATCCAATCTTGGCTAAAGGCAATCTGGACGACGCCGCCGACGACTACGAAAAAGATTAGCGCTTGAAGCCAAGTAGGTAGTGAACGTATATTCATCCTCGTTACCCCTTCTCTACTTTGTCTCTTCGAACGGATCGCCGAAGATGCCGGTGGGCCGGATAAGAAGCATAATGACGAGGAGCAGGAAGGCGATACCATCCTTGAGCGTCGAGCCCAGGGGCACGTAGCCTACCGTCATCGCTTCAACGAATCCCATGATCAATGAACCAACAAACGCGCCCGGAATACTGCCGATGCCGCCGATCACGGCGGCGACGAAGGCCTTCAACCCCGGTTGGAGTCCCATAAAGGTCCAGATCTGCGGATAAGCCGTGGCGTACAACAGGGCCGCGGTGCCGGCCAGCGCACCCGTCAAGGCGAAGGTCGCCGCGATGACGCCGTCGACATTGATGCCCATCAGTCTGGCGGTATCCTTATCGAAGGCGCTGGCCCGCATCGCTTTACCGATCTTGGTCTGGCCTACGATGTACTGCACGCCGATGAAGTACACGATCGACGTAATGGCGATCACCAACTGGATGTTGGTGAACCTGACGCCGCCGACCATCCACGTCACCAACTCGAAGGGCCTTTCAAAAGCGATATAATCTGAAGTGAAAACGAACCTGAGCGCGGTGAAGTACTCCAGGAAGATCGACATACCCAGGGCGGTGATCAGTCCGGCGATACGCGGCGCTTCCCGCAGTCGTTTATAAGCGACGCGGTCGATGACGACAGCCAGGAAGATACAGGCGACCGTCGCCAGTAAAGCCGTGGGTAAGAAAGAAAAGCCGTAGCGGGTGATACTATAGAGCGACACAAAAGCGCCGACCATGAAGATATCCCCGTAGGCGAAGTTGATCAACTTTACCACGCCGTAGACCAACGTATAACCGACCGCGATCATCGCGTAGACAAAGCCTAACTGGAGGCCGTTCAACACCTGTTGAGCAAACGTCACAGGATTGTCAGAAATGATGTTGGCTAAAACCTTGATAAGCACGCCGGCGACGAGGACTAGCATCCCCCAGCTCAGGGCTTTGAGAAGAATCTTGATCACATTGTCTTTCATGCTGCTTCTCCTTAACCAATTTTCTGGCATCAATTTCACATCAATAGACTTCATAGACATTTACGATCCAGACTTCCGAAGTCTCAAATGCCATAATGTCTAAATCAGAAGTAGAATGGGTGCTTCCATCGATTTGATGATTGAAATGATGCATAATGCTCAGTGGGGGCTGATGACGCTCAGCCCCCACTGTTTCTTTACGCTACACTAGGGCGCGACGAACTTGATAAACTCGATCTCGCCCCCGATCACGTGGTTGATGGCCGCTTTCTTCTGCGGGTCGCCTACCTCATTGAAGACGATCTCGCCTGCGATACCTTCGTACTCGATGTTCTGCAGCGCCTCTCGCACGACGGCCGGATCGTCCACCCCGGCCTCGGAGATCGCCTGCAGCAACACGCGGGCTGCGTCGTAGGCCAACACGGCCAACGCATCGGGGCCGGCGCCGTACTTCTCCTCGTAGCTGTGGATGAAGTTTTTCACCATGGGTCGCGGGTCGGCCGGTGAGTAGTGATTGCTGAAGTAACCGCCGTCCACCGCTTCCAGGTCCAACAACGACGAATCCCAACCATCGGCGCCCTGCAGGATCGCCTCGACGCCTCGTTCCTTGGCCTGCTTGGCGATGACGTTGACCTTGTTGTAGTAGTCGGGCAGGAACAGCACGTCTACGTCCGCCTCGGCGACCTTGGTCAGCAGTGCCGAGAAGTCGGTATCTTCCTTGGTGTAGGCCTCGAAGACCGGCACCTCGCCACCCATCGCCTCGAAGGATTCCTGGAAGTACTGGGCCAGGCCCGCCACGTAGTCATTGCCTACGTCGTAGAGCACCGCAGCGCTCTGGGCGCCCAGGTCGTCCATCGCGAAAACCGCATTCACGTCACCCTGGAAGGGGTCCAGGAAACAGGCGCGGTAGATGTACTCCTTGTTCGAGCCATCCTCGTTGATGGTCACCTGCGGGTTGGTGGAGGTGGGACTGATCTGCAGCACCCCAGCTGGGTTGGCGATCTCAGAGATCGGAATCGACGCGCTGGAGCAGACTGCGCCCAGGATATAGTTTACCTTGTCCTGGGTGATGACCTTGTTGCCTACGTTGGCCGCCTCCTGGGCGTCGCACTTGGTATCACCCAGCATCGTCTCGATCTCCCATCCAGCCGCTCGGGCCTGGTCGAAGGCCAGTTCCACGCCGTTCACGCTCGATTCACCGAAGGTCTTGACGTCGCCGCTCATCGGGAACAGCATCGCGATCTTGACGGGAAAACCGGGCACTGGCGGAACGTCTGAAACCACCGGTTCCTCCGTCACCGCTTCGTCGCCGGCTGGCGCGACGAACTTGATGAACTCGATCTCGCCCCCGATCACGTGGTTGATGGCCGCTTTCTTCTGCGGGTCGCCTACCTCATTGAAGACGATCTCGCCTGCGATACCTTCGTACTCGATGTTCTGCAGCGCCTCTCGCACGACGGCCGGATCGTCCACCCCGGCCTCGGAGATCGCCTGCAGCAACACGCGGGCTGCGTCGTAGGCCAACACGGCCAACGCATCGGGGCCGGCGCCGTACTTCTCCTCGTAGCTGTGGATGAAGTTTTTCACCATGGGTCGCGGGTCGGCCGGTGAGTAGTGATTGCTGAAGTAACCGCCGTCCACCGCTTCCAGGTCCAACAACGACGAATCCCAACCATCGGCGCCCTGCAGGATCGCCTCGACGCCTCGTTCCTTGGCCTGCTTGGCGATGACGTTGACCTTGTTGTAGTAGTCGGGCAGGAACAGCACGTCTACGTCCGCCTCGGCGACCTTGGTCAGCAGTGCCGAGAAGTCGGTATCTTCCTTGGTGTAGGCCTCGAAGACCGGCACCTCGCCACCCATCGCCTCGAAGGATTCCTGGAAGTACTGGGCCAGGCCCGCCACGTAGTCATTGCCTACGTCGTAGAGCACCGCAGCGCTCTGGGCGCCCAGGTCGTCCATCGCGAAAACCGCATTCACGTCACCCTGGAAGGGGTCCAGGAAACAGGCGCGGTAGATGTACTCCTTGTTCGAGCCATCCTCGTTGATGGTCACCTGCGGGTTGGTGGAGGTGGGACTGATCTGCAGCACCCCAGCTGGGTTGGCGATCTCAGAGATCGGAATCGACGCGCTGGAGCAGACTGCGCCCAGGATATAGTTTACCTTGTCCTGGGTGATGACCTTGTTGCCTACGTTGGCCGCCTCCTGGGCGTCGCACTTGGTATCACCCAGCATCGTCTCGATCTCCCATCCAGCCGCTCGGGCCTGGTCGAAGGCCAGTTCCACGCCGTTCACGCTCGATTCACCGAAGGTCTTGACGTCGCCGCTCATCGGGAACAGCATCGCGATCTTGACGGGAAAACCGGGCGCTGGCGGAACGTCACCGGTGTCTACAGGTTCAGATGGCTCTTCCACATCTTCTACTTCCTCTATCGGTTCGGGCTCTTCGACCACTTCCGGCGTTGGCGTCTCTGTCGGCCCACAACTTGCCAACATGCCCAAGAGCATAGATGCGATCATCAACCAGCTCAGGATTTTTATCACTTTCATCTTACAAACTCCTCCTTTTTTTATTATATCTGACAAGATTGACCGGTCATACTTGGCCAATGATGGACCTGGCGGGGTTGCCTATCCCCTTACATATCTTATCGCTTTAAGGCGTAATCACCTCCTTTGCGAGGTTTAGCGACTGGATAAAGTTGTTTGGTGGGAAAATTTCTGTATCGCAACTGTTACGTCACTCATGCATTGAAGGCAATGTGCACTTCAGGTTTATCCACCAGATATAAGATCAGGCTCGATAGAATGATAGATCCCAGGCTGGTGATCAAAAAAGGCAGGTCTAGAACGCCTTGTGCGCTGACGATATTGGGGAACATGATCAAGAATCGGGCAATCAAACTGAATCCCTGAACGAAGATGCACAGCGTGAGCGCCCAAGGTTTGAACGTCAACATTGCCCAACCCAAGAAAATGAACAGGGCAGCGGGGGCCAGTAACAGCAATGGGTTGATCGATAACAGCGATTCTGGAGGCAATAAGAGAGTGGGGATAAACTGAAAGATAGCGATCAAGACGACGACGGTGGGGCGGTTGGCATAGCGATCCATAAACGCTTCTCCTTTTGCTAGACATGTGTGATACAATCGGTGACTCGAAACCACCAAGAAACTGGTGGGTAAAACACATCTGCAAGATGGGTACAATTCAAAAGGGGGTAGTGGTTATATATTGACTGATACGGCCTCCGATGTTATTCTAGTTCAAAAAACCGAGAGGAGATGTATCATCATGATCCAGACCATTATCACGCACCATTGCACCAAATGCGACAGCGTCAACATTGTCAAGAATGGCAAGGATTACAAAGGTGATCAGAAGTTCCACTGTCACGACTGTAAAGCTTATGGAACATTGAA
>OMKS01003828.1_pt1 | contig 11756 bp, 8 predicted proteins | sample 1674721 | NCBI WGS metagenome assembly OMKS01 (sample SAMN06264996, study PRJEB25208) | sediment metagenome | isolation source: hot spring sediment | place: USA: California | collected 2014-09-02 | reverse complement strand
GAAATACTGCACCAGGGCATAGATCATGAAAGCCAGCATGGCAATTGCCAACAACCAAGTGCCAGCTACCAGCCAGATGGCATTCCTACTTCTGCGATCTGCAGTTGGCTGCTGCTCTTTTTCCTGCTCCTGGGAAAACAAAGACAAGTTATGCCTCCGCTGTGAGTGTTTCTAGAAAATCAGCGTTATTCTTGGACTTGGCCATCTTGTTCAGGATGGCTTCGGTTGCAACGGCGGGGTCCATGCCTGCCCCTTGTGGGGCGGGTGAGATCATTTGCAGGTACATGCGGCGCATCAGCCATACGCGCCGCAAAGTTTCCGCGTCCATCAGCGCGGCTTTTGCCTGTAACGGATGCAAACAGTCCACCCGGGCATTGACCAATCGATCAATTACTTTAAAAATGGCACCACAAGAATGCAAAATCACTTGATATCCGTGCTGATGCCCTTGTTCAGTAAATTTGCGGAACCAGGGCATGATAAACTCATCAAACTGCACCGGTCCGCAAATCAAATCCAATTGGGTTCCAAAATCATTACCGAAGAAAAACCCATCCACCAAATCACCAGCAAGCTTAAAAAAGCGTTCATTGGCTTCATAATAAAACTCACAGACCTTATCGGTCACAGCATGTACGACCTGCGGATGGGTGTACATTTTGACCATGTAGCTTTCCATACCGAACAAATCCATCACATTGTGATAAAAGCAGGTCCAGAAACCACTGGCGCGATAAACATCGCCAGCCTGGCGCAACTGTTCCAGACACTGATCAAAGTTGAGATAATCCGGATTGGGCCAGGGAAAAGCTTCAACCTCTGCCGGATCCTCACAATTGGCAAACGGACCGAGCTGCCCGTGCATTTGCTTATCCAATCCAGCGTCGAACATATTATGTCCCTCCGGATCGCGATAGGCGTTGGTCATAAATTGCGGACAGATCCAGCGAAAATCGTCATGCAGTTTTTGTCGGATCAACTCCTGCGAATCAACGCCAAAATAGCGATACAAAACAGGCCAGCTATCGTCATGCGGCTTTCCCAACCAAAAACCGCAGCGATCCGGTTTTTCACCAGCAATAATGGTCTTAATTCTCTCGCGACTGGTCATCTGATGATCGCTCCTCTATCGTTGTAAAAACCTCTCCTTAAAAGTCGGCTTTTCACCCGCCATTTTCAAAAAAATATCCAGCGGTACCACTTCAAATTCATTGCCCAATTTATCTAAAATTTCTTTCACCCGTTTCACATCGCTGGATTCGCGAACATGTACCAACAGAAAATAAGGCCGTTTCTTATTGATTGCAGCCAGTTCGTGTAAATCTACCACGGCTTCCTGTTCAGAACGCGTCGGCGATAGATAATAATCATAAGAAATCAACGGTCTGCCATCGCGATTGGTGAAAGTGAAAGCCGGAGCGTATCCATTCAAAAAACCGATGGCGTCGGGCATGCCGCTATAGTAAGCGTCAACAACTTCCCTGGTTAGTTCGGTATTCCCCTCGACAGTGGCGCCTTCTGAATAGTCCATAATTTCAAACACCCGCAAATCCAATTTTTCCATCAGGTCTCTGGCTTTTTCAATCAGCAGCGGTAATTTTTTCGGAGGCACGGCTTTGGGATAAATGTATCCGGGTCCGGAAAGACAACCGATGAAATAATCATTGGGAGTTGCCATCGAATAGAAAAACTCCTGCATTGCCGGCGCCATCCAATAGTAATTCATAATCACTTCCCAGGCATAGGGAATCTCGCCCCGCCCCGGTTTTAGCCAGGCGCCTATTCCCAAACCGTCGGTCTGGACACAGGTAATATAGACCTTCTTTTTTGGCTTGTAAGTTTTCCCGGGTTTAATATTATGATTATTTTTAAATTGAAATCCCGGAGTCGCCTTCACCTGACTGCTGAAGCTTAGATTGGGAATGGTGTGAAGCCCCTCCACGCGCAAGCCGTAGGATGAACATAATTTCACGTGGTCACGTTCTTTATCTTTTTTGTAAGAATGCCAGCCCATCACCATTGACGCCGGGTTCTGTTGGCTGAGCATTTTATTCGCCAGCTCATATTCTTCTGTGTCCTCAGGTCTGGCGGATAAATCATTAAAAAAAGCGCGATTATAAATTCCCCAGTCCGCTACTCCCGGCTTCATGGTTTCACCATGTTCGCCGCCCATCCAGATGATGAAATCGCGGCTGCAACGATCCCAATAACGATCGTATGCCCATTGGTAAATTTCAGCATCATTCATGCCGGTGAATTTTCCGCGAAAATCTTCCACCATTGGCAGCCCCAACTTTTCGACCAAAGGGATCAGCTCTTCGCTTACCGCCACGGTTTTTTCCAGCCCGCAAACTGTAAACGCCACAATCAACGATGTGCGCTCTTCTTTATCCCAGACAACATATCCGCTGACTCTGTCTTTCAGGCGGGACAATGCCATTTCGACGGTTCGTAGCTCCGTAAAAGTATAATTTCGTTCATTTTTATAGAAATCGAAAACTGCCTGTGTATAAGTAAAAGGCCAATTGGGCGGATAGATGAAATATAAAATCGGGTCCTGCATATTAGCAACCCCCTGCAAAGTGATAAGCAACACCTGCTCCGGCAATTTTCCGCCGATTGTCCAGCCGTCCTCCAACTGCATATAATACGCCTCTTTTAATCCATCCCGCTTGAGCATGTATTTAATTTCAGGACCAACAGTTCGTGTTGAACGATGGATAGTATAGCTAATGGTCTCCCGGTTCGGCGCCAGAGAGATCGTATGGAGGGCCGTTACCGGAGAAAATCCTTGAGACGCTCGAATCTGGTATTGTTCCTCCAGCCGCAATGTAGTACCACCATCATCCCAATTCGCTTTAATGAGCCGAAAATCATCCACCGGCAGTGACAACCCCATAAACACATTTGAAGGGAAGACCCGATGGGTAACCGGAATTTTGTTTTCTCTGCCGTCAACTTTCAACCGGAGAGTATCAATATAATTGCGCCGGGGACCTCCCCACTGCTGAATTAGTACCAAATCGTCGCCGTCAAGATGAACGTCAAGAAACAGGGTTGCATAAAGACTGATCTCACTGCTTTTGTCCGGTATCAAATTCCACCTGCCGAACAAACCTGGATCACCAGCCATCTCTCCGGCAAAACTTGTTGCGAGCGGGGCACATATCAACACGACCACGCTCATAACAGTCAGCATTCTTGTTCGATACATTTGTTGCCTCCTAATAATTGATAAATTTAATCTGTATCCTCTCAATAATTAATGGCAAGTTAGAATGTCATTGCGATCCGCCAGTTGGCGGAGGAGCAATCTCATTAATATTTTCATATAGTTAAGAGATTGCTTCGCTCCACTTCGTTCCGCTCGCAATGACATTACCATCTATTATTGAGAGGATACTTTAATCTTTTGATAATCGTTATTGATTGCTAAAAATTCCTGACACATGGCGTCGATCGCCTGCTGACGATGTCCGGCGCCCACAGGGTCAGAATACCATTTGGTCATAAATCCGCCTGCTGGTGTGCCCAGATATTGAACTAACTTATGACAATAAGCGCGGACTTGTTCCTGACTTCCACGAATCATCGTGTTTTGAATATCCACCGGACACCAGAATGTGATGCGTCCGCTGAATCTTTTTCCCAGATTTTCCAGCCCCATATTTTCCTGCTGATCCATCTGAATCACATCCAACCCAATTTCGATGAAGTCATCCAAAATATCAGTGATATTACCACAGCTATGGAGAAAGGTCATTAAACCGGCGTCGTGCGCTGCTCGGAACACGCGTGAATAACGTGGTTTCCAGATTTCACGCCATTTTTCCGGAGAGATCATGAGACGATTTTGCAGCCCCCAGTCATCCGCGAAAATATAGCCATCAACGTCTTCCCTAGCGTAGCGCTCGATGGCAAATAAATTCATCTCAACCAGGAGATCGATCAACCTGCCCAGTTGTTCCGGATTTTCATAAAGATCGACCCAGGTATTTTCCAGCCCGCGGATAAAATGCACCCGTTCGTAAAGTGAGATGCCAAAGCCGAGCACAAATTTTTCACCAGCAGATTGGCGGACACCGCGTATGCTTTCCCAACGATGGGGATCTGTGATATCGGGGATGATCAGTTTGTTAAAATCATCCCAGCTTTTAAGCGGAAAATCTTTTACTTCACCCAGGCTGCAAACACCAATATTCTCCCACAAAGCGCCCCATTCATCACGCGAATTATCGGGGCGGTCGTCCGGAGATGGATTCATGTTGATGAAGAAAAAATCCGATCCATACGGTTCGGGAAAATCAATGGGTATCCTTTCGGCACCATCGAAGCGAATCGCTGCTTTTACAACTTCTCTGCTGGTCATACCTGCTCCAAATTTGGGATAAAATTATCCATCAGCTATAGCATCGGCGTTAAAGATCATCATACTTAAATTGCGGCAGAAGAGATTGATTTTGTTGAAACATCTCCCGTACCATATCCTTGATTTCACTCAACGACAATTGCGACGCGGTCAATGGATCGTGTACAATTGCCTGATAAACCAGACGTGCATCACCGGTTAGTGCCCCTTCAACCGCCATCATTTCGGTTTGCGCACTGAGCCCGGTTAAAATGGCGCATTGCGGCGGTAGCGCCCCCACATAAACCGGCGAAAATCCCTTCCGCGATGCAATCACCGGAACTTCCACGCACGCGCCCGGTGGTAAGTTTGTAACCAGTCCGGTGTTGACAACGTTTCCGTTAAATTCATAAATTTCCCCTCCGACAACAGCATTGATAATATGGGCGGCGTATTCTTTTCCCGGTTCCAGCGATAGCGCATTTTTATCATTCAACCAATTTAAAAATTTGTTCTTCCACGTCTGTTCCGCCTGACGATATTCGTTCAAAATAAAAGCATGATGTCCCGGATTCCAGCCGGTACCGTGAGTGCAGTATTTTTCAATCAAATCGCTGCGTTTTCGAAACCACCAGTTATATTCCGAATTATGTCCGCTGGACTCAGTGACATAAAAATCCAGCGCCAGAAACATTTCGTTTCGAACCTGTTCTTCATTATAAATTTCGGAGCGACTTGCCACCCGCTCTCTAAGGCGGGGATAAAGATCCACATTACGATGTTTCAACTCCAAATACCAGGATAAATGATTGATACCAGCGCAGACGTAATCCATTTGTTCAAAAGGAATTTCCAACCAGCGCGCCAGCATCTCGGCAGTTTCCTGAACGCTGTGACATAAACCCGTTACCTTAATTTTCGTTGTTCGCTGCATGGCATGGCAGAGCATTGCCATGGGGTTGGTGTAATTCAATAAAATTGCATCCGGGCATAACTCCTCCATATCGCGGCAGATATCCAGCATTGTCGGAATGGTGCGCAATGCCCTGAAAATTCCGGAAGGTCCCCGGGTGTCACCGACATTGATATCAATTCCATATTTTTTTGGTATCAAAATATCTTCCTGCCAGACACGGGTATCCCCGCAAAGTATGGTCACCAAAACTGCATCTGCGCCTTCCAGCACACGACGACGGTCAGTGGTAGCAGACACAGTCGCCCGGCCTCCGGCTGCGCCAATGATTTTCAAACAAGCGCGCTGTGCAAATTCGAGCCGTTCCTCATCGATGTCCACCAGGGCGATGTGTGAATCTTTTAACCGATCGAAAGTTAATAAATCCCGCACCAACTTCCGGGTAAATCCGAGACTGCCGGCGCCAATGAAAACTATCTTGGGCATGATTTTAAATTCCCCGTTCAATCAACGTATCACCTCCCCTATAGGTGGAATAGTGATGCCATCGCTTGATGATCTGATTATTTGAGAGATGATAAGATTTTTAAATAGAGCCAACTATTGCTAATATTGTTACAACCAAAGCGATGGCATCAGTCTACACCTCAACAGATGACTGATATATTACCAATCAACATCTATTTTGCGTCAACAGAAAGAATGTAACCAATTAATTACCAGAAATGTTTCTTTCATCACGAAGCCAGACCAACATCTCCCCTTGATCGCGATTTGCCCATAACGCGTATGGAATCGCCCGAACCGTTATTTTTTTATGGGACGATGAATCAAAACGGTAAAGTTGGTTTTCCCATCGCGAACGGTCTCGGCGCCAACCAGTGCCAAAAATTACCGGAACGCCGCCGAGCAAATCCGGGTTCCACTTCACTTTGAATTCCGCTTTCGCAGATAAAATAATATCATTTAAATCAGCGCCGTTATCTACCTGTTCGATGCAGTAAACCACCGGCCCTCGCTGCAGCGCCACTCTGCCGGCGTTCATGCGTACACTCGGATGTGCTTCAATTTTTTCAACTGGCATGGCGAAAAATAATTCTACATTATCCCCCTGCGACCACTCGCGCGAAATGTAAACATACCCCTTATTTAAGAATTTACTGATAGCTATCTCTGTCTGATTTACTTTAATGTTTGATTGACGACACCAGCCTGGAATTCGCAGCGCCAGCGTAAATTTTACCCTACCTTTTGTATTGATCCGCAAGTTCACTTTTTCTTGCCACGGATATTCAGTCCGCTGTTCAAGAGTGATTTTACTGCCGTTAATAATAAACTGGACTGAACCACCGGCATAAAGATGGAGATAAAGTGTATCCTCCTGTTGCGAATAGCAATATTTGCCCAATGAACTGAGCAACCTCGCCAGGTTGGGCGGACAACAAGCACAACCATACCATGGCTGACGTCGGGCAGCGTTGCTGTATTTGTCTCTGGGAAATGCCGCCAGCGGATTAACGTAAAAATAGTGCTTTCCATCGAGGGAGATACCACTGAGCACCCCGTTGTAAAGCGCCCGCTCCATGACGTCGGCAAATTGATGATCAATATCCAATTGCAACATCCGATGAGCAAAAAATATTAAGCCGATGGCGGCGCAGGTTTCAGCATAAGCTGTCTCATTGGGCAAGTCGTAATCAAAAGTAAACGCTTCACCATGATGAGTAGAGCCGACGCCGCCGGTAATGTACATGCGTCGCTGAACAACATTGCGCCATAACTGGTAACACGCATGAATCAGGCTCTGATCGCCGGTTTCATAAGCCAAATCTGCCATGCCGCTGAACAAATACATGGCTCGCACCGCATGCCCTTCAGCAGTGGTTTGTTCGCGAACCGGCAGATGCGCCTGATAGTAGTCGGGTAGCCCACTACCCCACTTAGCTTTTCCGGATTCACCGCGGCGGATAGCTTCCTTAATAAAATAATTGGGTTCACGCCCCCGCTCGTCGATAAAATACTGGCTCAATTCCAGGTATCTCTTTTCGCGGGTTACCCGAAACAGTTTCACCAGCGCCAATTCGATCTCTTCGTGTCCCGGATAACCGCGCAATTGCCCGGGTTGACGACCGAAAACCGCGGTCACATGATCAGCCGCCCTTTGTACAATTTTTAAAAATTTGTCTTTGCCCGTGGATTCTAAATAGGCAACAGCAGCTTCAATTTGATGCCCGATCACATAGAGCTCATGCTCATCACGTAAATTCGTCCAACGCTGATCCTGATCCTTTATGATGTATCGAGTGACCAAATAACCATTTTCAGCCTGGGCATCTGCAATCAGATCGATCACTTCATCAGCGAGTTGCTCCAGCTTTGAATCGGGCTTTGCAGACAGACAATAACTGACAGCTTCCAACCATTTGGCAAGATCGCTATCCTGAAACGGACAGCCGTAAAACTCACCTTGCTCTCTTCCCGCTGCGATTTTAAAATTTTGCACCGCGCCGCTTTTGGCTGCATCCTCCAGCCGATCATTCATTGCCTCCCATTGGCAGGGGATAACCACATCATGAATCAGCTTCAATCTCGGCGACCAAAAATTACTGTTGAGCTGAATATTTTTTAATGGTAAAGATTGTGCTTTCATATTGCGTCCTGTTTTGTTTCTCGTATGCTATTGGTTACGCTATATTAGCCATTTATCCAGATTTTCCTTTACAAAATCATCATCGTTCAACTGCGGATAGGCTGCATACACGCGATCAATTTCCTCAGCTTGTTGCGCTGAAAGTTGCTCCGCTGCATTCAACGTCCAGCTACCCTGGAGCAAACCCTGACGTCGCAGCACCTCATGGATGCCGATGATACAACCGGCGAAGTTGTGAGCCGCATCAAAAAATGCTGCATTGGCATCGGTAATCTCAACCCCCAATTCAAGCAATTGCGGGATATCATCATTCTGCTTGATTTTCTCGAGTTGTTCAAACGCTTTTTTGGTCCATACAGCCCAATGACCCAACAAACCGCCGACAAATCGCTTTTTCACTATTTTTCCACCGACCGGAATCGAATATTCGGTGAGCAAGTCAGCCACAATGTTATCATCATTACCGGTGTACAAAGCTATTTCATCGGCGCGCCCGGATTCGGCGACACCGCGAATAACATCCAATGTATGATAGCGGTTAAACGGCGCGACCTTGATGGCAAATACATTTTCAATCCGGCAAAATTCCCTCCAGAAATCGACATCCAGCCGGCGACCACCAACAGCAGTTTGCAAATAAAACCCCATAATAGGGATAACTTCGGAGACCGCGCGACAGTGAGCAATTAAGGATTTGTTGGTAGCGTCAGGCATCGCCGCCAAACTTAACAACCCGGCATGGTAACCAAGCTGCGCGGCTATTTCAGCTTCACCAACCGCCTGGGCTGTGGCGCCGATGATACCGGCGATTTTTAGCACCGGCTTGCCGGTACGGGATACGAACCGATCCACCTCTTCCCGCGCTAACTCCAATACTGGTTTGAACAGACCGATTTCCGGTTTTCGAATTTCAAACTGGGTGGTGTGTACTGCAACCGCAATACCACCGGCGCCGGCGTCAAGATAGTATCGGGTAAGCGCTCGCTGATGTTTTTCATCCAGCTTGCGCCGCCGGTTCAGCGCCAGCGGATGCGCCGGTATGACCAATCCCTGATGTAATGCCCTCAATATGGGTTGACTCAACATTGGTAAATTCATCCTGACAGCTCCATTCAGTTATCAATATTTTCCGTTTCTGACTTCATAATGAGTCGGCTTATCAAGCAATGGACGGTCGTTTGCCACCCAATCTGCGACCCAGTCGATCAACTGCTCCAGCGAAATATTGGGATAACCAAACAATTTAAAAGCCTGTCCCGCATTGCTTAAAAGCGCGGTCTGAGCTTCTTCGCCAAACACATTGGGGCTGATCCCAAATTGTTCGGAGAATCTTTCTGCAAGGTAGCGCACTGGTATCATTTCAGGCCCGGTGATGTTAAGAATCCGCGGCGGAGAGGCGCAATATTCCAGAGAACGCAGCACCATCGCGTTGACGTCACCCTGCCAGATCACATTCACCATTCCCATTGATAAATCGATCGGCTGTTTGTGTTTCACCTGTTGAGCAATATCCACCAGCACACCATACCTCATCTCCACTGCATAATTTAACCGAATTATAACAACCGGAGTTTTAAATTTAAGGCTGCCAAACTCGAACATCCGCTCCCTTCCAAGACAGGATTGAGCATATTCTCCAAGTGGATTTGCAGGGTCAGTTTCCAGTGACCCACCCCTATTAATCGGGATCAGAGGATAGACGCAGCCCGTTGAAAACACAATGATCCTGGAGTTTTTATAGCGCTCCGCGACCAGGCCTGGCAACAGGGAATTGATCGCCCAGGTCAATCCTGCCTTTTCGGTAGAGCCAAATTTCATGCCCGCCATAAAAATTACATTTTCAGCTTCGGGCAGGTCGTCCAGGAACTGACGCTCCAACATGTCGCCGTGAATTGTCTCAACGCCGATTTTTTCCAATGATTCCCTTTGATCTTCGGATTCGAACAAGGATACTCCGACAATCCTTCGCCGGCTACCGGCGGCATCGTCGGCGCGTTTCGCCATTCGGGCTAATGAGGGTCCAATTTTCCCGCCTACTCCCAGAAAAATCAAATCCCCTTTTAATCGGGTGAATGTTTTCACGACTTGCTGGGTCGGACTCGAAAGCAAATCTTCGAGCTGTTCAACGCTATCGATGGTTTTTGGTATTGGATTCATTTTCAAACACCTATAATTTGTGATATTTCATTTTTTCATCAATTGACGCATGTAATCGACATATTGGGGAAAGGCGATTTCAGGTCCTGGTATTTCCGGATGCCAGCGTTTTTCCCATTCCAGCGAAAGATAACTACTGTAGGCGCCATCTTTCAAGAGCTGATAAATTTGAGAATGCGGCACAACGCCCTCGCCCATCAAACATGGATCAAAGCCATGTTCAGCCGCCGGATTTACTATTGAATCTTTCCAGTGAGTATGGAGAATCCATTCTCCGACTTCGCGCCAGGTCGCGACCGGATCTTCTTTGATAAACATAAACGGATGATTCACATCCCACAAAATCCCAACCTGTGGCGAATCCACCGCTTGCATCAGCCGACTCAAATGTCGGCAATCCATCCAATCGTCATGCGTTTCGATAACCAATCGCACATTAAAATCACCAATAAGTTCGATCATGCCGCTGATTCGTTCCGCAGCCTGCAAAATTGCCTGATCCCAGGAACGCTGTCCGATTTTCCCGCCGAACACCCGGATAAACGGCGCCTGAAACCTGTCCGCCAATTCCGCATATCTTTTTATTTCCTCAAGCTCTTGATCTTCAGCTATATTATCGGCGTGACTCACAAAAACCGAGCTGGAAAAACATGCCACCGACAACCCGGCATTTTTCAGCCGGCGACTGGTTTCACTCGACCTGGTTGTAAATTCCGGCAATCGGGTTACATCCAATTGGTCCCGGATGCCGCGAAATTCAATTCCCTGAAAGCCATATTCAACGGCTCTGGAAATCACTGTTGAAACATCCCACTCCGGACATCCCAATGTTGAAAAACTTAATTTCATCATCGACCTCATTTTTATGAAAGGACTGAGCTTAGCTGCGCTACTGCTTTTTCGAAAATATCCAATGTAAATTCAATATCCTGCTCGGTATGAGCGCCCATCGGGCAGAGGCTCATTTCGCTGCCATAGCGCCGGGTTAAAATACCGTGTTCAATACAGAATTTCATAAATTCATAAGCTGCCCGTTCATTTTCAAGTTTATCGTTGAATTGAAACTCAAACTTAACCACTGGGGTGGGATCAAATGTTTCAATTTGGATTTGATACAAGCTGGCAATCTCGTGCAATCCCTTGCGCAATGCATCCGCCAGCCGATACAATTTCGGAATGATATTCTCTTGTTCCAAAATACGGATGGTTTCAATCGACGCGACAATCGACAGAGCTTCGCTGGCGTAAGTGGAGGTGATAAATGTTTCCGGCGCCAGGGACATGTACTGTTTTTTACCCACGACTGCCGCGATGGGCATCCCATTTGCCATACCTTTGCCGATAGCCGCCAGGTCCGGAATCACGCCGTATTTCTCCTGGGCGCCGCCCATTGCCCAGCGAAAACCGGTGACGATTTCATCAAAAATTAACAATATATTTCTTTCATCTGACAGCTGACGGATTTTGTGTAAAAAACCGTTTTTGGGCTCTGCCCCATATTCAGCCGGTGTCAAAAAAATGCAGGCGACCTTTCCATCGTATTGATCCAGCAATTGCATTAATTGGTCAAAATTATTGAATTGAAAATCTGCAATTAAATCCCGGTAACACTGCGGAATTCCTCTGGCGTTGATTTTCGCACTCCACCAATCATGCCAGCCGTGATATCCGCAACTTAAAACCATGTC
>OMKS01003827.1_pt1 | contig 11760 bp, 10 predicted proteins | sample 1674721 | NCBI WGS metagenome assembly OMKS01 (sample SAMN06264996, study PRJEB25208) | sediment metagenome | isolation source: hot spring sediment | place: USA: California | collected 2014-09-02 | reverse complement strand
AAGACCGTCGAATTGTTCGGCTTTGTGGCTACCCTGGGCAATATTGTATATGGAGGTCTTTTCCTCGCTACCGATCTCCTGGGTGAAGTATTTGGGGAAAAAGAGGCTCGCAAGGGCGTATGGCTCGGTTTTTTTTCGATGATATTGATGACGGTGTCGATGCAGTTTGCATTGTGGTTCCAGCCACACGAAAGTGATTTTGTGCATCCTGCCATGTCGACCATCTTCGGTTTCATGCCCCGTGTACTTCTTGCGAGCCTGGCGGCCTACCTGGTGTCACAGCATCACGATGTCTGGGCGTTCCATTTCTGGCGCAACCGCTTAAAAGGCCGCCATTTATGGCTGCGTAACAATCTTTCCACGATGGTAAGCCAGGCTTTAGATTCGCTGGTTTTTGTCATGCTCGCCTTTTACGGGGTTTTTGCAGGGCCGGTTCTTGTGTCGATTCTTTTTACCACCTATTTCGTGAAGATTCTGGTAGCGCTGCTCGATACACCTATAGTTTACGCAGGTCGCTGGGCGTTGAAGCAGCACCTGATCAAATACGGCGACCTGAATTCGAGTGAAGGATGAAGCGTAACGCAGCAGTTGGAATTTTTACGACGCTTGAAAGATCGCAAAAACAGGTATATCATTGATAATTAACCGCATGGCGTAGGATATGCGGAACTTTCCAGAAATGATGCCGATATTCCAGCAAAAAACGTCGGATCCTCCCGGAGAAGTCGGAGGCCTGGGACAAAGCGGGGTGTCATGGACCGAATATTGATTGTAGACGATGAATCCCATATCCGCAATCTGCTTTCCGATATTCTTGAAATAAGAGGCTATCAATGCCATTTGGCGGCAAGCGCCGCTGAAGCCCGTGAACTGCTGAAAAATAACGAATTTTCGCTCGTTCTAAGCGATATCAATATGCCCGGAGAATCCGGGCTCGACCTTGTCCGATTCATGGTCGAAGCCTATCCTCTTACCGCGACTGTTATGGTCAGCGCGATTGACGATCCATTGCTTGCAGAAGATGCCTTGAAAGCCGGGGTTTATGATTACATAACCAAGCCCTTTGAAATGAACGGCGTGTTGATCAGCGTTTCAAACGCCTTGCGGCGAAGGGAACTGGAGATCGAGAACAAAACCTATCAGGAAGGCCTCGAAAAGCAGGTCGCTGAACGAAGTGCCGCATTGATGGCCAGCGAAGCCCGGCTGCGAGCTATTTTCGAGGCCACCGCCCATGTGGCCTTCATTCTGGTCGAAGAAACCAGCAATGAAGCTTCAATTGTTGAATTCAGCCCAGGTGCCGAGCGCTTGCTCGGCTTCTCGGCTGGAGAAGTTACAGGCAAACGAGCATCAATTCTCGGCCTTCCCGACGAAATGCTGCTTGGAAACACCCTCGAAAGTTCGAAAGTCCAAGGTTTTGCCCATGAACTAAAAATGACCCATCGCTCAGGAAAAACCATCCCGGTTATGTTCACGGTTTATCCTGTCAGGGGGAACCAGGGCGACGTCATAGCCAAGCTGGTGGTGATTGTCGATATTTCGGAACGTAAAAAGGTGGAACATGACCTGGAACAAAGCATGAAGAAGCTTGGAAGTGCCCTGGAAGGAACAATCCAGGCCGTCACCCGTACGGTTGAAACCAGGGACCCATACACGGCCGGGCACCAGCAGAGGGTTGCGGAGCTGGCTGCGGCGATAGGAACCGAGTTGAGCCTGAGTGAAAAAATGGTGAAAGGTCTTCACATGGCTGGTTTGATACACGATCTCGGAAAAGTGGCCATACCATCCGGGATCCTGAGCAAGCCCGGCAGAATCACCAACATCGAATTCGCATTGATAAAAACGCACCCAAGGGTTGGTTATGAGATCCTCAAAGACATAGAATTCCCCTGGCCGATCGCAAAGGTGGCCTTGCAGCACCATGAAAGAATCGACGGCACGGGCTACCCTTTCGGGCTGAGCGGCGATAAAATTATCCTTGAGGCCAGGATCCTGGCCGTGGCCGATGTGGTGGAAGCAATGGCTTCCCACCGCCCTTACAGGTCTGCGCTTGGCATTGAAAAAGCACTGGAGGAGATTTCCGAAAACAGAGGATGTCTTTATGATGAGGCGGCTGTGGATGCATGCATAAATTTATTCACCAAAAGAGGTTACAACTTGAATATGAGATAAAATAAAAGATCAGGGTTCAACAAGCTGCGCCTCCACCACACGATATCGCCTGCCATAGTCCCGGCTCCTTATACTCATAGAGAAGCGACCCATGGAATCCATCATCCGAAGCGCTTCCCCGGTATGCCAGGGTGCCGTTTCGATAAAGAGCCAGCCTCCGGGCGCTATATACGCAGGCGCAGCCTCAATGATCCTGCGAATGTCTTCCATCCCGTCATCGCCGGCCGTGAGCGCTGTTTCAGGTTCGTATCGCCTTACTTCCGCCTGAAGTTCCCGCCACTCCGCGGTCGACACATAAGGAGGGTTGGAGGCTATCACATCGAATCCCTCGCCCGGCTGGGAAAAAGGCTCCAGCCAGTCACCAATCAAAAAGGCGATTCTGTCCTTCAATCCATTATTTTCGGCATTTTTGCGGGCATAGGCAATAGCCTGCGAAGAAATGTCGGTTGCACAGATATACGCCCCCGGAAGCTCCGCGGCCAGCGCCACCGCTATCGCCCCGCATCCGGTGCCGAGATCAAGAATCCTGGGTCTTTCACCGCACTTTCCTTCGGACAAACGAACGAGAACACGTTCGACCAGCAGTTCGGTTTCCGGCCTGGGGATTAAAACGCCCGGGCCTACATTGAAAGACATGGACCGAAACTCCTGGCTGCCGGTGATGTACTGAACGGGTTCCCTCGCCACCCGCCGTCTGATAAAATTCCTAAACCGTGAGATTTCGTTTTCGGTCAGTGGTTTTTCTCCATTCAGATAAAGATCCAGCCTTTCCACACTAAGACTGTGAGACAGCAGGATCTCAGCGGTAAGCCTGGGTTGATCGATTTTTTTCAGTTTGAGGTAATCCGACGAAACTTTCAGAAGCTCCGTTATAGTCATCGGAGACATAAAATTACGAAGCACTCCTTTTGAGTTCTTCGGCCTGAAAATAGGTGATGATCGGATCTATCATCTGGTCAAGATCCCCCTGTATTATTCCTTCGAGTTTATAGAGGGTAAGCCCTATTCTATGATCCGTGCATCGACCCTGGGGAAAATTATAAGTCCGTATGCGCTCGCTTCTGTCTCCTGAGCCAACCATCGTCCGGCGTTCCTCTGAAATCCGGCTGTGTTGTTCAGCGCGCTCCATATCCAGCAACCTCGATAGAAGAACTTTCATGGCTTTGGCTTTGTTTTTATGCTGGGATTTCTCATCCTGGCAGGTGACAACAAGCCCTGTGGGAAGATGAGTGATACGAACCGCCGAATCGGTGGTATTTACATGCTGCCCGCCGCATCCCGAAGATCGATAAACATCTATACGCAGATCGTCGGGATTTATTTCGACATCTATCTCTTCGGCTTCGGGAAGAACCGCAACGGTAACTGCCGAGGTGTGAATGCGCCCCTGGGTTTCAGTTTCAGGCACCCTTTGAACCCTGTGAACGCCTCCCTCATATTTAAGGCGGCTGTAAACATGGTCGCCCTCTACGAGGGCTATCACTTCCTTGAATCCCCCGATACCTGTAATGTTGCTGCTTAAAAGCTCGGTCCGCCAGCCCTTGATCTCAGCATATCGGCAGTACATCCGGAAAAGATCCGCAGCGAACAGAGCAGCCTCCTCTCCCCCGGTACCGGCCCTGATCTCCAGGATTGTGTTCCGTTCGTCATGGGGGTCCTTCGGCAGAAGCAATACCCGGATGCGCTCCTCCAGAGATTCCATCCGCTCTTCCAGTTCCGAGATTTCATCTCTCGCAAGTTTGGACATTTCCGGATCAGGATCGCTCAGGAGTGAGCGGTTTGCCTCTATTTCCTCCCGGATCGCCTTCATTTCCCGGAAGGTGCCCACAATCGGCTCCAGACCCCTGTGCTCCTTGGCATATTTCTGGTAGAGTTTTTGATCCTTGATTACATCGGGTAGAGCCAGGTTTCCCTCCAGCTCATCGAACCGAGCTTCAATTTCTTCAACCCTCGGGAACATTACTGCTGTGCTTTATCATTGAATTTAGCGTATTTGCGCCTGAAACGCTCCACCCTTCCGGCTGAGTCGACCAGCTTTTGCTTGCCGGTGAAGAACGGGTGGCACTGCGAACAGATTTCAACATGAATCTCTTCAGCTGTCGATCCGGTCTGAAATTCATTGCCGCACGCGCAGCGTGCGGTTGTTGAAAAATAGCGTGGGTGAATTCCTTTTTTCATTATACTGGAATCTCCTTTTATTTAAAATATCACATCGGAGCATAAAAAAGCTCATGATCAATAGATGTACCAATAAAAAACGAGGAAGCGACAAGGTCACTCGCTCATAGAATCTAGAAACTCTTGATTATCTTTTGTTCCTTTAATTTTTTCAAGCAAAAATTCCATGCTGTCCACCGGAGTCAATGGGGCGAGCAATTTTCTGAGAATCCATATCCTGTTCAAAACCGTCTGTTCTATAAGAAGTTCTTCTTTTCTGGTACCGGACCTGTTTATGTCGATCGAAGGGAATACCCTCCTGTCGCTAAGTTTCCGATCCAGATGGATTTCCATGTTTCCGGTTCCTTTGAATTCCTCGAAAATCACCTCGTCCATTCTGCTTCCGGTATCTATCAATGCAGTGGCGATTATCGTCAGACTCCCGCCTTCCTCCACATTTCGTGCTGCGCCGAAAAATCTTTTTGGTTTGTGCAGTGCATTCGAATCGAGCCCACCTGAAAGAATTTTCCCGCTGGGCGGAACAACAGCATTATAGGCCCTGGCAAGTCGCGTGATGCTGTCAAGCAGTATCAGCACATCCAGTTTGTGTTCGACAAGCCTTTTTGCTTTCTCGATAACCATTTCCGCCACCTGAACATGGCGTTGCGGCGGCTCGTCGAACGTTGAACTGATCACTTCCGCTTCCACCGATCGAGCCATATCCGTAACCTCTTCGGGGCGCTCATCTATCAGCAGCACAATTTTATGAATGCCAGGATCATTTGCCGTCACACTGTTGGCGATGTTCTGGAGCAGCATCGTTTTCCCTGTCCGGGGAGGAGCCACGATCAACCCCCTTTGCCCCTTGCCTATCGGAGTCATCAGGTCCATTATTCGAGAGGAGAGGTTTTCCGGACGACTCTCCAGCCTGATTCGATCGTCGGGATAAAGCGGGATCAAATTGTCGAAAAGAATCTTTTCCCGTGCAATTTCCGGGTCCTCGTGGTTGACCTTCTCAACCTTCAAAAGAGCGAAGTAACGCTCTGAATCCTTCGGGGGACGGATTTGGCCGGCAATGGTGTCGCCTTTTCTCAAGTTGAAACGCCGGATCTGCGATGGGGAAACATAAATATCGTCCGGGCCCGGTAGATAATTGGCATCCGGAGCCCGCAAAAACCCGAACCCGTCTGGAAGTATTTCCAGAACTCCTTCCCCACTGATAAAGCCGTTACGTTCCGAATGCGCCTGAAGCAGCGAAAAAATAAGTTCCTGCTTGGGCATACCGGAGGCCCCTTCGATGTTGAAATCCTTTGCCATAGTTGTAAGTTCACTGATTTTAAGCTTTTTTAATTCAACAAGATTCATTATACAGCTCCGTTAATATGTTGTATTGTTCTTACCTGTAAACCGAATCCAGCACCTGTAGCACCGAATTGAAATCCTCCGGCAGGCGGGATGTAAACGTCATCCTCGTTCCGTTATCCGGATGGATAAAAACCAGCTGTAAAGCATGAAGCAGATGCCTCGAAAGAGACGGGAGAATCCCCGCAGCCCTTAACGAGTGACCGTTCCACCGCGGCATTCCCCGGCCGTAAACCTCATCTCCGACCACCGGGAAACCCATGTGAGCCATATGGACTCTAATCTGGTGGGTCCTCCCGGTCTTGAGCTGCAGTTCAATCTCGGCGAAATCCTCCCCGTAAACTCTTTTCTTTTCCCAGAGGGTCAGAGCATGCCTCCCCTGGCAAGGCGGACGTACGGACATCTGTTTGCGTTTTACCGGATGCCTGCCTATCGCGAAGTTTAAAGCTCCGTGTGTTCCCGGCGGAACACCGTGCACAAGTGCCAGGTAGGTTTTTTCTACTGTACCGGAAGCAAACTGCTTAGAGAGGTTCTCGTGAACCCTGTCGTTTTTAGCAGCCACCAGCACCCCCGAAGTTTGCTTGTCCAGCCTGTGCACGATGCCCGGCCTCAGCTCGCCCCCAATCCCGGAAAGATCATTACAATGATGCAAAAGCCCGTGCACCAGCGTCCCGTGTTGATTGCCGGGGGCCGGGTGAACCACCAGGCCCGCCGGTTTGTCGACGACTATTATCGACGGGTCTTCATAGAGAATTTCAAACTCCACCGCTTCGGCCTCCAGGGATGAAACCGGTGGTGGTGGATCAATGAAGATGCAATCACCCAGGTGTAGCGGGCGGCTCGGTTTAGTCTTCTGATCGTTGACCCTGATATGCCCTTGCTTTATCAGGCACTGCAGCCTCGACCGAGAAAACTCGATGCACTCGTCAGCGAGAAAGACATCAAGCCGCACTCCCTCCCGGCCTTGTTCGTTGAAAAGCAATTCTTTAGAATCATGAGTCACTTGCGGATGCGGCAGTCAGGCAAATATCTGTTCAAGGTCCTTTTCAATCTGATCTTCCTCCACTTGCCTGGCGAGGGAGATTTCCTTAACGAGCAGATTTTTCGCGGTATCGAGCATTTTTCTCTCGCCGAAAGACAATTCCTTGCTGACTTTCAGCATCAGAAGATCCCGGTATACTTCTGCAACTTCAAACACGGAACCGGTTTTGATTTTTTCCATGTAATCACGATAACGGCGATTCCATGTCTGGTTGTCGGCGACCATATTTCGTTCTTTGAGAATCGAATAAAGTCTGGGGACGTCATCCTCGTCGATAATTTCCCTGAGCCCCACCGTGTCGACATTTCCGGTGGGAATCATAATGATCATGTCATTGTCGAGAATCCTCATGACATAGAAATCCTGCTTGCACCCGGAAATCTCCTGGCTTTCGATCCTCTCGATCACCCCGACTCCATGTGCAGGATACACGGCTAAATCGTGCACCTTGAACATCTAACGACCCCCACACTCACAACAGAATACAAACAGCCAGGGCACCGGCAAAATAAACCGGGGCGACGTGTCACGCATTGAAAGGCGGTTAAAATGAAACGCGCCGAACTCATAGTGCCTGAATGCGTCTGGTATTCGATCGCATTCAGGCACTCCACTTATGCGTTATCATACTACTATAACAGAAGTCCTGCAACAGGAAGAATCGGAGCGATGACTAGAGAGACAACCGACATAAGCTTAATAAGGATATTCATAGCGGGCCCGGAGGTATCCTTGAACGGATCGCCCACCGTGTCCCCGACCACTGCGGCTTTGTGATTATCCGATCCCTTGCCGCCGAAATTGCCTTCTTCTATATGCTTTTTGGCATTGTCCCACGCACCACCGCTGTTGGCCATAAAAAGCGCCAGAAAGGCACCCATTACAAGTGCGCCCAGCAGCAGGCCACCGAGGGTTTCCGCGCCCAGCAGGACACCCACTACAACCGGCGTCAACACCGCAACGAGCCCAGGCATAACCATTTCCCGCAATGCCGAAGCCGTCGCGATGGAAACACATGTTTTGGGGTCCGGTTTCACACCTTCCTTGCCTTCCAGCAGGCCCGGAATTTCCCTGAACTGGCGTCTTATCTCTTCGACTATACTAAACGCCGCTTTACCTACCGAAGTCATGGTCATAGCAGCACACACCATCGGGACCATTCCTCCGATCAAAACGCCTATGACAACCATGGGATTCTTGATGTCAATTACATCCAGGCCGGCTGCCTGGGTGAAAGCGACAAACAGAGCAAGGGCGGTAAGGGCCGCAGAACCTATAGCAAAGCCTTTGCCGATAGCTGCAGTAGTATTTCCAAGTGCATCCAGGCTGTCTGTGATTTTCCGTGTTTCCGGACCCAGTCCCGACATCTCCGAGATACCTCCGGCATTATCGGCGATCGGCCCGTAGGCGTCCACCGTCATCGTCGCCCCGACGGTTGCAAGCATCCCCACGGCGCTCAATCCAATGCCGTAGATTCCAGCGGTTTTATAACCTACAAACGTCGCGATGCAGATTCCAAGCATGGGCAGCCACGTGGATTGCATCCCGACGGCCAGGCCCGAAATAATAACCGTGGCGCTTCCGGTCTTGGCCTGGCTCGCGATATAGCGAACCGGGGGACCAGAGGTGTAATACTCAGCCAGGAGCCCGATAGCCATCCCGCACAACAGTCCCGAAAAGACCGCCCAGAAAGAACCCATCGGCATGTGGATGCCCTTTGTCACAATTATGGTGAGAACGATGAAAACAGCACCTGCCACGAAAGTGGTGTACCTTAGAGCTCCGGCCGGACTTCCCGATTGAAAAATCCTGATGGAAAAAACGCCTACAAAAGAGCTGAGGAGACCGGCAATCACCACAAGCACCGGAAACGCCATGTACTTGAGTTTTATGGCAGTCTCGGTCATCCCCGGAAAATTGGCCAGGATTTCAGGAGTAAGAGCCATCGTGGCGCCTATCGCGATGGTCGCGATAACCGAGCCAACGAAAGATTCGAAGATATCGGCGCCCATACCGGCGATATCCCCGACATTGTCTCCGACATTATCTGCAATAACGCCGGGGTTCCTTGGATCGTCCTCGGGGATGCCCGCTTCCACCTTGCCTACCAGATCCGCCCCCACATCAGCCGCTTTGGTGAAGATTCCGCCGCCGACACGGGCGAAAAGTGCGATGGAACTGGCCCCCATGGCAAAACCGTTTATATAGTGTGCACTTTCGGGATCCCCGCCGTAAATCCAGAACCAGAATCCGACACCGAGTACTCCAAGCCCGGCGACGGCCAGCCCCATGACAGAGCCTGAAAAATATGAAACATTCAGGGCTTTGGCCTGCCCCTCGGTGTTGGCTGCGGCCGCGGTCCTTGAATTTCCCCTGGTGGCTGCGGTCATGCCTGAAAAACCGGCGGCCATGGAACAAAGCGCTCCAGTCAGGAAAGCAACTCCTGTTTTGACAGATATGAACAGTGCAAGTAAAATGAAAACTACTACGATAAACACGCTCAGCACTGTATATTCCTTCCTGAGGAAAGTCATCGCTCCGACATGAATAAGTTCTTCCAATTCCTGCATAACTTTGCTGCCGTTGGGTTGTTTCTCGACGTAATTGTAGATCAAGAAGGCGATGATCAAACTGATGATCCCGAGAAATGGAGCAAGAGTGGTCATTCCCTGCATTAGTCTTGAACCTCCGTTTTGTGAATTAGACGCCTGTTGATTTGGTTCATCAACCTTTCGATTCCCTCCACCACAAACCGCTCGCAGCCCTCGTCCGCGGCCTGCAGCACCCGTTCAACAATCTCCGCTTCATCAGCGTAAAACCGGGACAGTACATAACGATCAACCGGCTCGCCGAAACGAGGCCGGCCGATACCGATTTTCAACCTGGGGAAATCCCCGCTTCCCAGGTGCCGGATGACCGAAGCCACCCCTTTATGGCCGCCGGCTCCGCCCCCCGCCGTCGCCTTCAGTCGTTCCAGCGGAAGGTCGATATCGTCATGGACAACCAGTATGGCACCCAACGGAATCCGGTAATAATCCGCACATGCCTTCACCGACTGACCGCTCAAATTCATATAGGTGAGAGGGCATAAAAAAACCGTCGGACAGCCGTGGAAAACCGAACGGGCGCTCTCCCCGTTGAATCTCCGCGAAGACATCGTCAAACCCAACCGCCAGACGAGAGAACGGACTGCATCGGCACCCACATTATGCCGGGTGCCGGCGTATTCCGGCTCAGGATTGCCCAGCCCTACAATCAGACATACACCATCTGTAAAGCTCACATGCAGATCTCTTCAAGGTCCCCGGAACCCTCAATCTTCAGGTGATTCCGCGGCGGCATCTTCGCCTTGCTCTTGCTCTTCCTCTTCCGCTTCGGCCCCGGGTTCAGCTTCAATCGAAGGAGCCGCAATGGTCGCCACGGCCAGATCCCCCTCTTCCTGAACGGTGAGCCCTGATGGAAGCGGGATGTCTTTTATATGGAGGGTGTCACCAATCCCCATATCGGAGACGTCGACTGAAATCTTGTCTACAAGCTTGTCCGGAAGACACGAAATCATGAGGGAACGTCTGATGTTTTCCAGAATTCCCCCCTGTTCGACCCCCTCAGGAATGCCGAGCAGTTCGATCGCTATCTCGAGCGTGATCTCTTCATCCATTGCTATTTCAAGAAAATCCGCATGCCGGAAAAACTGTTTAACCGGGTCGATTTGCAGCTCTTTCAAAATAACGGTATGCGGATCTGTTTTATTGTCGTATCGCACCTGGACATCTATCAGCGAAGATTCCCCCGCTCCCTTTCTCAGAAGCCGTTCGAGCTTCACCGAATCCACCGCCAGCATGATCGGCTCGGTTTTGCGGCCGTATAAAACCGCCGGAATTTTGCCTTCTCTCCTTAATTTCCTGGCCGCACCTTTTCCAGTCGTTTTGCGGACATCGGCGGCTATACTGTAGTTACTCATAAATTCCTCCAGAATATAAATCTCCCATCCATGAACACAGGCTGCTTTAAACGAACAGAGTGCTGACCGATTGAGAGTAATGAATTCTTTTGACAGTCTCACCGATAAGCTCGGCTATCGAAAGGACAACGATTTTATCGCATTTCTTACCTTCCACCGGAATAGTATTTGTGACAACGAGTGTGTCTATCGGTGATTCATTTATACGTTTTATCGCCGGCCCGGAAAGCACCGGATGAGTGCAGAAGGCATGCACGGCCTTGGCCCCTCTCATCTTTATTGCAATGGCCGCCTGTGTCAAAGTCCCTGCAGTATCCACCATGTCGTCCAGAATTACCGCCGTTTTTCCCTCCACCTCACCGATGATGTTCATCGCTTCGGCTATATTGGGAGCTTCACGTCGTTTATCGATGATGGCGAGCGACGCATCAAGCCGTTTCGCGAAAGCCCGGGCCCGCTCGACCCCACCTGCATCCGGGGAAACGATCACCGTACCGGTGGAAAATCTGGGTTTTATGTATTTCAGCAGAACGGGCGCAGCGAAAACGTTGTCGACGGGAATATTAAAATACCCCTGGATCTGCCCGGCATGCAGGTCCATGGCCACAACCCTGTCCGCGCCCGCCACGGTTATCAGATCCGCTACCAGTTTAGCGCTTATAGGAACCCTCGGCTTCACCTTTCTGTCCTGGCGACCATAGCCGTAATAGGGAATAACCGCTGTGATTCTTTCCGCCGAGGCGCGCTTGAGCGCATCGATTATTATCAGAAGCTGCATGAGGTTATCGTTTACAGGCGTGCAGGTGGATTGAAGAACAAACGTATCCTGTCCCCGAATATTTTCCCCTATCTCTATGAGCACTTCTCCGTCACTGAACGTCTTGGCGGTAATGTTGCCTGGCTGAATACCAAGATAATCACATACTTGCAATGTCAAGGCGGGATTAGACGTCCCTCCGAATAATTTCATATCCACGGCCCTGAAAACCCTTTCTTTCCGGGATGTTGAATGCTGCCCGTCCGAATCTGTGGCGGCTTTAAACTCTGGCTGGGGTGGGAGGATTCGAAC
>OMKS01003826.1_pt1 | contig 11760 bp, 11 predicted proteins | sample 1674721 | NCBI WGS metagenome assembly OMKS01 (sample SAMN06264996, study PRJEB25208) | sediment metagenome | isolation source: hot spring sediment | place: USA: California | collected 2014-09-02 | reverse complement strand
TATTTAATTCAGGAGTTATCGATTTTAAAGAGCGCATTGTCATTGACTATGACAAATACAACGATATGAAACAAAAATACAAAGAGGCTTATAAAAATTTGGCGATACATTATCTACAAAAAAGAGATGCTAGCCAATTTCTATACCAGTATGTAAAAAAAATAGACGGTATCTATTTGCCTAAAAATGAAAAAATATGCGCATTTGTAGAGCATTACTATGCTAGATACAAAGAAATCGGTCAGCAAAGTGTAGTGCTATAGCCCATCAATAAACCCAAAATTCATATTGGCAAAATTTGGATCATTAAAACCTTGCTGTACACTTTTGGCTCTAAGATTCATGATATCCATTTTTGGATCTATCCCTTGTGGGCAAGCTACCGTACACTCTCCACAAAGTGTACAATCCCAAATGCCATTTGTTTGGATATGGGCCACATCATGGGTAGCATACCGAAATGCCCTTGTGAGTGCAAATGGTCCTAAAAAATCGCTATTTACCTCCATCACTGGGCAAGCGGCATAACAACTATGACACAATATACAATTGGTTTGTACCTCTATGGCTTGTGTCTCTTTTTGGCTTAGCGGGGTTGGCTCATTTTGCCACGCTTGTGCCCTTTTAAGTGTTGAGAGTGATTTTGATTTTTCTACTAATAAATCTCTTTTTGGTTCATGATAGCTAAGTGGCTCTATATAATCTCCATCTTGAGGGATATAACTACATGCTAGAGTTGCTTTATTGTTGACCATCACAGCACAACTTCCGCATACGCCACTTCTACAGCTACCTCCAAAAGTCAAGGTAGGGTCTAAGGTTTGCTTGATTTTATATAAAAGTGCCAGAAGATTAAGCCCACTACTAATAGGATAATCGACATCGATACTTTGAGGCTCTTTGTGTTTGTTGAATCTTCGTATCCGAATCATTTTATCCCCTTGAAGTTTGCACATAAAACACCATCTTCTTTCCAAAATATACTGTGTGCCTTAAAGGTCTCATTCTCTTCATTGAAATCCTCTCGAAAATGGGCTCCTCTACTTTCGTTTCTATGCAAAGCTCCCACTAGCAACATCTCTACAACCTCTAAAGTATTGCCAAACTCTACAAACTCTACTAGATTTGTATTGTTAGTTTTACTTTTATCCCCTATCCCCATAAAAGAAAACTCTTTTTGCATTTGGCGCACAGCTGCTAAACCTGCCTTGAGTCCTGTATCATTTCTCAAAATCCCTGCGTTGTGGTAGAGTATCTTCCCTAAAAATTCCCTTTTTTCATAAAAATTTATCTGATTTGTAAAATTGTAAACACCCGCTATAAATCTTTTGTCATTTTGAAGTTGTGTGCTATTTTGTGGTGGTTCTTTTGGCTTGATCCGTACTGCATTCTCTCCAGCTATTTTTCCCATAGCTATTATCTCAAGGAGTGAATTTCCACCCAATCTATTGGCCCCATGGATGTGAGCGTTGCTACACTCACCTACAGCAAAACACCCTTTGATGCCACTAACTTCTAGATTCAAATCAACCTCAATACCACCCATAGTGTAGTGTGCTACAGGCTTTATAGGGACAAGCTGTGTGGTCATATCAATTCCCTCATGTAGTTTACACAGCTTATACTCTTGAGGTAAAAGGTGTTGTATCTTCTGTGCACCTAAATGTCGCAAATCCAAAAAAACATTTTTTCCACTCTCGATCTCTTTGGCAATTGCTCTTGCTACAACATCTCTAGGGAGCAATTCGTCTACAAACCTCTGGTTGTCACTATTGAGGATATAACCACCCTCGCCTCTTGCTGCTTCACTTATGAGGATCGATGAGTTTTTTAAAGCTGTTGGATGAAACTGCACAAACTCCAAATCACTCACTACCCCACCTGCCCTCACAACTGCTACTATAGCATCTCCACTACTGCCGTAACCATTGGTCGTAAACCCATGATAGACTCCACTATACCCCCCTGTAGCCAACACTACGCTTGAAGCCTCTATCGACACAACTTCGCCATTTGATATATCTAAAAAAGTTGCACCCTCAACTCTTTGTTCATGAACGATAAGATTTAAAAAAAAATAATTACTTCTAAACTCGATCTCTTCCTTGAGAGACTGATCATAGAGTGTATGTAGTATCTTAAGCCCGGTATAATCTTGGGCATAATAGGTTCTTTTTAGACTAGCTCCACCCATAAATCTTTTCTCAAGGTTATTTTGCTCGTCTCTTGAAAAAGCAACACCAATATCAACAAGCCAATTTAGTGCTTTGCTAGATTGTTGACACATCATCTCTACCATCTTTTGGCTAGCTAAGCTATGTGAAGAGCGCATAGTATCACTGATGTGTGCTTCTACCTCTAATGACTCAAAAGAGGCGTTGATACCACCTTGTGCCATACAAGTTTGTCCATTTGTTGGCATGGTTTTTGAAGCTACTATTACTTTTGCCCCTGCTTGTTTAGCATGAAGTGCCGCACTAAGCCCTGCACCGCCACTTCCTATGATAAGTACCTGAGTGTTCAATCACAATCCTTGGCAATAAAATCTTCAATATTTTTAGTTATGCCATCAATTAACTTAGCTCTTGCTTCTTGGCTTGCCCACGCTATGTGTGGAGTAATAAGTAGATGATTTTTATTTTTTATATGGAGCAAAGGATTCTCTTTTTGTATCGGCTCCACATTAGTGACATCAAGCCCAACAAATATATCTTGTGTATCTAAAGCATGGGCTAAATCTGCCTCATTGATAATCCCTCCGCGACCTAGATTAAGAAGCAATGCTCCTGATTTGAGAAGTTTTAAGTTGTCACTATTGATGAGATTGCAAGTATTGTCATTAAGCGGAGCATGGATAGAGATGATATCGCAAGTTTGCAACAACTCCTCTAGAGTTAGTTTTGGATAAAGCAAATTGGTATTTGCTCCACTTGTTGAGTAGTAGCATATATCAGCCCCAAAAACACTCGCCACTTTTGCCACCTCTAGTCCGATAATCCCCAATCCGATGATACCCCATCGCTTCTTTTTAATCTCGCCAAAAGAGTGAGTAAGATCGGTAAACAGATTTGAAGCACTCCATGCTCCACTCTTGACTGCTTGGTCATAATAATTGAGTTGCTCGAGGAGATAAAAAGCCATTGCAAAAGTGTGTTGCACAACACTAGCAGTTGAGTAGCCACTCACATTTTTCACTTCGATTTGATACTTCTTTGCTGATTGCAAATCGATATTGTTAACCCCTGTTGCAGCTACACAAATGAGTTTAAGATTTTCTGCATGACTCATAATCTCTTCATCAATGACTACTTTATTTGTGATGATGATATCGGCATTTTTGACCCTCTCAAGTCTCTGATTGGGAAGTGTGGTTTGATATATATGGAGTGTTCCAAATTTTTTGATAGGGGTGATATCGATATCAGCCCCTAAGGTTTTTGCATCTAAAAGTACTATGTTCATGGTATCAAGATTTTTTAAGTATCCGTGGCAAAGTTATACCTGTTTGGCTTTGGTATTTCCCTTTGCGGTCACGATAAGTAACCTCACACGGTTCATCACCTTGCAAAAAGAGAACTTGAGCTATCCCCTCATTGGCATAAATTTTCGCTGGCAAAGGTGTGGTATTGGAAATCTCAATTGTGATATGTCCCTCAAATCCAGGTTCAAATGGGGTTACATTGACGATGATGCCACATCTTGCATAAGTACTTTTCCCTAAGCAAATAGCCAAAGTATCAATTGGCATTTTAAAATACTCCACAGTGCGAGCTAATGCAAACGAGTTTGGTGGAACGATACAAACATCACCTTTGAAATCGACAACATTTTTTGCATCAAAATCTTTTGGGTCTATGACTGTAGAGTTGACATTGGTAAAGATCTTAAACTCATCGCTCACCCTTATGTCATATCCATAGCTACTAAGCCCATAACTTACAACCTCATGACCAACTAAATCTTCACAAAATGGACTAATCATCTCCTCATTGAGAGATTTTTCGCGTATCCATGTATCTGACTTCAACCCCATGCAATCCCCTATTCTCTAATCGTTTCTATAGTTGCTCTTGTGCGAAGCTTCTCAAAATAATCCTTCAAGGCACGCTCTTTTTGTTGCTCTCTCCATTGCACTAAAACATTTGGTTTAGCTGTCTCAAAATCTATCGTTTGTGTCCCTTTTTTAGCTTGCACATAATAAAGAACATAGCCATCACCCGCATTAACTGGTGGAGTCAATGAGCCCTCGTTTGTCTCAAGAAGCAACGGTAAAAGCGAAGGGGAGATTTCACTTGGTTTTTTCACTAAAATCTTTGAGGTTACTCCACTAGTTCCTAGTGGATTTTGTAAAAACATTTGCATTTTTTGTTTTGATTTGGCTTTATACTCTACCATGCGGATAGTTTTTGGCAAGCTAAAAAGTGCTATATTGTTGGAATAGAACATCTTAAGCTCGTCATCTGTTGGAGTTGGTATAGATGAAGAGACTTGTTCTTGGAAAAACTTCTGTTTTTTAATTTCATTTTTGATATTTTCACGGTACATCGCCCATGAAACATTTTGCTCTTGGAGGATTTTTTGCATCTGCTCCATAGTTACTTTGTTGTTTGTGGCAATCTCTTTTATCTTTTGATCCACCTCAGTCTCAGTCACGACGATTGCGTTCATAGCACTTTTTTGTAATCTGTCTTGTATCAAGATCTCGATAGCTTGTTCTCTTGAAACTTGCATCCCTTGCTGAACGGCTCTAATTTCAGCAAGTGTAATTGGCTCATTTTCAACTACTATTGCAATTCCATCTGTCATTTTAGCCGATAAAAAAGTGGTAGCAAAAATCACCAAAATAGTTAAGATTTTCTTCATTATTGATTCCTGTATCGGTTGAGTTTAGGTAGCATTATAACATAACTTGCGAAAGCTTAAAGTGACACAAGTTTCAAAATAGAGATATTTATGGTTTTGTCAAGTTTTGTGTTACAATACCCAAAATTTTTCAAAAAGTAGCTAATATATGAAACATCTTATAATCGTTGAATCTCCAGCAAAAGCTAAAACAATAAGTAGTTTTTTGGGAAAAGATTACAAGGTTATTGCCTCAAAAGGGCATATCAGAGATTTACCAAAACATACATTTGGAATTACAATCGATGAAAAAAGTGGCAATTTTGTACCAAAATATACTATCCCAAAAGAGTCAAGCTCCATTGTAAAAGAGTTGAAATCTTTGGCAAAAGAGGCAGAACATCTCTATATCGCAACCGATGAAGATAGAGAAGGTGAAGCGATAGGATACCACATAGCAACAGCTATTGGCAAAGACCCCACAGCATTGCCTAGAATTGTATTTCATGAGATTACAAAAGATGCCATCTTAAATGCTCTTGAAAATCCACGCAAAGTTGATATGCAAAGTGTAGATGCTCAACAAACAAGAAGATTACTTGATAGGATTGTTGGATACAAACTCTCTCCACTTTTGGCAAGCAAGATACAAAAGGGGCTAAGTGCTGGGCGTGTACAAAGCTCTACTTTGAAACTCATCATTGACAAAGAGCGTGAAATTCGCAATTTTAAAAGTGAAGAGTTTTGGACTATCAATGCTGTTTTTGAGCCCGGTATAGAAGCAGCTCTTATATCTTATCAAGATACAAAGATAGAGAAACTAACAATTGGCAATGAAACATTAGCAAATACTATCCTAAATGCTTCAAAAGCAGACAAATTCATCGTAGGTGAGATTGAGAAAAAAGAGCGAAAAAGCAAAACACCACCCCCATTTATGACCTCTACACTCCAACAAGCTGCATCAACACAACTAGGATTTTCCCCAAAAAAAACGATGATGCTAGCTCAAAAACTCTATGAAGGGGTTAAGACCGACAAAGGTACTAGTGGAATTATTACCTATATGCGTACTGATAGTCTCAATCTTGCCAAAGAAGCGATACAAAGTGCAAGAGACTACATCGTCACCAATTATGGCGAGAAGTATCTACCTAAAAAACCAAAAGTGTACACTACAAAATCCAAAGGGGCCCAAGAGGCACATGAAGCCATACGCCCAACAATGATAGATTTTCATCCACAAAAAGCAGCTTCTTTTCTAGCTCCTGATGAGCTAAAGCTATACCGTTTGATATACAACCGATTCCTTGCTTGTCAAATGAATGAGGCGATTATTGAGTCTCAAACGATACTTTTTCGTGGTCAACAAACAGTATTTAAAGCAAATGGCAAAAGACTTGTCTTTGATGGTTTTTACAAAGCAACTGGTTACACCGACAAGGACAAACTTCTCCCTCAAATCACACCCAACACACAAGCAACACTACAATCAATCGATGCAAAACAAAATTTCACAGAACCACCTGCTAGATACAGTGAAGCTAGCCTTGTTAAAATGTTAGAATCGCTAGGTATCGGAAGACCTAGTACTTATGCTCCAACAATTAGTATATTAGAAGCTCGTGAGTATATCTCTATCAGAGAAAAAAGAATCCACCCCAATGAGATAGCATTTACTGTCATCGAACTGCTTGAGGTGCACTTTCCTGAGATTGTTGATAGTAGCTTTACTGCTACAATGGAGGAGACTCTTGATAAAATAGCCCAAGGAGAAGAGGATTGGCAACAAGTCCTCAAAGATTTCTATGCCCCTTTTGATGCAAAGATTCAAGCAAGCAAAACAGCTATCAAAAGCCAAAAAGTCTCGATACCAACAGGAGAAAAATGTCCAGAGTGTGGTGGTGAGTTGTTTTTGAAAAAGGGTCGCTTTGGAGAGTTTATAGCATGTGGCAATTTTCCAAAATGCAAATACACAAAAAACAAAAATGATGATACATCAAACCAACAAAATACCCATGAAGCCACATCACAAAGTTGTGAAAAATGTGGCTCACCAATGGTGATAAAAGAGAGTAGAAGAGGAAAATTTTTAGCGTGTTCTGCATACCCAAAATGCAAAAATGCAAAACCTCTAAATCCACCAAAAACACTTGAAGTACCATGCCCTGAATGTGGAGGAACACTATTAGAGAGAAAAGGCAAAAGGGGTGTTTTCTATGGATGTGGCAATTACCCTAAGTGTAAATTTATAGCCAATTTTACTCCTGTAGATCGTAAATGTAGTGCTTGTGGCTATCTCATGGGGCAAAAGATACTCAAATCAAAAACTATCTATGAGTGCTTCAAATGCAAAAACAAAGAGGAAGCTTGATGAAAGTCTTTTTGTGTGCTATTAACAATGTACTAAGTGGTACCTGTAATGAGGATTGTGCATTTTGTACACAAAGTGTAAAATTTCATGCCGATATCCAAAGATACACCTACAAATCAATCGAGCAAATAGTAAGTGAAGCAAAACTTGCAAAAGAGATGGGTGCTTTGGGGTATTGCCTAGTTACTGCGGGCAAGGGGCTTGATGATAAAAAAACAGAATTCATAGCAAAAAGTGCTGTAGCAATCAAAAAAGAGGTTGATGGGCTACATCTCATTGGTTGCAATGGTACTGCAAGTTTAGAACAACTAAAATATCTAAAATCACATGGGATAGATAGCTACAACCACAATCTTGAGACTTCATCAAGCTATTACAACAAGATATGCTCAACCCATACATGGCATGAGCGGTACCAAACTTGCCTCAATGTCAAAAGTGTTGACTTGTCTTTGTGTAGTGGTGGTATATTTGGTATGGGTGAGAGTACTCAAGATAGAGATGAGCTTATAAATGCTATTGTCTTACTTGAGCCTGATTCTATCCCTATAAATTTTTTCCACCCAAACGATGCGCTCCCTATCAAATCAACAAATATAACTCTCAGCGAAGGAGTTGAGATTATCGCTCGCATCCGTAAAATGGCAGGAGATCAAAAGATGTTGATGGCAGCAGGCGGCAGAGAGCTGTTGTTTGGTGGCCATGAGCATAAAATGTTTGAAGCTGGAATCAACTCAATAGTGATAGGAGACTACCTTACAACAAAAGGAGAGGATCCAAATTGTGATAGAAAAATGATAGAAAATCTCGGTTATGAGATTGCTATTATATGCTAAAGACTCATTGGCTTGTTTGAGATGCTGGCTCTAGCTGTTTGAGTTCAAAAAAATCTTTTTGTAACTTTGCATTTTGCACCTGCAGGCTTTTTACTTGACGATTTAACTCGCACTTCTCATTTTGGAGCTTTTTCAATGCCAACAAGGAGTTCTCCCCAAAAAGCAAACCCCCTATATACCAACCAAAAAAGAGTATTGATATAACAATAATTGCAACTACCCTTAAGGATAGCCCCAAGAAAAAATCATTTTTTTGTGATTTAGCTCCCACAAAAAACCTTTAAAATAACTTTTTCCCTAGATATTCGCTATTAGTTAGTTGTGATTCAATCTCAAGCAATCTGTTATATTTGGCAATTCTATCACTTCTAGCTGTTGAACCTGTTTTTATCTCTGCTGTATTTAGCGCTACAGCAAAATCTGCTATAAACGCGTCTTCACTCTCTCCTGAGCGATGGCTCATGACACATTTATATCCTGAGCGTTGTGCTAATCTGACTGTTTGCATAGTTTCACTTACAGTGCCTATCTGATTTGGTTTTATCAAGATTGAATTTGCAATCCCTTTTTCTATCCCTTCACTCAATATAGCAACATTAGTAACAAACAAATCATCGCCAACTAATTGCACCCTATCACCTAATTTATCGGTGAGAATTTTCCAGCCATCCCAATCATCTTCACTCAACCCATCTTCTATCGATACTATAGGATATTTGTCACAAAGTGCTAGATAATAATCGACCAATTCACTACTGCTTAGAGTTCTATTTTCGCTTTTTAGATGATACTGTCCTTTTTCTGTTTCAAGCTCACTACTAGCAACATCAAGGGCAATAGCGATTTGCTCACCTGCTTTGTACCCTGCCTCTTCTATAGCTTGCATGATGATAGCTATAGGCTCTTCATTGTTTTTGAGATTTGGTGCAAAACCTCCCTCATCTCCAACTGCAGTACTCTCACCCATATCGTTGATAATTTTTTTGAGATGGTGATACACCTCTGCACTTGCCCTTAGACCTTCAGCAAAATTTTCAAATCCAAGTGGCATTATCATATACTCTTGAAAATCTACTGAGTTGTTTGCATGGGCTCCACCATTGATGATATTTAACATTGGCACTGGCATTGTCATAGCATTTGCACCACCTAGATATCGATATAGAGGTATATCGAGTGCATTTGCTGCTGCTCTAGCAACTGCCATTGAGACACCCAAAGTTGCATTTGCTCCCAAAGAGGCATAGTTTGGTGTACCATCGAGTGTTTTCATGATACTATCAATCTCCCCTTGATCAAAAGGGCTAAGTCCGATAAGTGCTTCGGCAATAGTGGTATTGACATTTTCACAAGCTTTCAAAACACCTTTGCCCATATATCTACTGCCACCATCACGAAGCTCCAAAGCTTCTCTTTTGCCTGTACTTGCACCACTAGGTACTATAGCACTTGCTTTTATCCCATTGCTTAGATATACCGTTGCTCTTACAGTAGGATTACCCCTGCTATCCATCACCTCATCAGCTACAATATCATCTATATAAATCATCGATTGTCCTTGAAATTTACTAATTTAAAGCGTTTAATTGTAGCCTATTTTATATAAGATGTCGCTAGAGAAGGTGGGGCTAGCTTCTAGCAAAACTCCTCTTTGGCTCTACGCTTTACACTTTTGGGCAACTTACTCTTCAGCTGCAATCTCATTTTCCCCCATAGAGAGCATATCGCTTACACCTAATGCTTCTCTTATCTTATCTTCTATCTCTTTTCTTATGGCTGTATTCTCTTTGAGTGTTTGTTTGGCAGCCTCTTTGCCTTGTCCTAACTTGTGTTCTTTATAGCTAAACCAAGATCCTGCTTTGTCAATGATATCAAGTTTCACACCATAGTCTATAAGCTCACCTTCACTACTTATCCCTTCACCAAACATGATATCAAACTCTGCTTGACGAAATGGAGGTGCGACTTTGTTTTTGACTACTTTTGCTTTTACACGGTTGCCTATCTGCGATTCTCCTTGTTTGAGTGTGGCAATTCTTCTGACATCAATTCTCACCGAAGAGTAAAATTTAAGAGCATTCCCTCCTGTGGTTGTCTCAGGAGAGCCATAGCCCATCATCCCTATTTTCATACGAATTTGATTGATAAAGATTACTGTTGTGTTGGTTTTGTGCATTACTGCTGTTAGTTTTCTAAGTGCTTGGCTCATAAGCCTTGCTTGAAGCCCCATATGGCTATCGCCCATATCACCTTCTATCTCACTTTTTGGGGTAAGCGCAGCAACCGAATCAACCACTATCACACTCACTGCACCACTTCTAGATAAAGTTTCGAGAATATCCAATGCTTGCTCACCAAAATCTGGCTGACTCACAAGAAGGTTTTCTACATCAACACCTAAATTTTTTGCATATAGCACATCAAGAGCATGCTCTGCATCGATAAAAGCACAAATCTTGCCTTCTTTTTGGGCTGAAGCAATTATCTGCAAAGAGAGTGTAGTTTTTCCAGATGATTCAGGTCCATAAATCTCTATAACTCTCCCCTGAGGAACACCGCCAATCCCAAGGGCGATATCTAATCCCAAAGAACCAGTACTTATGGAGGCTATGGGCTCTATCTCCTTGTCTCCTAGACGCATAAGAGTCCCTTTGCCAAATGTTTTATCTATCTGCTTGATAGCCATCTCAAGGGCTTTTTGTTTTTGTGCATCTATTGCCATGCTCATCCTTTATTCTTTTTCTTTATGTCGAAGTAATGATACCATTTTAGACTGTTTCGGACAAGGTATTAAAAAATATTTCAAATTGTCATATTATTCTATTTAACGATACGATAATGAAAGTAGCTTAAAATTTTTGGATATACATTAACTCTATATGCCACAAACCTAAAAAAAGATAGTGAGTGCAAGTGATAATCAGCGTATCATTTTAGAAATTCTGGGTTAAAACTACCTCAAACGCTACGAACTAGAATTAAATGGGAAAAATGGTGCACAATGAGGTATGGATACTTTTCTTTACAAAAAATAACTAAGAATCTTTAACTAAAATGTCAAAAATATTTTTTTATGCAGAGGTTGCAAAGTAACTTGCAACCTCAAAAGATTGATAAAATTTTTGTCAATTCTCAATCTTCGTCAATATATGCATCATTATTTGGGTTATGAGCATCTGCCCAATCATCCATATCTGCATCATTGTTTGGATTATTAATATCCGACCAAAGATCTAATTCTTCTTGGCTCATACTTGAAGTATCCATCTTACTTTCCACCTGTTGAAGAATTTTTTGCAGCTGCACTTTGTGCTCTTGCTGGAAAACTTCCTTTTCCTGTATTCCCACCATTTTTTGCTGTTGCTGATTGTATTCTTGCCGCAGCCGATGGTGTCATTTTTGTTTGTTTTGCCATAATAAGCTCCTTTTGTAAGATTTTCAAACTATAGTTTGAATAAGAAAATTATAAATAAAGATGAGGAAGGAAATTTTCCCTATTGTTGACAATTTTCAAAATAGTTTCCAATGCACTCTGCACACTCACCTAGATCAAATTTATTTTCAAGAAGAGTTACATATCTAGTCAAATCACGATCAATCTTATAAAAAGAAATTGCTCCTCCAAGACTTCTATCTAATAATTTTAGTTGCTCTTTAAATGATCTCTCATCTTCTCCTTTTATGGAAACAATAAACCTCATAAAACTA
>OMKS01003824.1_pt1 | contig 11763 bp, 12 predicted proteins | sample 1674721 | NCBI WGS metagenome assembly OMKS01 (sample SAMN06264996, study PRJEB25208) | sediment metagenome | isolation source: hot spring sediment | place: USA: California | collected 2014-09-02 | reverse complement strand
GGCAGCGTCAGATGTGTATAAGAGACAGAGCGAATATTATTATGGGAGAGGCAAGGGAGCCTGGTTCTAAGCACCAAAAGAAAGAATGAAGCTAATCGCAAATTCGTAACACACTGAAACTGGCAACTGAACAGATATGGAAAAGGATATCAGATGGAAACAGCGCTTTCAGAACTATGAAAAGGCATTTCATCAGCTCGGAAGATTTCTTGAAAAAGAAGAATTAAATGAATTTGAGGAGCAAGGATTAATAAAATCCTTTGAATATACCTATGAATTGGCCTGGAATCTGATGAAAGACTATCTTACCTATCAGGGGATAGTTGACATTACAGGAAGTCGTGATGCTGTGAGACAGGCATTCAACAAGGGCCTTATCAAACATGGCGAACAATGGATGGCAATGATTGACGACAGGGTTTTAACGGTTCACACTTACAATGAATTGATTGCTGAAAAAATCAAAGAAAGAATCGCCACAATTTACTTCCATCTTTTTGAATCGCTCTATATTAAAATGAGAAAATTGCTATGAGATTCGGACTGAGTGATCGTACAATCGAAAAATTCCACACAGTTTTTTCAAAATATCCCGAAATTGAAGAGGTAGTGATCTATGGCTCAAGAGCCAAAGGCAATTACCGCGAAGGCAGCGATATTGATATTACCCTTAAAGGAGAAAAAGTTACCGAAAACATCCGCTCAAAAGTATGGTTCGATCTGGATGACCTGAACACGCCCTACCTGATTGACCTTTCGGTTTTCAACAGCTTAAGCTCCGAAAGCCTGGTTGAGCACATAAACCGGGTGGGATTGAGTTTTTATAAAAAAAAGCAGCGTGTTGCTGTCTGAGTTGATATTGCAGAACATTGATTTGAGATTTAATGGTGAATTTATCCACCTTATTAAACATACAGCTTGTCTTCATGTTTAAGTCATGCAAAAGATAATTTCCAAATCAATGGCCTTTCTCATTTTCTACACAATCGTTTTTACGGTTTATTTCTCCGTACACTACTACCTCTTTACCAGGCTGAATATGGTTTTTCCGGGATGGCAGGGCGTGGCATTGTTGTTCAAAACAGCTTTCTGGATACTGGCGCTGTCATTCATTGCCGGAAGGATGCTCGAACGGGTCTGGCTCATCGAATTCAGCATGGGGCTGACTGTGTTTGGTTCTTACTGGCTGGCCGCCATGCTGTATTTCCTGCTTGTGGTTTTGCTTATTGATGTTTTCAGGCTGGTGAACCATTATCTCCCGTTTATTCCGGCTTTTGTCCGCGAAAGCCTGCCGGTTTTCAGGCAATACTTTTTCTACGGTGTTCTGGCTTTGATCGCAATACTGCTCACATACGGACATTTCAATGCCCGCATCCCGGCAATCCGCGAACTTGCCCTGCACATTCCAAAACAAGCTGGCCAGCGGGAAGCACTGAACATTGTTTTGGTTTCCGACCTTCATCTGGGTTCTATCCTTGAAAAAAAACACCTGAAACGCATTGCCGAAAAAATCAGTAGCCTCAATCCCGACATCATACTGCTTGCCGGCGATGTGATTGACGAAGACCTCAAACCAGTGATACGCAAAGACCTTGGTTCAAGACTTAAATTGCTGAATTCAAAACTTGGTGTTTTTGCCGTTACCGGAAATCATGAGTATATCGGCGGTATTGACGAAGCTGTTGAATACCTTGAAAGGCATGGCATTAATATGGTTCGCGATGGCGCCTTACTCGTTGATAGCAGTTTTTACCTCGTTGGCCGCGAGGATCGCGACAGGCCAAGATTTTCGGGTAAAACGCGAAAAGATCTCGCTGAAATCCTCAAGGGCGTAAACAAAGATTTTCCCCTGATCCTGATGGATCACCAGCCTTTCACACTCAACGAGTCGCTGCAAAACGGCATTGACCTGCATCTTTCGGGTCATACTCACAACGGACAGATATGGCCACTGAACTATGTGATTGACGCCATTTATGAACTGGGCTGGGGTTACATGAACAAAGCGGGCATGCATGTGTATGTTTCGTCGGGGGTGGGAACCTGGGGGCCACCCGTAAGGATAGGAACCAGGCCTGAAATCGTGAACATCAAACTGACTTTTTGGCTTTTATCAGATTTCCATCACGCAGGTTTAAAAACTACCGGATAAACCGGGTTTTCCAGTAATATTCAGAAATTATGGAATATATCGCCGTACGTGAAACAATGCCACAGGAAGCATCATTGATTGCCGGATTTCAAAAAGCAATGGCAAAAGAAACTGAAAACATGATCCTCGACGATCGGATTATTTCAGCGGGCGTGCAGGCCGTCGTTTCCGATCCCACCAAAGGTTGCTATTATGTGGCTGAATCAGCAGGCCGGGTAATTGCCTGCATGCTCACCACCTACGAATGGAGCGACTGGCGCAACGGCACATTCATCTGGCTGCAGTCGGTGTATGTTGAACCTGAATGGCGAGGTAAGGGTGTTTTTAGAAAAATGTATGAACACATAAAAACGAAGGTTTCCGATAATGAGAACCTGAAAGGCATCCGGCTTTATGTGTTTCATACCAACAAAAGCGCCCAGGCAGTTTACCGCTCCCTGAAAATGGAAGACCAGCACTACCGTATGTTTGAGTGGGTGAGGGTGTGATTTTATTCCCGAACCCTGAATCGTACCTCCCGGGACAGGTCTTTGCGCTCTTGGAATCCCGAAAGATTCACTGTTTCTCAAAATATTATCGTTTTAAAATATTTAAGGCTGTAGTTTAGAATAGTGTTATATATCAAAATGAATGTGTATTGTTGGCGAAACATACTATTATGGAATGTCAGGAAATATTACCAGATTTCTGAGCCTAGCCCTCAAATCAACAAACCAAACTAATTGTTGAACTAACCAGCAAGGCAAGCCCTAAAGAATACTTAAAAACTCCGGCCAGAGGAATGGTTTGATCAAAGCTTTTAATGTGTAGGGTTTTTTTTGGTGCAGGCATCAACGTCGTTGACGGATTTAAAGTCCTCAGCCTCCCAATCCCTTCATCCAACTAATCCCAGATTTTCAATCACATACTCCACCATTTCATCATCAATGCCGAGGTGGGTGACCATGCGGATGCTATTGTGGTCGAACTGAACTGTGAGGATGCCTTTTTCTTCAAGGCGATTAACGATGTGTGGAACATGCAATGTATCGGGAAGCAGGAAAATGATGATGTTGGTTTCAACAGGCAATACTTCTTTTACCCATGGTTTTCCTGATAAGGCTTCGGCAATTTGTCTTGCTCTTTGGTGGTCATCAACAAGGCGTTCGACATGGTGATCCAGCGCATAAATTCCTGCGGCGGCCAAGTATCCGGCCTGCCGCATACCACCGCCAAAAGCCCTGCGGAAGCGCCTTGCTTTATGTATAAATTCTTTTGAACCGCTGAGCACTGAACCCACCGGCGCACCCAAACCCTTGGAAAGGCAGATGGAAATAGAATCGAACAATCTGCCATAATCCAGGCAGTTTTGAGAGGTAACAGCCAGCGCGTTGAACAGGCGTGCCCCGTCGAGGTGGTAGCGCAGGCCGTTTTCTCTACAAACCTTGCCGATGGCTTCCAACTCATTCCAGTCCCACACCGAACCGCCGCCTTTGTTTACCGTGTTTTCAACCGAAACCAGGCTGGTGTGCGGGTAGTGTACATCATCGGGGTTGATGTTGGCAAGCACGTCCTTAGCTGCAAAACGCCCCCGCTCGCCGTAAAGCAGCCTTACCGAAGCGCCGGAGTTGAGCGCAATGCCGCCACCCTCGTAATTGTAAATGTGCGAGAGGCGGTCGCAGATCACTTCATCGCCGGGAACGGTGTGAACCTTCATCGCCAGTTGGTTGGTCATAATGCCTGAGGGGCAAAAAATAGCAGCTTCATGGCCAAATAAGGCAGCCACCTTCTCTTCCAGGGCATTCATGCTGGGGTCTTCGCCCCACACATCATCACCCACCTCAGCATTGAACATGGCCCGGAGCATCCCTGGAGTGGGTTTGGTGAGGGTGTCGCTGCGGAGGTCAACTAAAATGTTTTTGTTCATAGAATTTTGTTTTTGTTTGGCGTTTGGCTTTTGGCGTTCGGGGTTCAAAGCTCCACGGTCACTGAGCCTGTCCGATAGCTATCGGACGAAGTGCCGTATTCGTTTTTTGTCCGCCCTTAAAATACAAACCTTGGTAGTAGAAAGTAAAAGCCGCTCAATTAATTGTTTTACAGAATATTAAACAAAGGGATTGATTATTTCAAATGGAGCAATGCCTTTGCGCTGACACATCGTTTATCATGGCTTTGCATCATGGCATAAAGCAAAACATTGGGATCAACAAATCTTTTAGCGGGCATAAATATCTTCTCTTTTTAGAGGTTGGAAAGGGTTAACAGGCAATGAGAGCAAAGTTGGCCGGTGTTTTTTTTCAGGTTTATCATCACTCTCTTTCTGCCGGTGCTTCATTCTGACTTTATGCTTTCTAATCAATGTGTTATAAAAATCCATAAGTTCTTTACGCTCCTTTTCAGTTAGTAAACTTAAATTTACTTCATGAAAGAAGTCGCCTGAATATTCGGTTGGTGACATGTACCTGTGATTTTGATCACTAATACAAAAGTACGGATTTATTAATTTGAGAGCACCAGTCAGACTGATCCTTTCATTTTTTCACCTACTAAGTGCACAGAAAAAAAGCCGTCAAGCCAGGCAAAATCATACTTGAAACCCAAACATATGGTGCTGAAGACAACCAGTTACGCATGATCTTTTTGTTTATAAGATGGAGTGTCAGCGCTACGCGCCTCTTAGAGTTCCAGCCTTTTCTTTGTTACCATACTTTCAGCGTTACGCGCCTGTGGCTTGGCTCCTTAATGTCAAGAAATGGAGTACCTCTTACTGATTACTGAATACTGAATACCGATCACCGATCACTGAATACTGATTACCGATCACCGAACACCGCTCACCAAATACCCTTCCCACTAAGCCAGCACGTTTCATCCCAGCCCATTAAAAGCCTCCCTCAACTGCAGCAGTGCTTTCTCGAGCAGGGAACGCGGGCAGGCTAAATTCATGCGCATAAAGCCTTCGCCGCCCGGCCCGAAAGTAGCCCCGTCGCTGAGTGCAAGACCGGCTTTTTGTATCATAAAATCTTTTAATTCATCGTGCGAACCAAATCCGGCTGCACTGCAATCGAGCCAGAGAAGATAAGTTGCCTCAAGCGGAACGGGCCTGATCTGAGGCAGGTAGTTCTCCAGGAAGTCGCACACAAACCTGCAGTTTTCCTTTACGTATTCAAGCATTTGGTTCAGCCACTCATCGCCGTGGGTGTAGGCAGCCTGGGCAGCCACAGCGCCAAAAAGATTGCCCATGCCCACATGCACCTGATCCAGGATCTTATCATAACGCTGCTTCAGCTCGGGGTTGGAACAGACTACTGCCGAAGTAGCCATGCCTGCCAGGTTGAAAGTCTTACTCGGTGCAACTGTGGTGATGGTTTGGTTCGCAATATCATCCGAAAGGGAAGCCATCACCGCATGTTTATGCGGCGAAAGCGTCAGGTCGCAGTGAATCTCGTCAGAAAGGATCAGGATGTTGTGGTTCCGGCAAATTTCAGCCAGCTTTGTAAGCTCTTCTTCAGTCCAGGCGCGCCCAACCGGGTTGTGCGGGTTGCAGAGCATCAGCATTTTGGTTCGAACCGAAATCTTTTTCTCAAGATCATCAAAATCAAAATAATAGCGCCCGTTTTTATACATCAATTGATTGTGAACCAGGGTGCGTCCGTGGTTCTCAACCGCACTGAAAAAGGGAAAATACACCGGTGGTTGCACGATGATTTCGTCGCCGGGTTGGGTAAAACCCATCACAATCAGGTTCAAAGCCGGAACCACACCGGGACTGAAAGCAAGCCATTCTTCCCTGATTTCCCAACCGTGCCTTCGTTTGAACCAGCCTATGATGGCCTGATCGTAGTCCAGAGTCCGGAAAGAATAGCCATAAATTTCATGGGAGGCCCTCTCTTTGATGGCGTTCACAACAAAATCAGGTGTGTGGAAATCCATATCGGCCACCCAAAGAGGGATCAGATCAGGGGAGCCAAAAAAATGATCCAACAGATCGTATTTTACGCAGGAAGTGTTTTGGCGCGGGATGATTTCATCAAAGTTATAAGTCATGCTCCTGGTGTTTGCAGGTTCAGAAATTGGTTTTCAGGGGTTGGGCATATTTGCGGATATCTTCCTCTGTAATCGTGTGATCGCATAGGATGGCCAGCCGTTCCACGACGTTACGCAATTCGCGGACATTGCCCGTCCAGTGAATTTTTTTCAATGATTCCAGCGCTTTGTCTTCAAATTTCATCAGCGGCTTGGCCATGTTTTGGCAAATATCGGCAAGAAAATGATTTGCGATCAGCGGAATATCCTCTTCGCGCTCGTTCAGGGCCGGAACATGGATCACAATTACGGCAAGGCGGTGGTAGAGGTCTTCGCGGAAGTTGTTTTTTTCTATTTCTTTGGGAATGTCTTTGTTGGTGGCGGCTATCACCCTCACGTCCACCGGGATGTTTTTTTCGCCGCCCACGCGCATGATCTTGTTTTCCTGGAGGGCGCGCAGCACCTTGGCCTGCGCCGAAAGGCTCATATCGCCAATTTCGTCAAGGAAGAGTGTGCCTCCGTTGGCCTGCTCAAAATCGCCTTTGCGTTGTTTGATGGCCGAAGTAAACGAACCTTTTTCATGCCCGAACAGCACACTTTCGATCAGCTCGGAAGGAATGGCTGCGCAATTGACCTCAACAAAGGGGCCGCTGGCGCGGTTGCTGAGTTCGTGCAGCCAGCGCGCAACCAGCTCTTTGCCGGTTCCGTTGGCGCCGGTGATGAGCACCCGTGCATCGGTTGACGCCACGCGTTCTATCATGGCCTTTATTTCCTGCATGGCCGGCGAATCGCCGATCATGTCGTAGGTTTTGCTCACTTTGCGTTTCAGGGCCTTGGTTTCGCTTACCAGGGTTTGCCGCTCCTGCGCATTGCGGATGGTTACCAGCAGGCGGTTCAGATCCAGGGGTTTTGTGATGTAGTCGTAGGCGCCTTTTTTGATGGCTTCCACCACTGTTTCAACGGTGCCGTGCCCGGAAATCATCACTACAGGCACATCGCTGAATTTCATTAGTTGTTCCAGCACCTCAATGCCATCCATGCGTGGCATTTTGATGTCGAGCAGGATTACGTCGTAATGGTTGCTGCGGGCTTTTTCCAGTGCCTCCATGCCATCGGCAGCGTCATCTACTTCAAATTTTTCGTATTCAAGAATTTCTTTCAGGGTATTTCTGATGCTCTTTTCGTCGTCAACAACAAGTATCTTAGCCATGGCAATAAAAATTAAGGGGCAAAGATAGGTAATGTTGTGATGCCGTCCCGTCCCGATAGCTATCGATAGCTATCGGGATGCTGTGTTGCAGTGATGTGGTGAGGTGGTTCCCGACCTCCCCGACTCCGTCCCGATAGCTATCGGGACGGGAGCTACCGGAATCGCTTCGCTCAAAAGGCAATTTTGCGACAAAGGGTTGCAATGCCCTGCAGGACTTGTATTCCTTCAGAATGAGTTGATCTGTATTTACTGCATTGTTTAAACATGCAGATTACGCTTCCAATGATTTGTGTATCATGAAACCCCGATCCACTCCATCACTTTTTCGGTAGCGCCGGTTCTTTGGTTTACATGATCGCGGGCGGCACGGGCACTTTGTTGCCAGTTGCTGTTCGAGGCCAAATGATCGAAAGCCTTTGCAAGGCCGTTGTAATCGCGGATGCCGAAAGCACCTCCGCCAGCAATGAGTTCAAGGGCCTCGGTGAATTTTTGATGGTTGGGGCCAAAAATTACAGGGATGCCATAAACGGCAGCTTCAAGCACGTTGTGGATGCCCGCGCCAAACCCCCCGCCAACATAAGCGTAGCGGCCAAAGCGGTAAAGCTTCGACAGCATTCCGATGCTGTCAATGATCAAAACAGGCCTTTGCACAACCATATTTTGCTGCAGTTCCGAATACCGGACAGTAAGCCCCGGAAACAGCTCTTCCAAGGCCTTGATGTGGGCTTCGTGAACCTGGTGAGGTGCCATGATCAGCTTGAATTTCCCGGGATTTTCCTTAAAAAGCTTTGCCAGCAGTGTTTCATCTGCTTGCCAGGTGCTACCGGCCACAATTACCTCATCGTGGCCTGCAATAAAGGCCTCAATCAGCGGCAGTCCGGATTTTTCGTTAGCAATGGCAGCCACCCTGTCGAAACGGGTGTCCCCGCTTATAGTTACCTGGTTAATGCCGTGTTTTGCAAGCAAATCAGCCGATTGGCGGTTCTGAACAAAAAAACGGGTAATTTTTTTCAGCCTTTTAAGGAACCATTTTCCATACCACATGAAAAAAAACTGATCCGGCCTGAAATTCGCTGATAACACATATAAGGGCACATCGCGCTTGGTGATCTCATCAATAAAATTAAGCCAGTACTCGTATTTTACAAACACAACAAGGCCGGGTTTTACCATATCAATAAATTTGTGGGCATTGAAAGGTGTGTCGGCGGGCAAATAGCACACGTGATCGGCGTGGATATAATTTTTTCTGACCTCAAAACCTGAGGGAGAAAAAAAACTGAGCAGGATGCGATAATGCGGATTTTGGTTCTTAAACGCCTCAATTACAGGCCTCCCCTGTTCAAACTCGCCCAGCGATGCACAATGAAACCAGGCAAGCGGTTGCGAACCTTCAGCAAATGATTTCAGGTTGCTGAACAGATTTTTCCTTCCACGAAGCCATTTTTTTGCCCTGGGTTCGAACCAGGATGCAATATGCACGGCCACAATGTACAGACGAATGCTGAGGGTGTATAACAAGCGCATGGGATCAATAATAGTAGTAGTCTTTTGGCGTTCGTGGATAGAGTGGCAAAATCCAGCCTAAGCGGATGCCCCACAGCGTGTCAAAACGCTTTTGGGTATCGGATTGCATGCGGTCAAAATCATAAGGCCGCCGCGATTGTGTCCATGCCTGTGTGAACTCCAATCCAATATGGAAATTGATGGTTCGCTCATTATGAAAAAAAACATACCCGATAAACTGGCTGATGGCTGGGCCGTTGGTAAGGCGGTCGTAGCCTTTTTTGTAGTCGCCCTTGAACTGCGGAGCGTTGTTGTCTTCTATTTCGATGCGGATTTTGTGCTGTAACATGCCTGCACCACCCATGAGTAAAATTCCGGAATTGGGATTGGGCCCTAAAACGTGAATGATGCCACCAAAGCGTGCATTGAGGTTAAAACCCCGCTGATGAAAAAACACTCCGGCAAAGGTGCCAGCCTGCGATATCACATTGCCATCGCCCGTTCCAATCAGCTCGATGTACTGGCTTTTGTTTTTCACATTTTCGCTGAACAAAAACCCGCCCTCAGCACCCAGCACAAGGTTGGATTTGAATTTGTAGAGAAACCCACCGCCGATCATTGAGTTGTTGCCAAAACGCACAGCCAGGTCGTTGCCCGGAAGCTGATAAGCGTAGTGTGCGTTAAAAAGCGCAAAGCTGGCTTTTTCAGTAATGTTAACCTGTGCTGATGCAGGCCAAATCAGCGAAAAGAAGAATAAAAATAAAAACGCGGCTAATTTCATAAGGGCTTATGTATTTTTTAATTCCTTGAATGTGCCAGACCAGCGTACAAAGGTAAACATTCGGGAGGAAACGGATGCTGAAACCATCGCAACCACCGGGATGTTATCAGAACGGATAGCCGATGGCAAAATTCAAAGTGATATCGCGAAGCTGGAATTTTGTCATGTCAACCCAATAATCGCCGGGAGATTTTGCCGGGTCCTTCACCTTAAAGGCGCCGTCGAGCCTGAATACAAAAAAGCTGAAGTCGAAGCGCAGGCCAAAACCGGAACTGATGGCGATTTGCTGATGAAAATTTGATGCATCGAATTTTCCGTCCGGAAAATCGGGACTTTCGGAAAGCATCCAGATGTTTCCGGCGTCGGTAAATATGGCGCCATGCAAAAAGCGGTACATCGGGAAGCGGTATTCGAGGTTGCTCTCAAGCCACAACTCTCCCATTTTTTCAAATAAATTTTCCGGGTTGCTGTAGTTGCCCGGGCCTAATGAGCGTATTTCCCATCCCCTGATTCCGTTGGCGCCTCCGGCATAAAATCCTTTCTCAACAGGCAATACATCTGAATTTCCGTAGGGCACGCCGATGCCACCGGCCAGCCTGAAGACAAGGTTGCTCTTGGGGGACAAAAATTTATAGTACCTGAAATCGGTTTCGGTTCTTACAAACTGGGCATAACGTATGCCCAACCATGTGTAGAAGCCCTGTTCGGTTTGCGCCCGGTGGAATGTTTGATCGAATAAGCTGAGAATGTTTCCGCTGCTTTCAATGCCTGCCCGTAAAAACACGAAGTCGCGGTTGATGCGCAGAGGTTGGTTGCTGTAGGTGAAAACATAACGTGTGAGTGGAACCAGGTGATTGGTGTACTGATAGATCAGGCGTGGATCGCGCAGCCCCTGCAACCATTTGGTAAATTCATCGGAGCGAAAAATCCTGACGGAGTTCAGTTGCACCGGAATAAACACGTGGCTTTTGGTGATGGTTTCGCGCCATTCGTAACCAAAAGAAAAGTTGAGAATATAGCGCGTATAATCGGGGCGTCTCTGAAAATTCAAACCCGTAGTAAAAGTGGTGCTTGGAGCGGCATAGCGGGCGTAGCGCTGCTGGCGGCGTGGCAGCAACAGTTTAGGAAGGTTAAGGCGTGCCTCAATGCCCGTTTCGAGGGTATTGAAGTTCAGAAAAAACGTGGTGGATTCGCCGAGCGATCGCTGCATTTCGAGCGCTCCTTTGAGTTTGAGCGTGAAAATTTCTCCGCCTCTGAGCAAATTGCGGTTGGTATAAACAAGGTTGGCGCCCATTCCCAAAAATCCACCGGTATTGGTTCCTTCGGCCTCAATAGAAAATACCTGGGCAGGATTTCGCCCAAGGTCAATATGTGCATCGAGCAGGCCATAGCCTTCATCAGGAAACTCTTTAACCGGGGTAAAATTCATATTTACGAACCTGGTGATGGCCAGGTTTGACAGGCGGCTGTAAGTGAGGTTAGCATCGTCAATCCTGTAAAAGCGCCCTCCTCTGGTAAATATGAACCTGTCAATGGTGGGCGGGGTTATACGCAGATTGTCGTAGTAAAGGAAATAATATTTGTAAGGGCGCTCAGGGTAACGGATCCACTGGGGAACGATGAGGGTGTCGTTAGGAATGTACTCATCGGGCATGAATCGAAAATCGGTGTTCACCGTGATGTTGTTGATTCGGTAGCGCAGATGTTTTTTTTCTATGCTCTGGCCTGTTTCGCGTTGCCTTTCAACCGGTTGCAGAAATTCGGCGGTGAGGTCCATCTGCCGGCTTTGCAGGTTGCTGTCAACTTTATAGAGAATGTAGTTCCGGTTAAAATAAAAATATCCGTTGTTTCGTAAAAAATTTGTGACCCTGAATCTTTCATCGTCCAGCAAATAAGCGTCGTAATTGATGCCTGGCCTGATCAGGGAGTTGGTTGTATCTTTGAGTACGAATTCGGCCAGTTGATCGTCGCGGATGGAATAATTCACCTGGCGCAGGGTATAAGGTACACCCTGTCTCTTATACACATCTCCGAGCCCACGAGACCGTACTAGATCTCGTATCCCGTCTTCTGCTTGAAAAAAAAAAAAAAAAAACAAAGATTACATCA
>OMKS01003821.1_pt1 | contig 11770 bp, 6 predicted proteins | sample 1674721 | NCBI WGS metagenome assembly OMKS01 (sample SAMN06264996, study PRJEB25208) | sediment metagenome | isolation source: hot spring sediment | place: USA: California | collected 2014-09-02 | reverse complement strand
AGCTTTACGGGCACTTTCCCCGTCGTCGTTGAGGTGATGGACACCGGCGGGTTGACGGATACCGACACCTTTACGATCACATTTGCTGAAAGTGTGACGCAGTACGTGTATATGCCCCTGGTGTTAAATTGCTATCCTGTTCTGCCTTCCTTACTGCCTATCAACAATCCGGATGGCGATGGCCTTTACACTATCCAGTGGGCGATGCCGGCTTGCTCCAAAGTGGTACCATCACAGTATGAGCTTCAGGGCGCCACCAATTCTCAGTTCAGCTCCGCGCAGAGTTGGACGACTGCGGCAACTTCCTTGAATATGTACAGCCCGGACCCGGCAACATACTACTGGCGGGTGCGCGCGTACATCGACGGAAAGTGGACGGGCTGGAGCAACGTGCGGAGCGTCGCTGTGGGCGCGTTCTCGTATCTGTTTGTCTACAATGGCACGGGTGGGCCGCTCACGATTGAGATTGTCGGGGTGGAGACACGGTCTTTTGCGGCCGGCTTCGACGATTATTGGCGCAGTGTGCCGGTGGGAACCTATAGGGTGAGAGTTTGGGCGCGTTGCGGCTCTATGGATTATTGGGAGTATTTTCCGCTAGGGGAGTTCTATGATTTGGCGTATGTGTGTTCGCAGGTGTTGTCTACATCACCTATGCCGTCCATAGCGGAGAGGATGGGTATGGATTTTGTTTTCAAGGCGACTGCGCCATAACTTTTGCCTGTGACAGAACAGTGGTATGCAAAAAGCGTGCGGGGATATTGCCCCGCACGCTTTGTTTTACATGACCTCCCACGGCTCGCTCTCTGGATCCAGATACACCGTGATCCGCTCGAGCCGCCCCGCGCCATCGAGCGCCACCGCGACGAAGCTGACGTGCCAGGCGACGTCTTGCGCTTCCTCCGCGCCCTGTTCGCTGAGATAGCGCCGGGCGACGGCCTCCATGCGCGCGAACTTGCGCGGCGTGAGCGATTCCTCCGGGCTGCCGCGAGCTGTTCCACGGCGGGTGCGCACCTCGACGAAGTACCACTCCCCGGCCCGTTGCGCGATCAAGTCCGCTTCGCCTTCGGGGCAGTGCCAGTTCTGCGAGATGATGGTGAAACCGCGCTGCTGCAACGCCTCGGCGGCGAGCGTTTCCCCGCGCCGTCCCAATCCGACTTTTCCTTTGGCCATGGCTTCATCCTACATTCGGTTGCCTTTAACGTCAAGCGTGGTATGATCTTAGGTTGATTTGACTGATGTCACGGACAAGGTTTGTTGATTCTATGAAACGCTGGTTACAACTGTTCGAATGGATGATTTTTATCGCGTTGATCGTCTTTGTCGTCATTGGCGCGCAGGCGCTAGGCCATAACAATCATCCTACCCGCGAAGTGACGGTGGTTGTCACGCCGACGCCTTCTGGTTCCTTAGCGGCATCTGCTCCGCTTACGGAGACGCCCACTTCTATACCGCCTACCGTCACCCCGCCCGCGGCGCCGCCGACATGGACGCCGACTGCCCGGCCTACGAAAACCCCGCAACCGACCTCGACGCCGTTGCCTACTTTGACGCCGTCGTCAACCCCCACGCCGCCGCCCATCGTACTGCCGCTTGCCGCGACGCCGATGTTTACCACGACGACGGTGGTTACGTCACCGTTGCCACAACCCACGCCGATGCCGTTGATCGAACAGCCTGCCGGCACAATTAACATCCTGTTGCTCGGCAGCGACAGTACCGGCGATCAAATCGCCCGCACCGACGTCGTCGTGATCCTCTCGATCTTCCCTGACGTTCCATCGGTCAGCATGATCTCAGTTCCTCGGGATTATTATGCCTGGATTCCCACGTGGGGGCTGGACAAAATCAACACCGCCTATCTGCGGGCAAAAACGACCGGATATCCGGGCGGCGGCCCGGCATTGATCAAGGCCACGATTGAGTACAACTTCGGTATCCCGATTCACTATTACGCACTGGTCAACTTCGACAGCTATCGCAGCATCGTCGACGCGGTAGGGGGCGTGGATATTGTCGTCGAGTGTGGTTTTCACGACACTTACCCCGATGCCGAGTCACCCACCGGGCAGACGGACATCGATATGGAACCGGGCGTGCATCACCTGGATGGCAAATATGCCCTGTGGTACGTGCGCTCGCGCTGGAACACCTCTGACTTCGACCGGCATCGCCGCCAACAACAGGTGTTGCGTGCTATCCTGGAAAGCGCGTTGAATCAGAACATGCTCGCGCGCATCCCTGACCTGTGGGGGGTGTACCAGGAGTCGGTGCAGACAGACCTGGGGCTGACCGAGGTGCTCTCTCTCGCACCTATCGCGCTGAAGCTGGATATGAGCGACGTCAAGAGTCGCTTTATCCGTGGCGGCAACCTGTTGACTTCTATGTCGGTGCCGTTGCGTGGTGCGGTCCTGGCGCCACACTACGAGGCGCTCTACACGTTTATGCAGGAGGCGGTGCAGCCGCCGGTGACGAGCCGCGCCGCCCAGCGCGCTTATCGCGTGGAGGTGTGGAACGGCAGCGGCAACAGTGGATGGGGAGAGGTAGCGGCTTACCGGTTGCGGCTGGAAGGCTTCGAGATTCCGGCGATCCACCAAACCGAGGGAACGGCCCGTACTTTCATCACGGACTACACGACGACGAGCAAAGGCTCGCCGATCGTCCGCCTGATGACGCTCTACAAGCGCCAGCAACAGGATGTAGCTGCCGAGCCGACGGAGGGAAGTCCGGTTGATTTCCGCGTGACGCTCGGGTGGGATTACAATCCGTGCGATGGGACAGGCACCGTGGGCTGGCGTCCGACGCCAACGCCGCTGCCAGAAACCGCGACGCCGACTGCCCCCGAACCGTAAGCATTCCTGCGAGAATAGCTGTAGCGCGGGCGTCTCGCCCGCGCTACATTTTTTCAGGTAAGTCGTGTCTCTTTGTGAAAACGGGTTATCCGAGCCGGCTCAGCGCATCGGCGATGCGCGCCAGCCCGGCCTGGAGGTTTTCCATCGAGTTGGCGAAGCACAGGCGCAGGTACCCCTCGCCGCCCGCCCCAAAGGCCGTGCCCGGCAGCACGGCGACGCCGGCCTCATCGAGCAAGTAGCCAGCGAGCCAGTCTACGGTGCGGCCAAACGCCGTGACGTTGGGGAACGTGTAGAACGCGCCGCGTGGCATGCGGCATTGCACGCCGGGGATGGCGTTCAGCCCGGTGACGAGGACGTCCCGCCGCCGCTGGTATTCCGCCACAACGGCCTCCACCGGCGCTTGCGGACCGGTGAGCGCTTCGATGCCCGCGTACTGCGTGAACGTCGCCGTGCAGCCGACCGAATGGGTTAACAGCAGGTTCATGTGTTCGGCCAGCGCCTCCGGCATAATGCCGTAGCCCAAACGCCAGCCGGTCATCGCGTACGTTTTGGAGAAGCCGTCGCAGATGATCGTGCGCTCGCGCATGCCCGGCAGCGCGGCGATGCTCGGCGCGGTGAGACCGTCGAACACCAGCCGGGAGTAAATTTCGTCGGAGAGCACCCAGAAGTCGTGTTTGCGTGCCGCCGCGGCGATGTGTTCCAACACCGGCCACGACAGCACGCCGCCGGTCGGATTGCTCGGTGAGTTCAGGATGACCAGGCGGGTGCGGTCACTCACCAGCCGGTCGAAAGCGTCCAGGTCGAAGGCGAAGTCGGTCTCTTCGCGCACCGGCACGGGGACAGGGACACCGCCTGCCACGTCGATGACCGCTGCGTACGTCGGGAAGCCGGGATCGGGGTACAGCACCTCGTCGCCTGGGCGGACGAGTGCCAGCGTGGGAAAGAACAGGATTGGCTTCGTGCCTGGACCGACGATCACCTGGGAAGGATGGATCTCGATGCCGCGCCGCCGTCCGGCGTCCTCGGCAATAACCTGGCGCAGTGCAGGAATCCCGGCGGGCGGATTGTAGGTGGTGTGCCCGTCCTTGATGGCCTGGATGCCCGCCTGCGCGACGTTGGCGAACGTCGGAACGTCCGGCTGGCCGATCTCTAGGTGGATGATGTCGCGGCCTTGCGCTTCCAGCGCCTGCGCGCGCGCCAGCATGTGATACGCGCCTTCCGGTTTCAGATTACGAACACACTCAGCGAATTCCATCGTTTCCTCCAGAGAGTCGGATAGTCGTGTAGTTGTTAGTCAGATAGTCGATATGTCACCCTATACGTATTCCACACGTTGAGGTCTCTGCGATATAATACCACAAAGATCGGGCAAACAAACTGTGAGAGAAAGTTGCATGACCATTCGATAGAAGATCAGCAGACTGAAGACTACTCGACTAAAGACTACAGGACTGATAAACGATGACCGATCACTATGCCGATATTTACGCGCATCGCGCGGAGGAATACGAACGTCTCATTTCGCGGGAAGACTACACGGGCAACCTCCTGGCAGCCTTGCGAGCGATCACGCCATTGGAGGACTTGGACGTCATCGACATGGGCGCAGGAACGGGGCGGCTGGCGCGGCTGCTCGCGCCGTTCGCCCGGTCGGTGCGCGCCTTCGATACGTCGGCGGGGATGCTGGCCGTGGCGCGGGCACAGCTTAGGGCGGACGAAATGTGGGACGCGCACGTTGCCGTCGCCGATCACCGCGCGCTGCCGGTAGAAAGCTGTAGCGCGGATCTCATCATCTCCGGGTGGAGCATCTGCTATACCGTCGTCTGGGAGCGGGATTGGCAGGGGGAGTTGAGCAAGGCGCTGACCGAGATGCAGCGCGTCGTGCGTCCCGGCGGCGTGCTCGTCATCGTGGAGACGCAGGGTACCGGCTACGAGACGCCCGCTCCGTCGGAAAGCATGCTGTCCTATTTCGTCCATCTGGAAGCGGAAGGGTTTGCGTCCACGTGGATACGCACCGATTACCGGTTTGATTCGGTGGAGGAGGCGCGCGAGCTAACGACGTTCTTCTTCCAACAAGATATGTCCGACAAGCTCATCAGCCGTGAACCGGCGATTCTGCCGGAATGTACGGGGATTTGGTGGAAGGTGGGTAGGGAGTAAGAAGTAAGAAGTAAGAAGTAAGAAGTAAGAAGTGAGGAGTAAGGTTTAGGGGGCAGAGTGGGGTGTGAAGGTGGCGGCCTTGAGGCGCGCCACCTTCACACGGGTGATCGGGTGTTATGGTGCGGCACGCATCACGAGCGGCAGGTAGATGATGTGCGGCGTCACCAGGGTCCACGCCACGCTTGTGTTGTTGACTGTCACCGTCTCCGGTACCGTCGTAGCAAGCGTCACGGTGTTGGTCAGCCAGCCGGTGAACGTCGGGCTGATGACGACCGAAACGGTAAGTGTGCCGCTGGCGCCCGGCGCCAGGTTGAACACTTCCCACGTCAGCGCGTCATCCGGCAATGGCAGGATGACCGTACCTGAATAATCGTAAAGTTGCGTGTTCAGCGGCAAGAGATCGGTGACAGTGACGTAGGGCGCGGGCGCGTCACCGGCATTGGTGTAGGTTAACGTATACGTGATCACGTCGCCGGGGTAGGCCGTCGCCAGTCCGGTCTTGTGGATGGTCAGGTCGGGCGCGCGCACCTCAGTGACAACGGGCGGGCTGATATTATTGCCCGCATCGCTGTCGAAGATCGTGGTCGCAATCGTGGTGGTGTTCGTCAGCAAGCCGGTGAACGTGGGGCTGACGATGGCCGTGATGGTAAGGACACCGCCTTCGCCCGGTGCCAGATCGAACACTTCCCACGTGAGTGTCTGGCTCGGCAGCGGCAGCACGATCGTGCCGGTGTGATCGAGCACGGTCACGTGCGGCGGGAGCACGTCGGCAATGGTGACGTAGGGCGCAGGGGCGTTGCCGGCGTTGCTGTAGATCAGCGTGTACGTGATCACGTCACCGGGATAGGCCATAGCCGGCCCGTCTTTGTGGATGGCCAGGTCAGGTGCGCGTACCTCGGTGACGACGGGCGGGCTGGTGTTGTTCGTGGTGTTGCTCTCAACCGCGGTGGTGGTGATGGTCGCGGTGTTCGTCAACATACCACTAAACGTGGGGCTGATGAGGGCGGTGAACGTGAGCACGCCACCGTCGTCCGGCGCGAGATCGAACACTTCCCACCTTAACTCATGATCGCTTTGTGGCGGCATAATCGCCCCCCCGGCATCGTCGATAGTCATCTCCGGAGGCAAGACGTCAAAGACGTTGATATACGGGGCGATAGCGAGACCGCTGTTGGTGTAGATCAGGGTATACGTGATGACATCGCCGGGATACGCTATAGCCGGACCGGTTTTGTGAATTGTCAGATCGGGTACGTGAATTTCGTACTCCAGATGCATGGCCGGGCCTGTGGGGCCGCTCTCGCGGTCGTCGAAGCGCGCCAGTGCGAAAAGGCTGCATCCCTCGGTAAAGCGGAGTGCAAAGCTGGCCCCGCTTGCTCCGCTGCGGATTTTGTCATTTAGATAGGCCCGCAACATGGCGCTATCGAACGTCACCGTTTTCCCGCCTTCGGTAGGGGTGGGGCGGGTCTCGATTAGCGCGCCCCAAGCCGGGGACGTGGCCCACGTCAATGTCTCCTCCTGCCATCCGCTTTCCGTCTCGTACAGGCCGAGGAGTACGCCATCCGTGCCAGTAGCATAGTTTGCCGTGAGTGTCAGAGCGGCGGTATGGACGAATGCCGTCGTCGGGATGTCGCTTAAATCCCAATGGATGTAGGTGACATCTGTAGCATTGCACGCACTGGTGCTTGCCGCCACCGAGAGGAACTCGGCATTGAAATTCACTTCTGGTTGGGTGATGCGGACGAAGACATCCGGCCCGGGAGCACCGCCCTCTTCGGCCAACGTGTTTTCGACCAACAGCAGAAGTCCTAAGCCAACAGCCAATATCGACAACAGTAAACGTTTCATCATCCTTCTCCGGTAGGTGCGGCCTTTATCACGATGTGTGTTCTTCAATGTTAACATTGTCATACCTCCTGCCTCTTTTACGGCCACACGACCGGTGCGCCTGATGTGAGGCATACGTGATAAGGATATCCCACACGCGTCGCAAAATCGACGCCGAAATCAATTTCCGGCAGCCAAAACGCGAAGGTATGAACGTCTGCGCGCCAGTGCAATGCCTGCTCGACGTTCGCGGTGCCGCCTAGCGCTCCCACTAACGCTGTGGCTGAGACAATCTCTGTCTGGTCCAACGGTAGGGAGATTTCATTGAACAGACACGCCTGCTCGTCACCAACGAGATCGAACTGCACGGTGTTCTGTGGTGGCACACCTCCCACAAAACTCACGACGGATGGCGCGGTGCTATCTACCTGCACCCAATAAACCTCGCCCACACGCAAGGCGAAGTTGTCGCCTATACCGACCTGCGGCAGCCAGTATTCATAAGATTGTGTGATGGGGTCCCAGTGGAGGACTTGTTGCACGCTCGAACCGACATAATTCACCAACGCTACCGCATTGGGGAGTTGCGCGGTCACATTGAGTGGCAGCGCAATCACGTTGTAGCGCGTGCTGCCGGATTCCCCGGGCACCAGCGCAAAATCGAACGCGCCGACCGCGTTGGAGGGCAACGATTCACGTCCCTGGGCATCGATTGCGATGACCGTGTAAAAGTAATTGACATCCGGATCGCCGATTTTGCCGGTGTCCGTGTAGGTCAGAGCCGTTCCAGTGACGACGGCGTTGCTCGCCAGCGGTGTGAAATACGCCTGCGTGCTGCGATGCAGCCGGTACTGCGTCGCGCCTAATACCGTCTCCCAGGTGAGCACGGCGTTGCTGCTGGACTTCGTGATGGTCAGCACGGGGCCGACGCCGACGGGGGTCTGAACCACCGCCGTGTTGTTGTTCTCGTCACGCTCGAACACGTCGGAAGCGATCTCAGCGCGGTTATCGAGCACGCCCTGGAACGTGGGCGAGATCGTCGCTGTGATGGTGATGACGCCGCCGGTTCCCATAGGCAGGTCGGCGACGTCCCACGCGTAAGATGTCCCCGCGCGTTGTGTGATGGTCATGCCGGAGGAGATAGCTGCCGGATTTTCCAGGCCTGCCGGGAGTACATCGGTGATGACGACGCCGTAGGCCGTGCTCGGACCGGCGTTGGTGTAAGCTAGTGTGTAGGTGATCGCTTCTGGGAACAGCGCGTTCGGTGGTGACGCTTGTACCGTCTTGGTGATCTGCAAATCGGCCTTGAGTACGTTGAGTTCCAAAGCCGGATCGCCAAAGAGGATGTAGGTATCAATCAGTTCATCGTGTCCCTGCCCAACCATTGCCAGCTTGCCCAGCGTCGTTGCCGGGCCGAGTTCGATGACGTCGTCGAAGAAGATGGCTTGATAAAGCGCTTTGTTCATAATATCGTGGCCGCTGGCCAGCCCCAGGCCCGTGGGCGACCAACTGGCGATGGCGGCTTTATCGGGTGCGCGGACGAGCCTCTCCGAAATTGCGGAGAGATCTGATGACCCGCTTGGGTGGATGAAGTAACCCTCCATACACGTCATTGGAACCATAAAAGTCAGCTTGCCGGCGTTGTTCATTGAGGCTATATCGGCGACCCGCAACAATTGCTCGCCGGCCCAATACGTTCGTGCTCCATGGCCGACGAAGTTGACCATCAACCGTCCCTCGTTGATGGCGCTGAGGATCGCTGCGCGCGCTTCACTCGCCGGGCTGTGCGTCTGTAGATAATAAACTTTCTGCGCGCTGTAAAGCGCCGGCACAAAGTAATCGGCCACAGCGTCTGAGTAAGTGTAGAAGTTGCCAGCAGCATCTGGATTGTCTGCTACGAAGAGGATATCCCGGTTCCATTCTGTGGTGGGCGGGTTTTGCATATAGCCAAGTACCTTATCGACCATAACCGTGGTCTCGGTGATGGTTTTTACCGGAAAGCGCCCCAGGTGCATATCGGGGAGTATATCGTTGCTACTCACTGCGACGTAACGGTTATCCGCCGCCGTCTCACCGAGCCAGGGGTCCACATCGGCCAGGTAAGGTGGGATATACATCGTTTCCTCGCGCCCGGTATAGCCCTTGAAATCGTAATGTCCATCGCCCACGAGCAACACATACGTAGGTGCAGGTTGGGTCCACGAGGTGTAAGCATGTTCCAGGAAGCTGCGAATTGCTTCGGGATCGAAGATTCCGTAGCTAAAAGTATCGTAGACCTCCTCTACGTCGACAATTTGCGTGCGCAAGGCTCGCCCCGTGTAATAATCTTTGAGGGGCTGAACCACGGTGATGAAATCGGAGTGTGTTATGAAAATGTAATCCGCACCATTCTCTGTCGTGAGTAGATCGGAGGGCACATCCGCCACAATCGCTTTCGGGATGCGAAGCTGCGCCGACGTCAGGGCGACGTATTCCCGCGCTGCGGGGATCGTCTGTTGGAAGACAAGATCGTATGTGCCTCCCGTGGGTACGATACTGCCTCCCAGAATACGGATAGGATTGGTCGGTGTGCTCACGTCGAAAATGGCAATATCATCCAGTGTAAACGCGTCCACGTGATATTCCCACGTCCCGGCGGTGTCCCCGTTGAAGACAAGTGAATCCTCAACCGCAGTGTAGCGCCGATTGTAGAGGACTTCGAACCAGTTGATGAGGAAATAATCACCGGTGATGTCCCCATCCAATGGAGTAACAACAGAAATCGTGTTTGTCCCACTGATGAGCACGGATTGCGGAACGACGTTGTTGAACGTATACGTTTCCTCTGGTGCCCACATCGCATCGTCAATTAAAACGCCGTTGAGATAGACCTGCGTATGATGCTGTGGTACGGCATCGTAACCCTTGAAAAGACCGGTGATAGTTGCATTGGTCGACATAGTGATAGGATGCGTCAAAGTGAAATGCGTCGTAAATGTCGTTGGTGCAGTAGCCCACACAAACTTCCAATACCAGTGGTCGTTATCAGGCCCGCTAGAGCGCGAAGGTTGGTAGATTTTATTCTGTTCAACACGCTGCGCTTTACTGTAATACGCTGGCACCGCCGCCCCGCCCGGCGTACCATCAGACGTCGCCATCCGCAGACCATCTTCGCCTCCCCACGTGAGCCAGTACACATTGACATCCGTATACTTCGTCGTCATCTTTTGGCCGTAGAAGAGCACGTAGTCGCTGACGTCGAATACGCCATCCGCTTCTCCGTCAATGTAGATAGCGACCTGGTTGCCCAGGTTGTGTAGTTGCAGCGTGCGTGGATCAAGGGTGTCCACGGGAACGCCCGCCGTGATAAGATCCGTGTAGGTCAGTTGGTAGATGCCATCCTCATCCACCAGGATTTTGTAAGCTTCGTCGCTTACCGGCGACTGGGCCGTGAGTGTGGATGGCAGCCGCTGTGACCTCGCGCGCCAGACGCGCGCGTCTGCGTAGTTGACGAGCGAAGTGCGCAACACGTCCTCGAACGCGCCCTCATCCACACCCGTCGTCGAGGGCGCCTGCGCCAGCCGTCCCATTGTCGTCTGCGAGGCTGAGTCGAAGGTCAACTGCACGCGGATGCGCCGCACGAACCGCACTTCGCCGGTGACGGGATTGTACTGGAAGGGGCGGAACTGCATTTGCGCCACCCGTTGGCTGCGGATGAAGCCCGTGGAAAGCAGCGCCGCCGGCTCTGTGGGCGTAAAGCCCGCCGTCGCGTAGATTGCTGCATCGCGCACGCGTTCCTCGCCCTGGTAGCGAAGCGGTTCATCGGACGGGTTTATCTCCACAATTGGGCGTCCAACCGGGCAGAGCGTGTACCTCTCCGGCACGGTGACGGTCTCGGCCTCCAATACGGTCAGTGTGACCTCGCCTTGCGCCGGGATGCCAGCCATTGCGCCTTTGACCGGCAGTTCCGGTGCGCCCGAAACACCCGCGCCGCTGTAGCCATCGATGAAGAGTTGCATGCACGGGCCGGCATCGTCCTCGCCCTGGGCGACCGTGTACTCCGGCGTGATGAGTTCGAGCGTCACGCCGTGCGCATCGGAGGCTACCACATGTAAGCCGGGAGGCAGGTTGTTGGGTTTATCAGGCAATATTGGTGAGGAGGGGGGCAAAGCGAGGCGTTCTGGTGTGTCCGGTGTGCGCATCGCCAATAAAGGCGGCGCGGCCATAGTGCTCAATACGAGCAGCAGGATCAAACTTACATTGATAACGTGAAAGACTGATTTTTCCCTCATAGTTTCTCTCCAAACAATAACTGCTTAGAATGCCCATTAACGCATTATTTTCCAAGAAATGCATCTGCATTATAACTAATAAGCGTTGAAACTCAAATGAGGGTTACGTGACATTTGGGTTACAATTGCATTGATTGTCTTTTCACTTCGTGAACCGCTGCGTGATCGGCAGCCGCCGGTCTTTGCCGAAAGCGCGCGTGGTGATGCGCACGCCGGGCGGGGCCTGCCGTCGCTTGTACTCGTTGCGATCCACCATCCGCACCACGCGTTGCACTAAATCTGCGCCATAGAGTGATGCAATGTCCTCCGGCGCCTGATCCTCTTCCACGTAGGCCTGGAGGATCGCATCCAATACCTCGTAAGGCGGCAGCGAGTCCGTGTCCTTCTGGTCCGGGCGCAGTTCCGCCGAAGGAGGCCGGGTGATGCAGCGTTCGGGGATCACGGGGATGTTGCCCTGTGTGTTGCGCCAGTGCGAGAGATCGTACACCAGCGTCTTCAGCACGTCCTTGATGACGGCGTAGCCCCCCGCCATGTCGCCGTAGAGCGTCGCGTAACCTACACTCATCTCGCTTTTGTTGCCCGTTGTCAGCACCAGCCAGCCGAATTTGTTGGAGAGCGCCATCAGGTAGTTGCCGCGAATCCGCGCCTGCACGTTCTCCTCGG
>OMKS01003819.1_pt1 | contig 11771 bp, 10 predicted proteins | sample 1674721 | NCBI WGS metagenome assembly OMKS01 (sample SAMN06264996, study PRJEB25208) | sediment metagenome | isolation source: hot spring sediment | place: USA: California | collected 2014-09-02 | reverse complement strand
TCATCTGCACACCCCGCAGCCAGCGTCCGCTTCTCGTTCGCCAACTCCTGCCGGCGCCGACACGCTGAGCGGACCACACGCTAAACAGATACGACGCGTTTTCACATGAATAGGATTATTTCTGTGAACGCTTACGAAAGAGGGTAAGGGACGGACAAAACACGTGATGCGCCCCACCGCCCGCTCGGCGGTTTCTCGATAGACCGAGGGGACAATAGGACTCCACTCCCCTCACGCGCCGTATCAGCGCACAAAATAAGGGAGTCCGGACGGTATCAACCAACGCCATGTAGGGTCCGACTCCCTTGTTGCGACATGCCCGAATGCACGCTACCGCGGATCGTGCTGGAACCGAAATGGCCCAAGCTGCACTCGCAACACCTATACTATAACACCTGCGTGGGCCGAAGTCAAGTCGCCCCGCCACTTATCTTCGGCTCGCGAATCGGACCTGCGTTTCGTGCCCGGCTCAATCGTTTGTGGACAAGGCCGTCTCCACCAGATCGCAGAGAATGTGGTAGGCCAACTGGTGCACCTCCTGGACCCGGGCGGTACAGTCCGTCTCCACCGCCAGGCACACGTCCGCCAGTCCCTCCAGCGGGCGGCCCGGCCGCCCCGAGAACGCCAGGATGCGCCCGCCCATCGAGCGGGCCCGCTCGGCCGCGGCCAGCACGTTGGCCGAACGCCCGCTGGTCGAGAAGGCCCACAGCACGTCACCGGCCCGGAGCAGGCCCTCCACCTGCCGGGCGAACACCCCCTCGAAATCGTAGTCGTTCGCCCATGCCGTCATCACCGAGGTATCCGTCGTCAGGGCGATCGCCGCCAGGGCCTTTCGCTCGCGCTGAAAACGCCCCACCAGTTCCCCCGCGATGTGCTGGGCGTCGGCCGCCGATCCCCCGTTGCCGCAGAGCAGCACCTTGCCACCCTCCCGTAGACACGCCACCAGCAGATCGGCCGCCGCCTGAAGCACATCAAGCTGCCGCTCGGCCAGCGCGCCCACCAGCGCCCGATGGTCCTCAATCGCCCGTGACATACGGTCCTTCATGCCCGCCTCCTCACGCGGAACCACCGGAACCCGACCGACGACGGCCACCGCGTGATCCGCCGGGGCGGCCCGACTTGCGGCGCGGGCCGCTCCGTCCCGAGCCGCCTGGCCGGCCACGTTCCCGGCCTTTGCCCTTGCCCCCGCCCCTGCCCGAACCGAGTGCCTCCAGGTCGGGCGGCTCGCCGTGCCACCGGGGCTCCAGGCTGTTGACCTCGATCAGATGTTTCAGGTCCCGCAGGTCGCGCCGGGTGTAAAACGTCACGGCCACGCCGCGTCGGCCCATCCGCGCCGTCCGCCCCGTCCGGTGCGTGTAAATCTCCGGATTGGTGGGAAAATCATAATTGATCACGTGCGAGGCATGACTGAAATCCAGCCCCCGCCCCGCCACGTCCGTGGCGATCATCACCCGAATCTGCTTGCTGCGAAACCGCCGAAACAGGCTCGTCCGCTTGGACTGGTCCAACCCCCCGTGGATCGCCTCAACCCCCTTGACCTGGCCCTTGATCCGGCCAAAGAGCCGCTCGACGCCTCGCCGCGAATTGCAGAAGATGATCGCCTGCGCCGGATCCTGTTCGGTCAGATACTTCAGCAGGTCCGCCTCGTGATCCGCCGGCCGCGTCGGATAGAACCAATGCTCCAGGTTCTCCGGTGCGATCTGGTCGACGTTGAGCTCCACGTACACCGGGTCCCGCAGGTATTTGTTGGCCAGCTTCTTGATCGCCGCCGGCATCGTCGCGCTGAACAGCAGCGTCTGATGCTCGTGCACCATGCAGGATTCGATGAAGTCCACCGCCTCGGAAAAGCCCATGTCCAGCATCTCGTCGGCCTCGTCCAGCACGAACGTCCGCACCTCCGAGAGCCGCAGCGGGCTGTTATACAACAGGTCGATCAGCCGCCCGGGCGTCGCCACCAGCACGTGCACGCCGTGCGCGAGCTTGCCCTTCTGGATGTCCATGCTGAACCCGCCGTACGCCGCGAACGGCGCCACGTGCAGATACTTGGCGATGGAGGAGATCTCCGTGACATATTGCAGCGCCAGCTCCCGCGTGGGCACCAGGATCAACGCCTGCACCGCGTCCACGTCCGGATCGACGCGCTGCAGCAGCGGAATGGCGCACGCGGCCGTTTTGCCCGATCCCGTCTCGGCGCGGGCGATCATGTCCCGCCCCGACAGGATGTGTGGAAACGTCAACGCCTGCACCGGCGTCAGATCGGTATACCCCTTCTCCTTCAGGGCCCGGAGAATCTCGGGCTTCAAGTCCAGATCGGCAATCTTCATCGGCTGTGAGGTGCTCCCAATCGCTTCATTTTCGGCTATGGAAACACTACACTATAGACGTTGCCTTCGCCGCGTCAACCGGGCGCGACCACCATCTGAAAAAATACCACCCATGCTCACTGACATAACCGGAGGCGAAACTCCTCACACGCAGCATTCAATGATCTCGGGGAAGGAGGACGCAATTTACCTTGCTGGCACATCCGGTGAAGCTGATCTGCGTGTCGTCGACAGTCACGCGCACGTCGCAATCGCGGGTAATCAGCCCTGCATTCATCAACCGTTTCGCCCTCAAGATAGGCAAGCCAAGTCTCGATGTTCCATGCAGGCACAAAAATAGCAACACGCTCCCCGGGCTGAGGCACCTTCAGCCCCCCGGTTTCGCATGCCCTCTTCAACTCGACCAGCCTGCCGTCAACGCCCTTGCTATCGCCGTCGACAACGACTACGAGGCACTGTGCAACTCGATGGCACCTGGCCCGGTACGCAGCAAGTTCCTTCGGAAATCGGTTGCGCACAAACGCTTCGGCCGAACCTTGGCCCGGTGGTGCATTCTCCACCCGCAGACGCCTCGTAGACCAACCTCTTTTTTCCAGGAAGCGCCGGGCGAAAACCTCGTGCTGTCTATCCTCACATAAGAGGACGATTTGAACGTTACGGTTCATCGCTCCCATCCCCGCGCGATCCGCTCGGACAGCTTCAACCCATCTCCGGTCGCGACATCAGCTAAGTCTCCGGCCTTTGTCACACCCGAACTCTCACGCTCAAGTAGCACTCCACGATCAGCCCCGAGGTAATCAATAAGCTCTGGATGATGTGAACACAGAATTGCCTGTGGCACCTCGCCGCCGCACACATCGGCGAGCTCGATCAACCACGGCTGAATCTCCGGCAGCGCGATGTAATTGTCTGGCTCGTCGAGGAAAACTGTATATCCTTGGCCCGCTGCCAAGCGAACCAACGAGTACAGAGCGATCAACGCACGCTGCCCATCAGATATCTCATCCAAGCGCAACTCGTATCGTTCGCCGGATTCCTCGAACACAACCATGAGCGCTCGCGTATCCAACCCGACCTTCTCCAATCGGATACCACAGAACCCCACGAGTACCTCCTTGAGCGCCGTCGTAAAGTCGTGCACCAAATCTTGTCGCTCCAAAAGGAGGTGCCGGTACCAACCGGCAAAGTTGTGAGCGTCACGTTCCAACACGGCGTCCTCAGTTGACGACTCTGTGACAAAACTCGCTGGGTAAAGACCACAAACGATGATTTTTCGGACATGGTCCAGAAATCGTGTCAACTTCGTATTGTCATTTCGGGGTGGTACGCGAGCCAGTGCCGACTCGGTCCAATCGGCACCGAAGGTTGGTCCTGTAGAATGATTATCCCGATACAACTGGACTTCTCCATTCCTAAATGCAAACAACGGTCGCCCTTCTTCTTCAAGCCGTTCCGCGATTCGTGCCCTACGGGTCATGCGATCATGTTCGACCTCCAACCGATAACGCAATTCAAGCCTGTCCAACGCCACGTCCAGTTCGAACACCTGCACGTCTCGCTTCTGCCAGCGCGTCAGTCGGGACGTTGGGAACACATCCGGATCGGTGACCTTCGCAATACCGGAGAGCAACTGACGCAAGGCGAACATGACGTCCAGCACGGAGGTTTTGCCCACACCGTTAGGGCCGAGCAGCAATGTCAGCTCCGCGAGCTTGATTTCGAAGTTCACGAGGCTCTTATAATTGTCGACGTATAGCCGCGTAATCACCGCAAAGTCCTCCTCGAGCGAAGGCCAACATTCTTCCTTACCAGCCGCAGGCGCAACCTGAAGCACTCATCGCCGGGGTTCTTACCAGCAACCCTATCTTACAACCCATACCCGTCTCCCCGGGCAACGAAACGATAACTTCTAAGGGCACCAGTTTCAATCTCTCTTCCCGCAGTTACTCCACCTCATCGCGTCTCGGCCTATCCCAATCAGCCAATCCTCTGGCTTCCGACTAGAACGTGTAGCGCACGGCGGCGTAGATGTTCGTGTCGTTCTGGAACTGGGCGAAGAACGTGTGTGGCTCATCGCCGAAGAAGACATTCGCCCCCAGCTCCAGGGCCAGGTTGTCTGTCGCCTTGTAATGCAGGTTGGGCCGCATGTACGCGTCCTCGTCGCTCGGACTGTAATACGTGAACAGCGACAGCCGCAGGTTCTGGTTCATCATCAATTGCGTCAGCCGCAGCGTGACCACGTGCCGATTCTGGTCCCGGGCGCGGCCCCCCATCAGGCTCGCCCGGTACGCCGAGTAGTCCATCATGTGCTCGATGTAATACTGGACCCCCGCGGTGAAGTCCTTGGCCATCTCCTGCGTGTACCCCACGAGAAACCGCAACTGGCTGTTGTCGATCCGGCCATCGTCACCGCCCGGATCATCATCCGAGTCGTAATAGCCGACCTCCACGTTGCCGATACCTTCGCCGATCGTCCCCCTGACCGACGCCCCGTACACGTTCAAGTCCGGAAACAACGCCGCGCCGCTGGCGCTCTGCCCGGCCGGGCTCTTCCAATAGCCCCAGTACCCGTACACCGCCAGCTCCACGTTATCCACGTTCTTGTACATCCGCACCGCGAACTCGTCGTCCCGAAACCAGCGGTCCGGCTTATCCGTATGCACGATACGGTCCTGCCCGGCCAGGCGCTGCACGTTCGCATCCCAATACGAGAGCCGCTCGCCCGTCACGTGCCGATCCGAATCGAACTGCGGCGTGTAGACGAAGTCCACGTTCACGGCATCGCTGAACACGCTGATCTTGGCGGCATCCGAGGGGGCCTTGAGGTATTCCGTGTCGCGACCGATGAAAAACGCCTGCCAATCCTTCGGGAACAGGTCATTGATGAAGATCAGATCGCCCGTGCCCCATGTCAGGATCTGGCGGCCGATCTTCACATCGATCGCGTCGCCCGGCCGGAAGAAGATATTCGCCTCCCGCAGGTCGAAGTGCCCCTGCTCATCCACGAGGTCGCCGTACACGTCCCCCTTGAACTTCAGGTCGGCCCAGTCCGTGTAACCATCGATATCCACCTGCAGCCGCGTCTCCATCAGGGACATGTCCTTCTGATACGGGTCCTTGCGCGTGCGATACCCCGCCCGCACCTCGTAAAACCCGTGCAAGGCCCAGTCCGTGGGCCCGAACAAATCCTCCCACAACGACTGCTCCTCAACCGCCGCCCCGTCGCCGGCCGCGTCCTGCGCCGCCGCCGCCGGCGCACCCAACAGAACTATCGCCGCCATCCACGCCCACGCCGCTCCTCTCATCGCATCGCCTCCCGCGGTGGCCGTCGCAGGTACCGCTCGCTGAACAAACTATCGTCCAGGCCCAGATTGTACTGAACGTCGGTGAACCTCATCTCCGTCTTTCCGCCTGACTTCAGATCCCGAACCACGGATTCGGTGACCGTGTAGAAGTCCTGAATCTTCTCCACCTTCTTGGATTCGATCACCCGATACAACGTGTCGTTCTTGTCGTAGAACTCCATCTTCATGGGCACAAACGTCTTGCGGTCGATCACCACGGTGAAATAGCCGAACTCGACCGTGTCCGGCTTCTTGGGGGTGTTCTTGACCACGTAGTGCTGCTCGGTGGTCTCCACCAGCTCATGCGTGTCCTCGGCCAGACTGCGACCCGATACGTCCTCGTACAGGAAATGCGACCCGACGAAGCTGGTCCGCTTGTCGCCGGCGGCGATCCGCTTGATCAGGTCCAGGCTCGGCAGGTACAGCCAGCGATCATCATCCTTGTCGATCGCCGCGTGCTTGTGCACCATGTACGTCATCCGCCGCACGTCCGCCGGCCGCTGGAAATACACAAAATACTTCTGGTCGCCGCCGTCGGCCTGATCCTTGCGAAGGATCACGAACCGCCGCTCACGCACCTGACCGTCCTTGTCCGTGATCTTCATCTCCACGAGGGCCTTGCCGTCGTCACCCTGGTAGTAGGCCACCACGTTCGCCTTGTCCACGATCTGCTGCACGTCGGTCAGCGGCTCATCCGCCGCCCACGTCCGGGCCGTCGTCCACAGCACCGCAACACTCAATACCGCCATCATCAATCGCTTCATGATGCGCCGTCCTTTCTTCACCCGCCGCGCATTCTACCGCGGCACCCCAGACTTTTCCAATAACGTCATCATCGGGCACCAGTTCGTAAAGGCCGACTGCAACAGGTTCGCCCCCACAAACGCCACGAACCACAGCCAGTACGGATGATGCCAGTATGCCAGCGCCGCACCGGTCAGGATAAACCCGCCGGCAATGCCTCGCAAAGCCCTTTCCACATTCATGCTCATTCTCCTTGTGCCTGTTCGGCCTGGGCGCCTTGGACCTCGGCGCGTCGGCAGGCCTGCCGCCGGGAGAGGATGCCGCACGTCAGCACCAGCAGCGGAATCGCCACCGCCGAAAGCACCCCCATCCGGGTCCACCCCAGGTGCCAGTATTGGTGCAGGTTCACGGCGATCAGGATCACGGCTACGGTCCCCAGAATCAGACAGAAACCACAGTCACAGGTCGTCGATCGCCGCAGCTCCGCCGGGCGGAACAGCCACCGCTGCCCCAAACGCAGAATCGCCGGCAAGGCCATCAGCGTGACCATGCCCGACAGGGCCATGATCGCGCACAGGAACAGTCCCACCGTCTTGTACGGCACCAGCGGGGCCGCCAGCAGGGGCAAAAACCCGATCGCGATCACCAGCACGTTGCGGCTGATCGCCCGCGCCGGCTCGCCAAACACCTCCTCGGACGCCCGCTCCCATGAGCCGGTCCGCGCCTGGGCCGCCCGCGCCCGTTGCAGGAAGTGAATCGCGAAGTCCACCGCCATCCCCAGCGTCAACGCGCTGAGCACGGCCACGGGCATGTCATAATCCTTACCCACCAGACCGATCACGCCATAGATCATCACGATCGTGATCGTCAGCGGAACCATGCATACCAGCCCCCACAGCGGGGAGCGGAACAGCACCGCCATCATCAAAAAGACGATCAGGAAGCTGCCCAGAAACGACTGCAGCATGCCCCAGACCATCTTGTTCTGCCACACCACGTTGATATACGTGAGCCCCGCCCACCGGTGGTGGATCGGCACCGGCGGCGGGTTCTCGGCCACGAACGCGTCCACCGACCGGACGACCTTTTCCATGTCACGGTTGTCGCCGCTGGTCAACTGTACCCATACGTTCGCGGCGGAGAAGTCCGACCGGACAAAATGCCACAAATCGTGCGGTCGATGGCTGCTCTGGTACTGCAGCAGGCATTGCGCCACGGCGCCGAGGTTGTCCGGCACGCGATAATTCTCCGGCCGGCCGTCGATCATTTCCTGGTGGACCTTTTTGACGATGCCCGCAATCGAGTTGCTCTTGCCCACCACATCCGTGGTCAGCAGATGTTGCTCCAACCGGTCGATGTAGGCCAACACCTCCGGCTGCTTGAACAGCTTCAACCGTTCCTTTTCCATCTCGAAAAAGGCGGCCATCTCATACCAGGCGTCGGCCAGGTCGAGGTCCTCGGCGTCTTCCGCCGTCTGGGCCTTGCCCGTCGCCTGAGCGCTCCAACTGTCCAGGGCGGCCTCGATCGTGGCGTCCGTGGGCCGTTCCGTATGCAGCATCGCCTGCGCCGCCTGGACCGCCTCGGCCAGCTTCACAAGCTCGCCCCCCCGCTCGGCCACCAAGTCCTGCAGATGTTGCTCGATCACCGGGATCCGCCGTGACACGTCCGTCACGACCTCCGGATCCGTTTCCAGCACGAGGTACGCCATGTAGGTCCCGCCGAAGTGCCGATTCAGCTCCGTATCGGCCACGCGGATCGGATGGCCCCTGCTGAACCACTTGACGGGGTTGTCGTTGATGTGAATCCGCGTGATGCCCCAGACCGCCACGGCCGAAAGCACGGCCAGAACCGCCATGATGGGCTTGGCCCGACGGTAGGTGAACCAGCCGGTGCGGGCCAGCGGCCGACCCAGCCAACTGCTGTCCTCTCCGTGCTGGGCGGCGTGCCCGAAATTCGCCAGGCTCTTCTCCGGAATGAACATCACGTAGGCCGGGACAAACGTCACCGTCGCCAGCCAGGCGATCATGATTCCGATCGCCACGAACACCCCGAAGACCTGCACGGGCGGAATCGGCGTCAGCGCCAATGAGGCAAAACCGGCCGCCGAGGTCAGCGAGGTGTACAGCATCGGCACGAACAGATCATCCATGACCTCCCGGATCGTGCCCTGGCGTCCCTTCGCCGGCGTGTATACGTCGAAGAACTCGGACAGAATGTGCACGGAATCCACGACCGCGATGGGCATCAGGAAGATGGGGATCATCGAGCTCATGATGTGCACGGGAAACCCGAAGCCGATCAACAGCCCCATCGCCGAGATCACCGCCACCATCGCCACGATCATCGGGCTGATCACCAGCACCAGCTTGCGGAAGAACAACAGCATCAACAGGAAGATCACCAGCATCGCCAGCGGCGCGGAGATCGCCATCTGAATGAACATCTCCACGCCGAACGTATCCTCGGCGACGGGCAGTCCGGTGATATGGTACCGGTCCGCACCGGAGAAGGTGGCGATCTTCTTCTGCAACGCACTGTACACCCGGTAGCTCAGGTCCTTGCTCGTCAGCGGGATGTACAGGGCCAGCGCCTGGCCATCGTGCGAAATCAGCGTATCCTTCAAGAGCGGATTCGACAGGGCCTTGTCGCGGATGGCCAGGGCCTCCTCATCCGTCGCCGGCGGCCTGGGCATCAGCCATTCGAACGTCACCTCGCCGGGCCCGCCTTGGGCAATGTGATCGACCGTCGAGGGCGCCAGCAGATCGATGTCGATCACGCCGATGGTCTTGTCCGGATCGTCCGGGTCGGGCCACTGCAATTCGTTCTTCGCGAACTGCGTCACGTCGAACACGTTCGCCAGGCTCTGCGCGTTGAAGACGCCGTTCGGATGCGTCTCGTTGACCACGCCCACGACGACCATGTCGCTCAGGGTGAACCGCTCCTTGTTCTCATCGTGAAACACCCGCACCGGCTCGTCCGCCGAGAGCATGTTCTCCGGGTCGGTATCAACCCGGATCCGCGGGATCAGCGCGCCCAGCACCAGCGTAAACGCCACCATCAGCCCCGTCACCAGCCCCGCGCGACGAATCGAGAAATTCGTAATCCCCTGCTTCAGGTCCATCGTTTTACTCCACCTGTCCTTTCCCGGCGGTTTTCGCGCCCTATCGTCCCGTACAGAACTCTTTCATGAGCCGCTCGTGCGACTCATCGTGCACCACGTCCTTATGCGCCTCGGCGGACCACGTCAGGTATCCGCCGCAAAGGTTCCGCACATCGAATCCGTGCTGGAGAAGGATGCGGCAGGCAATATGACTGCGAACGCCCACCGTGCAATACACCTTGATAAGCCGGTCCCGGGGCAGCTCGTCCAGCCGTGAACGCAATTCATCCACGTAGATATTCACCGCACCGGGGACGGCGCCGCGTTGAAACTCGCGAGCCGTGCGAACATCGAGCACGAAGTCCCCGTCCCGAACGTCCTCAAAATGGGCAAAGGGCATCGTCCCATCGAGCATGTTCGCCCCGACGAACCCGATCATGTTGATGGCGTCCTTGCCGCTGCCATAGGGCGGCGCATACGCCAATTCCCATTCCTGCAAGTCAAAGACGGTCATCCCCGCCCGGATCGCCGTCGCCAGCAGGTCGATCCGCCGATCCACGCCATCCCGCCCCACGATCTGCGCGCCCAGAACCCGGCCGTCATCCGGCGCGAACAATACCTTAACGTGCATGATGTGGGCGCCCGGATAGTAGCCCACGTGGTGAGCCGGATGGATATAAAGCTTCTCGCAGGCAATGCCCTTCTCGGCCAGGCGTTTCTCGTTGGCGCCGGTCATCGCCACCGCCAGATCGAACACCTTCAATATCCCCGTGCCCTGCGAGCCGGTGTACCGCCGCGACCGTCCGCACAGGATATCCGCCACCATCCGGCCCTGCTTGTTCGCCGGGCCCGCCAGGGGGATCAGGGTCGGCCCACCCAATACGGGGTCGTTCACCTCGATTGCGTCGCCGATCGCATAGATGTCCGCATCGCTGGTCCGCAACTGCTCGTCCACCGCGATCCCGCCGCGCGTCCCCAGGGCCAGGCCCGCCTGCCGGGCCAGCGCCACCTCGGACCGCACGCCGATCGCCAGGATCGCCATGTCGCACGAGACCTGCATGCCGCTCTTGAGCCGCACAACCAGGCCGGAGGCCGTCTCCTCGAACGCCGCCACACCGTCACTCAGCCACAGAGCCACGTCCTTCTCGGCCAGGTGGCGCTGTACGTACCAGGCCATCTCCTTATCCAGCACGGGCAACACCTGGTCGGCCATCTCCACGACCGCCACCAATAGCCCACGATCCCGAAGGTTCTCGGCCATCTCCAAGCCGATATACCCCGCCCCCACCACGACCGCACGACTGGGGCCATGCTCCCGAATGAAGGCGTCTATCGCATCCGCATCGGGCACGTTGCGCAACGTGAAGATCCGCGGCGAATCGATCCCCGGCAACGGCGGGCGGATGGGTTCGGCCCCCGGCGAGAGGATCAGCTTGTCATACGGCTCGGTGTATCGCCGGCCGGTCTCGTGATCCAGCACCTGCACGTGTCGGGCCGCCCGGTCGATGCCGACCACCTCGTGACGCACCCGCACATCAACGTTGAATCGGCTGCTGAACGCCTCGGGTGTTTGCAGCAGAAGCTCCTCCCGATCGGTGATGGTCCCCCCGATGTAGTACGGCAGCCCGCAGTTGGCGAAGGAAATGTGCGGACCGCGTTCGAACATGGTGATCCGCGCCGCTTCATCCAGCCGACGCAACCGCGCCGCCGCCGAGGCGCCGCCGGCCACACCACCGACGATCAGAATCCGCCGGCCCCTTTCGAATCCGTTCCCGCCGTCCTTTTTAGTCATGGGTCCCTCCCCGCATATCATCGCAGCTCTGGTACACGCAGTGCAACAACCGAATTACGTTCTTGTTGGCAATGCCGTAATACATCTTCGTCCCCTCTCGACGGGCGTAGAGAACGCCCCGATCCCGCATTCGGACCAAATGGCCGGAGGTCATGGCCTGTTTGGTTCCCAAGGCATCGGCGATCTCGCCCACACTCATCTCACCGTGTTCCAAAAGCTCCACGATCGCGAGACGATCCGGGTGCCCCACCGCCTTGAGCACCCGTGCCGCAGGTACAAACCTCGCCGATCTTCGTGTAAGTGTCCTTGTCGCCATGGGTCTACCCTCAAGAACAGTTCAAGGTTCGGCCTTATCATACCGAGCCACTTGGGAGACAACCAAGCCGATCTTAGCAGCCTGTTGAAAAAGTGTCACCCCGGACTTGATCCGGGGTCCACGCTCAACGTGTGGTGTGTTCTCTGCACGA
>OMKS01003818.1_pt1 | contig 11772 bp, 12 predicted proteins | sample 1674721 | NCBI WGS metagenome assembly OMKS01 (sample SAMN06264996, study PRJEB25208) | sediment metagenome | isolation source: hot spring sediment | place: USA: California | collected 2014-09-02 | reverse complement strand
GCCTTAATATGTAAGGGTGTAGTACCACAACAACCACCAATTAAATTTAATCCTAATTTAATAAATCTTTCAGTAAAATCTGCCATTACCTCTGGAGATGCAGGATATACTACTTTACCTTTAACCAATTCAGGCATCCCCGCATTAGGCTCAACCATTAAATAAGTCTTGCTTACCTTCTTCATTATTTTCAAGACTTTGTATAAAACTTCCGGACCGGTCCCACAATTAGCCCCTACCCCATCTGCTCCTTCATGCTCAAGAACTATCACTGCTCTTTCCGGGTCAATTCCATATATAGTCTTTAAATTTTTATCAAAAGTCATCGAAGCAATCACCATTACATCAGAGTTTTCTTTCACTGCCTTAAGTGCAGTTTTTATTTCTTCAAGATCATAAAAAGTTTCTAAAATTATTAAATCTGCACCTGCTTTCTCCAAAATCACTGTTTGTTCTTTATAGTTTTTATAAGCCTCGCTTACTTTTAAATCTCCATATGGTTCTAAGATCTTCCCCGTAGGTCCTAGAGAACCGGCAATAAATATTCTTTTTTTCAAACTTCTTTCTTTATCTATTGCACCTTTAGCTATATTTACTGCTATTTCATTTATTTTTAGAATATTAGTTTCTCTATCAAAACTTCTTAATTTAATTCTATTAGCGCCAAAAGTATTAGTTAGTATTACATCCGCTCCAGCCTTTATATATTCTTGATGAATTTTTTGCACTACTTGAGAATGAGTTATATTCCATCCTTCAGAGCACTCTCCCGACTTAAGACCATAAAATTGAAGCATGGTACCCATTGCTCCATCGAGCAATAAGGGTCTTTTATTTAATTGTTCTTTTATTTCTTCTTTAATATTCATATCTGCCTTCAAAATAAAATGTTTTCCTTTTTAATGTAGAGGGGCGGATCATCCGTCCCCTACTTTTTTTCTTTTTCTTTACTATACGCTCTACGTTAAAAACTATCCGCTATTTTCTTCTTCACGATATACGATATACTAATTTATAGTTTATGGATAAAGATGCCGCTGCGAAGTTTTGGTTCAAACCAGGTCGATTTGGGAGGCATTAATTTTTCTGCATCGGCTACTTTCATCAATTCTTCTATAGAAGTAGGATATAAGGAAAAAGCTACTTTCATCCCTGCCTTTACTCTTTTCTCTAATTCCTCCAAACCCCTGATTCCTCCTACAAATTCTATCCTCTGATCTGTTCGGGGGTCTTCTATCCCTAAAATAGGGGTGAGCAGATTGTTTTGCAATATCGATACATCGAGACTGTCTACTGCATCATCTTCATCAAAAGTCCCCGGTTTTGCAGTTAGTTTATACCAGCAGTTATTTAAATACATACCAAAGGTATGTCTTGCTTCCGGTCGGTAAGGGCCTTCGCCGCTATATTTCTCTACGGTGAATTTTTCAGATATTTTTTGGATAAATTCTTTTTCAGAATTTCCCGCTAAATCAGCTACCACCCGATTGTAGTCCATAATATATAGTTCATCATGAGGGAAAAGGACAGACAGAAAGTAATTATACTCTTCCTTCCCGGAATAATTTTTCAGCTGCTCCCTTCTCTTAAGCCCTACTTTAATCGCTGCGGCTGCCCGATGGTGACCATCGGCAATATAAAGATAATCAATCCTGGCAAAGGATTCTATTAATTGCTGAATTGTTGATTTATCATCAATTACCCAGCAGGTATGAGTAATTCCATCCTCTGAGGTAAAATCATATACAGGGTTTTCTTCTTTAGTCCATCGATTGACCATTTGCTTTATCTCGTCTCTTGCTTTATAAGTAACAAAAACCGGACCGGTATGGGCATCAGTAAAATCAATATGATTTATGCGGTCCTTTTCTTTATCTTCTCGGGTATTTTCATGTTTCTTAATCTTTCCTTTAAAATAATCATCAATAGAAACACAGACCACCAATCCGGTTTGAGCCCTTCCTTTCATTATCTGTCTATAGATATAGATCTTCTCCTCTTCATCCTGCAAATATATTCTTTCCTTAATCAACTTATTAAGATTTTCGCTGGCTTTTTCGTACACCTTTTGGTTATAATGGTCTACGGAAGAATTTAAATCTATCTCCGCTTTATTAACATGGAGAAAGGAATAAGGATTGTCTTTTGCCAATTGACGGGCTTCTTCGCTATTTAGAACATCATAGGGTGGTGATGCTACTTTGGATACCAAATCTGGTTCAGGCCTGAAAGCTTTAAATGGTTTGATAACTGGCATTTTTAAATTCCTCTTTTAATTTAAATATTTTCTTTAATAATAGAAACAATCTCAGCCCCGATTCTCTTTTGGGCTTCTTTGGTAGAGGCTCCGATATGGGGAGTTACCGAAACTCTTTCATGTCTTATCAGCTCCAAATTCTTGGTTGGCTCTTCGGGAAAGACATCAATCCCCGCTCCGGCAATCTTCCCGGAATTTAAGGCCTCCAGTAAAGCTTGCTCATCTACCACATTCCCCCGGGCACAATTAATAAGGTATGCTCCGTCTTTCATTTTAGTAAATTCTGGTTTACCAACCACGGGAGATTTATCTTTGTTCCCTGGTACATGTAGGGAGATAAAATCAGAATCAGCCAGAAGTTCATCCGGAGAAACAAAAAAATATTCGGGGCAATCTTTGACTGGGCCTAAAATATCATTGTAGATAATCTTCATCTCTAATGCTTTGGCTTTTTTAGCTAATTCTCTTCCGATTCTACCAAATCCTATAAGTCCTAAGGTTTTGCCGGAAAGTTCTATCCCTGTATATTTATTTTTGTTCCATTTACCTTCCCTCATAGTAACATTGGATATCCCGATAAATCTGGCCAGAGAGAACATATGCCCTAAGGCCAATTCTGCTACAGCCGAACTGCTTGCTTTGGGAGTATTTCTGACTTTTATCCCTTTCGATTCGGCATAATCTACATCTATATTATCCACTCCAACTCCACCCCGAATAATCAGCTTTAAATTTCCGGTCTCAACGGCAGAATCTATTATATCTTTTCTAACTTTAGTTGCAGAACGCACAATAACCACATTAAAGCCTTTCACCTGTTCTTTTAACTCTTCGGGTTCAAAAAACTGCTCTGTTACTTCATGCCCCAAATCCTTTAAGGTCTGAACAGATCCTTTATCCATTCCATCAGTTACTAATATCCTTAACATCTTTATCACTCCTTATAATCCTAAAATTTCATCAATTATTGAAAGAAGTTCTTTGATCTCGGAAAGTGTCGCTTCGGCCATGTGAGCTATTCTAAAGGTTTTATCTTTCAGTTTTCCATATCCGTTAGAAATCATATATCCTCTTTCTCCTAAAGCCTTGTTTAAGTCACCTACACTAATCTCTCGGGTATTCTTTACACAGGTCACTGTGTTAGAGGTAAATTCTTCTTGAGCTAAGAGGGCAAATTTTTCTTTAGCCCAGGCCCTTACGTAATCTGCCATCTGAGCATGACGGGCAAAACGGTTATCTAACCCTTCTTTTAATATCTTATCTAATTGATAATCAAGAGCAAACATATGAGATACGGATGGAGTAGAAGGGTATTGATAATCTTTCTTTTGAATATACTCATAGATTTGTAAAAGGTCAAAGTAAGTCCCTCTGAACTTAACTTTTCTGGCTGCCTCCAAGGCTTTTTCTGAGATTGAGCATAGGGAAAGACCGGGAGGCAAACCTAAACATTTCTGGCTGGAAGTTATACAAATATCGATGCCTAACTTATCCACTTCTATCTTAGTTCCACCTAAAGAACTTACCGCATCTACGCAGAATATTACTTCGGGATATTTTTTCATCACTTGAGCAATCTCTTCGACCGGATTCATTATTCCACTGGAAGTCTCATTGTGGGTTACGGTGATAAGGTCATATTTACCGGTGGCTAAAACTTGATCTACTGATTCCGCAGTGTTAGGTAATCCCCATTCAACTTCAAATTTATCAGCTGGTACATTATTGTCTTCTGCCATGGCAAACCAGCGGTTACCAAAGTTACCACAGGAAAATACTGCCGCTCTTTTTTGAGTACATGAACGAACAGCTCCCTCCATTAGGCCGCTGCCTGAAGAAGTAGATAATAAAATCTCGTTTTGGGTATACATCAGCTTTCTTAGTTTATCACTGATGCTTCTCTGTAGGATTGAAGCCTCTTTGGTTCGATGACCAATCATGGGAGTAGCCATCTTTTGCAAGGTATCTTTGGTTACATTAACCGGTCCGGGGATAAAAAGTTTTTTATACATTTTTCTTCTCCTTATTTTAATTTATTTTTAATACAATGTTAGATTTTTTGATTTTTCAATAAGTTTTAAAGCATAAAACAAATAAAAAAAGTCCCTTGCTATCATTGATCACTATCCTTGCCAATGCTAGCTGGGACTAATACTTCTTTTTCGATACTGCACTCCAACCAATTCAATAAAACTCCCTTTTACCGAATATTTATTTTATTATACTATATTTTATTTGTATTAATAACTTACTTAATTTAACAAATAACAACTATTTCGTCAAGTGATATTTTGCACAACAAAGTATAGTTTTAAAATCCTTTTTATTTATTTTGGGTCATCATCTACTTCTTTTCCCCAAATAATCTCCCCAGAATTAATTTATAACCATCAGCTCCATAGTTTAAATACTTTTTTACCCGGCTAATAGTTGCAGAACTTGCTCCTGTTTTATGAGCAATCTCTTCATAGGTAGATCCCTCACTTAACATTCGGGCCACTTCCAGCCTTTGGCTAAATTCCTTAATTTCATTGATAGTAGCTAAATCTTCAAAAAGACTATAACATTCTTTTTCATTTTTTAGGAGTAATATTGCTTTAAATAATTGATCAGTTAATTCGTCTCTCCAACGAGGATAATCTTCCATTTTTATCACCTCATTTTTTTCTTCTTTTTAATTCCTCAAATATTTCTTGAGGGGAAATATTGCAACTACCTAAAGCTACTAAGGTGTGAAACCAGAGATCGGCTACTTCATATATAATTGCACTTTTTTCTTTATCCTTAAGGGCAATAATAACTTCTGCTGCCTCTTCCCCTATCTTTTTAGGCAGTAAATCCTCAGAATTAGCCAGTAATTTACAAATATAAGAATCATTTTTATAATTTAATTTTCTATCTTTAATTACTTTATATATCTCATCAATAATTTCACTATCTATTTCCAATTGCTCACCCCTACTCTCCCTTTGAGAAGATTTTATCCCCTCTGCCTGTTCTTTTTGTAAATAGATAGGAGATTCGAGTTTTGTTTCTTCTTTTTTATCACCTTTAATCTCTTTAAAAAAGCAGGAATAGTTTCCGGTATGACAGGCAACCCCTTTCTGCTCTACCAAAATTAACAAAGTATCGTTATCACAATCCAAAACAATTTTTTTTACCAACTGAGTATTTCCGGAAGTACTCCCTTTGAACCATAATTCTCTTCTGCTTCTGCTGTAAAAACAAGTTCTTCCTTCTTCTAAGGTTTTTTCCAAGGATTCCTTATTCATATAAGCTAACATTAAAACCTGCTTAGTCATCTCATCCTGAATTATAACTGGTATTAACCCTTCTTTATTGAATTTTATTTGATTTACAATTTCGCTTTTATCCATTATTCTTCTCACTCTTTACTTTCTCCTTCGCCAGTCTTATTTCTACTCCCCTTTTTTCTAAAAACTCTTTGACTTTCGGTATAGAATATTCTTTTTTATGAAATATGGAAGCAGCTAAAGCGGCATCCGCCTTCCCCCCAACTAACACTTCATATAAATGTTCTGGTTTCCCTGCACCACCAGAAGCAATAATGGGGATATTAACATTTTCTGAAACTATTTTGGTTAATTTAATATCATATCCCTCTTTGGTTCCATCTTTATCCATACTGGTAAGCAGTATTTCTCCTGCTCCTAACTTTTCCACTTTTTTAACCCAATCCAATATTCTTAAACCGGTCCTGGTTCTCCCCCCATTAATCACTACTTCCCAATCAGAATCTATCTTCACAGCATCAATAGCTACCACAATGGTAGAACTACCAAATTTCAAAGAAGCCTCTTGAATTAGGAGGGGATTTAAAACAGCCGCCGTATTAATGGATACTTTATCTGCTCCTGCCCTTAATAAATAATATATATCTTCCGTACTCCTAATCCCTCCGCCTACAGTAAAAGGGATAAAAACTTTCTCCGCTGTTTTTTTTACTAATTCAATTATGATATTCCTCTTCTCCCAGGAAGCAGTAATGTCCAAAAAAACCAGTTCATCTGCCTCTTCTTTCTCGTAAAATGAAGCTAGTTCAATTGGATCCCCCGCATCTATTAAATTAACAAACTTAATTCCCTTTACCACTCGACCTTCCTTTATATCCAGGCAGGGTATAATTCTCTTGGTAAGCACTTTCAATTCCTTTCTCATTTTTATTTAGCTGGTTAGCTAGTTAAAATACGGGTTGCGAGTTACAAGTTTAAAATGCCTTTACAGTAACAGTAAACTGAAATCTAAAAACTGAAAACTGAAAACTGAAAACTATAAACCCGTTTTATACTAACGACTATTCACTATTCACTAACGACTAATTCAAGTGCCTCTTCTAAAAAAATAGTTCCTTTATATAAAGCCTTACCTAAAATAACTCCTTCTAATCCCTTAGTTTCAAATCTCTTTAATTTTTTAATATCATCTAAGGAAGCGATTCCTCCAGAGCAAATAAGGGGAATATTAACATTTTTCAGCATTTTTTCTATATTCTCTATATTAGGGCCCTTAAGGGTTCCGTCCCTCTTAATATCCGTATAGATTATTCGCTTAGCCCCTAATTTCTCCATTTTCCCTGCAAAATCCAGGGCATCGACAGGAGTAATATTCTGCCACCCTTCTATGGCTACATAACCATCTCTGGCATCAATGCCAGCTATTATCTTTTCTGAAAAATCCTCAAATAATTTCTTGGCCACGGTCTCATCTTTCCAAAGAATTGTACCTAAAATTACCCGGCTTACCCCGAGGTCTATCAGATTTTTTACGTCTCGATAATTCCTAATCCCTCCTCCAACCTGGACCGGAATATCAACTTCTCCAATAATCTGTTTCAAAATGGCAATATTTGTCAATCTTCCATATCGAGCTCCATCTAAATCTACTACATGGAGCATCTTTGCCCCTTTATCAGCCCACTTTACCGCCACCGCTACCGGGTCAACAGAAAATATCTCCACATCTTCAAACTTGCCCTCTGTAAGGCGAACACATCTACCCTCTTTAATATCTATAGCAGGAATAATTAACATTTAACTCAACTCTCCAAAATTCTTTAAAATTTTTAAACCTTGTTTACTGCTCTTTTCGGGATGAAATTGGACTCCGTATAAATTGTCTCTCCAGATGGAAGAGGGAAAGAGCAGTCCATAATCGGTGGTAGAATATATTATATTTGGATTGTTCACTTCACAATAGTAAGAATGAACAAAATAGAAATAAGATTCATCCCAAACATCCTTAAAGATAGGATTCATATTATGATTATCATTATGGATAAACTTTATTTTATTCCACCCCAGGTGAGGACATTTTACCAAAGCAGGAAACCTTTTCACTCTGCCTGGTATAATATTCAAACCGTCAAAAAGCCCGCCTTCTTCACTGAAAGTAAACAATAATTGCATCCCCAAACAGATACCCAAGAAGGGTTTGCCTGCCTTTATGGCATCAATTAATTCTTTATCTATTTTCTTGTCTTTTAAAAATTTAATAGCATCCCTAAAAGCCCCTACTCCGGGAAGTACTATAGCACTGGCTTTCTTAATCAGGTTTAGGTCATCGGTTATTACCGTTTCATACCCAACTTTAGCAAAGGCATTTTGTACGCTCTTTAAATTTCCCATTCCATAATCTATTATCACCATCATTCTCATTATTCTCCTGTGCAGGGGGTCTTGCAATATAACATTAAAATGTTATATTGCAAGACCCACTGCTCCCTCTTACTCTTAATCAATAACTCCTTTAGTAGAAAAGACATCATCTGACCGGTCATCTTTCCTGGTTGCCTCATTTAAGACTTGACCAAAGGCCTTGAATATCGCCTCGATGATGTGATGGGAATTTTTCCCATAAAGCAAATTTATATGTAAAGTTATTCCTGCATGAAAAGATAGCCCCCTAAAAAATTCCTCCACCAAATTAACCTCAAAAGAACCTACTCTTTCCTGTTCAAATTGGACTTTATAGACTAATTGCCCTCTTCCGCTTAAATCTAAGGCCACTTGTACCAGTGATTCATCCATCGGTAAAATGGTAAATCCATATCTTTTTATCCCTTTTTTATCTTGTAGAGCCTTCTTAATGGCCTCACCCAGGCATATTCCTATATCTTCTACGGTATGATGATAATCTACTTCAAGATCTCCCCGGGCTTTCACTTCCAGGTCAAAAAGACCATGACGGGTAAATAGGGTAAGCATGTGATTTAAAAAATAAATTTCTGTCTGTAAATTATTTATCCCCTTGCCATCTAAATCTATCCTCACTTCTATTTCAGTCTCCAAAGTTTTTCTTTTATATTCACCTTTTCTTTCCTTCAAAATTATCGACACCTGCCTTTCCACTATTGTCTATTATTTTTAACTCTTTCTAAAGAATATACGTCAGAATTAACATCTTGGGCTAATAAATCTACTTCTTCATTAAGATAAAACTTTACTGACTTGCTTCGTAAATCAACTCCCTCTCCTAAAACTATTGCCGACAAGAACTTTATTTTTCTCTCTTCTTTATTGATATTTTTTACAGTAATTAGATCATCCCAAGTATCACCTACATAGATCCCCAATTTAGTTTTCAAACTGTCAGCTATTTTTTTTAATCCCTGGGGATGAGGTTTTTCCACCCCATCATCAGCTGTGACTATCTTTTCTTTAGAAATAATATCATCCCAACCCAATCTTTCTAAGGCTGCCCTGGCCTCTCTTTCAGTCCTGCCGGTTAAGATACCGATAGAATAATTTTGTAAAAAATCTTTCTTCTTTTTATCTATAATTATTCTTTCCTGTTTTATCAGCCCATCCTTCTTAATTAATGAGGGATGAAATCTGTAAATATTAAAACAGTATTCTTCTCCGGCATAAATCTCCTGAAATATTTTAGTAATCAAATCTTTATCCCACAGACTCAATATCCATTCTTTTGCGTACCCATCTTTCTCGATTGAATCTATTACTTTAGCTAAACCTCCTCTGCGAGATAACATCTTAGTGGTAAAAGTTTTTATATCGGGACCTCTGCTTCGAAGCTTATCCACATCCTTTAAATTATTTTCTCTTGCTTTCAATAAATAAAACAAAACCACGGCAGAAGTTAAATCCCAATCATTATTAAAGCCCCCGGCCATTTTAAAATATTCAATCTCTTCCGGGTTTATTAAATTTTGTGAACCCTGAAAGCGCAATATCTCTTTAAAATAAAATTGAACCGTTCGGCATATGGCCTCTCTATAAGAATTACGCACATCAATTAAGACACCATCAACATCAAAGACCAGGGTATCTACCCGAGAAAGTTCATCTAAAATCTTCTTATTTAAAATAATTTTTTTCTTGAATAAATAATCTGAATTTAATTTTTTCGAAATTAACACCAATTAATCAACTCTTTCTTCATTTATTCGACCCGTCTTTATTGTCCCCTCTGTCATTCCCGTGGAAACGGGAATCTATTTTTCTTTATTCTCTGGCACCTGTGGGCACGATGCATCGTGCCCCTACAACACACTACACAAGATTCAATTCAATTATTCGTTTGAATATCTTATTTCTATCGAACGGGCATGGGCTTCCAGCCCTTCTAATCTAGATAAACTTGCTATCTTCTGCCCATCTTTCCTTAAATTCTCTTTATCGTAAAAAATTATACTACTCTTTTTAGTAAAATCACTTACCGATAAAGGCGAAAAACATTTTGCTCCCCCGGAAGTAGGGAGAATATGATTAGGTCCTGCCCAATAATCGCCTAAGGGTTCTGGAGAATAGGCCCCCATAAATATTGCCCCGGCATTTCTTATCTCTCCCAATATCTGCCAGGGACTTTCTATTTGTAATTCTAAATGTTCAGGTGCAAAACCATTGACAAACTCTAAAATTATCCCTTCATCCTCGGCAACAATTAACTTCCCTTTTTTCTTTAAAGACTCTTGAATAATTTCTTTTTTATTTAAATTCTTTAACTCATTTTCAATCTCTTCCCTCACTTTATCAGCCAACAAGGAAGAAGTAGTTATCAAAATTGCCGAGGCCTCTACATCGTGCTCAGCTTGAGAAAGCAAATCACAGGCTAAATATCGGGGGTTAGCTTTATCATCAGCCCAGATAAGGATTTCACTTGGTCCTGCCAGCATATCTATATCTACCTCTCCAAAGACATTCTTCTTAGCCAAAGTTACATAGATATTCCCCGGACCCACAATTTTATCCACTTTCTTTACGGTTTCTGTCCCATAAGCTAAAGCAGCTATGGCTTGGGCACCTCCTATTTTATAGATTTCCGATGTGCCTAATTTCCGGGCAGTAGATAATAAGTAAGGATTTATTTTACCATCAGAAGAAGGAGGAGTTACCACAACAATCTCTTTAACCCCCCCAATAATTGCTGGTATTGCTGCCATAATAAGGGAAGAGGGATAAGCTGCCCTCCCTCCGGGGACATATAACCCAACCCTCTCTATAGGATTTACTATCTGCCCTAAAATAATCCCCTTCTCTTCCGTGGTAAACCAGGAATTTTCCTTCTGGTGTAAATGATACTTTTCAATTTTCTTTATCGCCTCTTTTATAACTTCCAATAAATCTGCTCTTACTTCTTGGCTGGCTATATTCCATTCTTCTGGACTAACCATTATTCCCGAGGGGTTTAACTTTACTCCATCATACTTTTCAGTAAATTCAATAAGTGCTTTATCTCCTTCCTTCTTTACTCTGGATATAATTTTACTAACCTTCTTTTCAATATCATCTATTAAATTATCCTTAGAATATCTCTGCTTACAAATCTCTTCTATTATTTTTTCCTTATTTTTCTTATCTAAAAAAATAGTTTTCATCAATTTAAAACCAACCTTTTTTCCCCTAATATTTTAAAAATCTTTTGTCAAGAATTTTTCTCTGTGTTGTCTATTTCACAATACCCCAAAAGATTTTCATTAAGCGGGGCTACTCTGCTTTAAAGTAAATATTTACCAGCGTTACCGCAAGCTTCTGCTTGCCGCCGATATGCCAGTCGGTGTTGCGCTGGGGATCAAGAGGGGATTTGTAGTCGTAGATCGTGAACACAAGCCCGTTGATCCTGCCGACCCATTCGGACTTGATCTTGTTGTCCGGGGACACGGCAAGCTGCGGCTCGCCCGAATACCCGGACAATATCCTCGTACCTCGTGCCTTCCGGCAAATAACCCTGACAACCGGTGCCGATATGCGAAACACCGCCCATCTCGACCGATAAATCCAGTTCAGCTTTGACTTTCATTTTTAACCTTCTTTGTGCCCCAGCCAGCCTTCCATCTTGCCACAGCCTGCGCAACTATGGCATCAACGGCTTTCTGGTCGCCAATATTCCGCAGCACATCGGCAAGCTCCTGCTTGTTTAGTACCCTGAAATTCTTGATCCCGCGCTCCTTCGCCGTCATCACCCAAAAATCGCATTAAGGGTCCGAATTTGCGATTTTCACTATTTTAAAGACAAAAAGACTTGGGGATAGTCATACG
>OMKS01003817.1_pt1 | contig 11772 bp, 12 predicted proteins | sample 1674721 | NCBI WGS metagenome assembly OMKS01 (sample SAMN06264996, study PRJEB25208) | sediment metagenome | isolation source: hot spring sediment | place: USA: California | collected 2014-09-02 | reverse complement strand
AGAAGACGGCATACGAGATCTAGTACGGTCTCGTGGGCTCGGAGATGTGTATAAGAGACAGATATTCGGCTGTTCCGCGTTCATCGCAATGACCCTCGATGATTATATTAATATTTCTGTTCTGCAGAAGGAAATCTGCATTGTCCTTCATAATGGGGCGGGCGTCGGCGCGTATGTTAGACCTGTCAAAGTCAAAGTTAATGCCCTGTAAGCCGCCGATGACGGTCGGAGTGACCGCTTCTTTTTCCGTGTCCACAGGCGCTGTTTTTTCCGCGGTGTCGTCGACGACCACAGCCTTCTTTTCAGCACAGCCGGAAAACAGCACTAACCCCAAAAACACCGCAATAGTAATTCCCAGAAATGTGATTTTTCTTTTCATTTTTTTCTCCTTTCTTCATGCTTTGTTAAAGTGTTGTGTTCAATTTTAGAAAATTTATACACACCTGATTTCTTGTCGTCAATAGTAAAAAGCAACCTCCCAAGTAATTGAATTTCAGAAAGATGTGTTTTGACGACAAATAACATCCTTGTGGAAAGAAAAACTATTCATAGATGTTTTTATATACAAAAAAGCAAAAAAAAGCAAATTATACGCGTCGCCGTGACTCTATTTAAAGCGTGGCGACCACGCGGGCATAACCAGAATGTCATTGGTTTCACTCAGTATTCTGATATTTAAACCATTGGCGTTCATGACTTTGATTCTGCTTCGGAAAGCTGTTTTTGAGCTGTATGCAATCTGCCTGCCGGAAGGGGACCAGGAAGGGGATTCGTTATCAGCATCATCGAAAGTTAACTGGATAAGGTTGTTGCCTTCCGGATCAACCGAGAATATCTGATACCTTCCCGCTATGCGGCCTTCATAGGCAATGCGGTTGCCCTGCGGAGACCAGGCAGGTGATGTGTTATAATTCCCCTCGAAAGTTATTCTCCGCACGTTATTGCCGTCGGCATCCATTACATAAACCTGCGGAGAACCGCCGCGGTTCGAAACAAAAGCAATTTTTCGTCCATCGGGAGACCATGCCGGGGAAACATCTATGGAATAGCTGTGAGTCAGGCGGTTGAGTTTTAAGGTTTTTAAATCCAGAGAATATATATTCTCAATACCATCTTTGCTCAGAGTCAGTAATAATTTATTTCCGTCGGGGGAGAAGGAACCGCATAAATTCAGTCCTTCAAATGAAGCCACTTTTCTTTCCTTGCCTGTTTTTAAATTTTTAATAAAGACTTTGGGAAGCACTTCTTTGAAGGAAGTAAATGCGATACTTGCACCGTCCGGTGACCAGCGGGGAGACATAACCAGAGACTGATGATTTGTGATACTCTTCAAATTTGTGCCATCATAATCTATCATCTCTATATCTGACCTTACGCCTCTTTTAGAAACGGAAACGAAAGCGATTTTGGTGCTGAATTCACCTTCGTCACCTGTTAGCGTGAGTAAAATATCGGAAGCGATGCTTTTTGCTATTTCTTTATGATTGCCGGTGCGGGAAATATACTTTTTGCCCAAAAGGCGCTGGCCGCGCGTGACGTCAAAAAGACGGCTGTCCACAATAATTTGCTCGCCTTGCTTCATTATATTTCCCCGCAACAAAAAATCCGCTCCGATGAGCGACCAGTGCGGGAAATAAATATTTTCTAGTGCTTCGGGATTTCCCGGTTCCATTTTTTCCAGATAACTTCTTTTGTCTAAAATATTGAATATGCCGGTAAGGGAAAGATATTTTTTTATTTCATCGGCGATAATAATGCCCGTATCGTGCGCCTGTTGTGTGCCTTCCGTTATATTATTGAAGTCGCATATGGCGATGGGGAATTGCTGGAAGGCGGGAGAATCTATGTCAATGTAAACTTTTGCCGCCGCGTTATTTTTTAGAGCCGGCACTGCGCATAAAGATAATATTATGGTAAATAAGATAAAATATATTTTTTTCATTAAAATATTTTCAGGCCTTTCTTGTTTATCGTAGCTCCGTGGAATGAAAACGTATTCCTATTTCAATATAACTTCCGGCTATATAAGACGGCAGGGGAGGAAAAGGGAGTGATTTTTTAACAGCATTGAGTGCGGAGTCGTCAAAATAGCGGTTGCCGGAGCGTTTTTCAAAATAGATATTTTCCACCGTGCCGCCGCGTGATATTTTCACGGCGATAATTGCTTCAACATTATCTGCGGGCATCAAGGCCTGCGGCAGAGCCCAGTTCCCTTTTACCTTTGACCAGATGGTCGCGTAATATTCGTTTCTTTGGTCTGATGTCTGACCGGGAGACGCAGGCCCCCCGGTAGCTGATATGCCATCTTCTGAATCTGTTACGGCAGTATCTTCTGTCCGGCTGGCAATTTCTTTTTGTTTCAAAGCTTCCAGAGCTTTTAAAACGTCCAGTTTTTCCGGCTCTTCTTTTTTGATAGGTTCCGGCGCTAATCCTTCAGGTTTCCTTTTTATGGTTGTTGGGCGGGGCTCAACTTTTTCTTCTGTAAAATCGCTCAATCGCTTAGATTCCCTGGTGATAGCCGCTTCCGAACCGACGAGCTGAACAGAATAAACAGGGCCGAAGGTAACACGTCGTGATGAAGAAGGAATAGAAATAAAAATAATGATAAGAGCGACAATGTGAAATATCAGGGACAGGAGAATCATTTTACGGAAGTTGTCGGGATTGCCGTGGTTGATATTTTGGGGCATCCGAAGATTCATCTCATCCCCTCGGGCGGTTCCGTGATCAACCCGAGTCTGTCAACGCCGGCTTTGCGGATTTCCGACATGACTTGAACAACAAATCCGTAGGGAACACTTCTATCGGCGCGCAGAAAAACTTCGCGGTCGATCCTGCTGGCAAATATTGCTTCCAGCTTAAAATTCAATTCTCCCAGCTGCATTTTGTTTTTGTTTAAAAATATTTCGCGTGACTCATTGATGGTCAGAACCAGCTTTTCTTCGCTGATATCGACGCTTTTTGATTTAACTCTGGGCAAATTGACGTCTATGCCCATGGAAAGCATGGGCGCGGTAACCATGAAGGTAACCAGTAATACCAGCATTATATCAACGAACGGGACGACGTTGATTTCCGACATTTCCCTTTTTGCAATATTTCTTTTACGTAAACCGCGCATAATCTATTACAGGTTTGTTATTTTCGAATAAAATACCGCTCTACTATATTCAAAAATTCGCCGGAAAAATTATCCATTTCCTGGAGCATTGCTTTCGATTTGTTTAAAAAATAGTTGTAAAATATAACCGCGGGTATGGCTGCGGCAAGACCGGCGGCGGTTGCGACAAGAGCTTCAGAGATGCCCGGAGCGACTACGGCCAAAGTGGCGGAGCCACGCGCGCCGATAGCCTGAAATGTATCCATAATGCCCCACACTGTTCCGAACAGGCCGATAAAGGGACTGGCCGAACCGGTTGTCGCTAAAAAGCCCAGCGCGCTTTCCAGCTTGGTCATTTCCCGGTCGCTGGCATTATTCAGGGATCTTTCCACATTATCTATGGAAGAAAATCCGATTTCATCGCCCGGATTATCCGAATCTTTCAACTGGCTGTTTATTTTAGTGAGCTCTTCATAGCCCACGCGAAAAACTTCTGCTGTGGTTGAAAGTTTATATTTTTTAGCGGCCACGTTTACGTCTGAAAGCTTACTGCATTTGAGATAGGCCGAATTGAATTCATCGTTTTCCTTTTTGATTTTGTGGAAATACTTTAACTTAAAGAAAATAATCGCCCAGGAAACAACGGAAAAGACAAGAAGAATCAGTAAGACAAATTTGACCATCAATCCGGCATCGAGAACCATGCCCAAAAGGCTGCCGTGAAAACCGCCGCCTAAATCTAATGTTCCAATATCTTTCACAATTATATCTCCATAAATAGACTTAAAACTTGATGTGTAAACTAAAGTAAAAAAGATGCCTTGTCAATAAGTGTTTTTAGTCCCGGGCTTTATGACATTTTCTTGATATTCTTAAAACATTGCCGGTGTGTTGTAAAGGCCTTAGAAGAGTAAACGTTTACCCGTTTTGCGTGATTCAAAGTGACTCCGGTGTAAATGTCACCACATCGTCAATGCGGGCTGTGCCGGAAAGAAGCATGACCAGACGGTCAATTCCCAGGGCCGCGCCGGCGCTGGGCGGCAGGTTATCCAGAGACTCGAGAAACTTTTCCGGCATCGGGTAAGTTTCCCAATTTTTTTGTTTCATTGCATCTGATGCGGCCTGGAAGCGCTCTCGCTGTTCCTGCGCGTCGTTTAGTTCCGAAAACCCGTTGGCCAGCTCCACTGAGCCAAGGTAGAGCTCAAAACGTTCGGCGATATTTTTATCCGTGTCTTTTAATTTTGCCAGAGCGGAAAGCCCTGCCGGATAATCATAAAGGAAAGTCGGACGCCTTATGCCGAGATTTGGCTCGACATAATCCACCAGTATTTCCTCGAACCTGTTTTGAATAAACGCCTCTTGCGAAGAAAGCGGCGCGTATGTGTCAAAAGCCTGCGCGACAGTTAATTCTTCCCACGGAACACAAAGCGCGATTTCTTTTTCCTGCCAGCGTATAACCTTATCAAAACCCATTTCCCGGCAAACACAGACGAGCATTGAGCGGCACTGTTGCATAATGCTCATGTAATCAGACTGTGCCTCGTACCACTCCAGCATTGTAAATTCCGTCAGGTGCATATTGCCCCGTTCACCGGCGCGGAAGCATTTGGAAATTTGAAAAATTCGCGGGTAACCAGCGGCCAGGAGCCTCTTCATGCAAAGTTCCGGCGATGTCTGCAGAAACCAGTTGCCTGAAGGAACTGCTTCGATATGTTCCTCCGGCGCCGGCGCGGGCACTCTCAGAGGTGTTTCCACTTCCAGAAAATCATTACTGATGAAATAATCCCGAATGGCCTGAATTAATCCGGCGCGCATGCGCAATATTCTTTCCTTGCGCGCCAGATTAAAATTTTTGTCGCTTTTTGAAGAGTTCAAATTTAGTGAACCTGTAGATAATAAAAAAGGTAAAACTTTTGGGTCTTGCTCAGTTCAGGGCTTTCTAGAATTATTTATCAGGTTTTGACCCGTGTAAGGTATTCGCCCGTGCGCGTATCGATTCTTATCTTTTCTCCTTCACTGATGAAAGTGGGAACCTGAATTGTATAGCCGGTTTGAACTTTTACCGGTTTGGTTGTACCCGACACTGTATCGCCTTTTGCCCACGGATCGGCTTCGGTAACAATGACTTCCACAAAATTAGGCAGGCTCAAACCGATGGGACGGTCTTCGAAAAGGAGTATTTCCACTTCCAGATTATCAATCAGATAATTTTTCGCGTCGCCTGCCTGGTCTTCCGATAAAAAAACCTGCTCGTAGGTTTCATTGTCCATAAAACAGAACTTATTTCCTTCCTTATACAGATACTGCATCTTTTTTTCACGCAGATCCGCCGGTTCGAATGTATCGGAGGAACGGAAAGAGCGTTCAAACTGGCTTCCGGTAAGCATGTTTTTGAGTTTTGTCCGGTAAAGGGCCTGGCCTTTCCCGGGTTTGACGAAATTGAATTCGACAATGACGTACGGTTCGTTGTCAATCTTCAGGCGCAGCCCTTTTCTTAAATCGCTGGCACTATACATGTGTTATTTCTCCTTTTAATACGACAATTGCTTGCCACAGCTTAATTTGAGGACTTTCCTAATGCAATTAATCGAAATTGTCAAAAAAATATTGATGCTTACTCAGAGAGTCTTTCGGCTGCTCGGCAAGGGCGAGAAGCGGAATTTTACCCAAATCTCCCGGCATATCCGCCACATATTGGGGCAGGGCAAGTCCGGAACATTCTCTGCGGATATCCTGCATCAGTTTTATTGATGATTTCATGTCCGTACGGAAGTGGCCGCATCCTCTGGCCGGCTCGCAGTGAAACAGGTAATAAGGGCGAACGGATATTTTCTGCAGCCCGAAAAGCAAGTCACGCATCGCCTGTGGGGAGTCATTGACTCCCTTTAATAAAACAGATTGATTGGAGACGGGAATGCCGGTTTCCAGCAGCATATTGCAGGCGCGCGCGGCATCCGGCGTTATTTCCGACGCGTGATTGAATTGAGTGTTGAACCATAACGGGCGGTAGCGCTTGAGCAGCCGGCAAAGTTTACGGGTAATTCTCATCGGCATAACTACCGGTGAACGGCTGCCGATGCGCAGTATTTCTACATGAGGTATTGCCTTGAAGCAGGCAAGAATCATCTCTATCTTGTCATCGTCGTAAATCAGCGGGTCGCCGCCGGAAATAATTACTTCGCGGATTTGCTCTGACGCGCCGAGATAACGCGCTATGTGTTGGAGCCGTTTTTTAAAATTAATTCCGGCCGGCTGCGCCCAAAGGCGTTTTCGATTACAATGCCGGCAGTATGTCGCGCAGTTTTCCGTTACCAGCGCCAGGCAGCGATCCGGATAGCGGTTGATTATTTTGGGTGAGGGCATGTGGTTTTCTTCTTCAAGAGGATCATGGGGATATTCTTGAAAAGCTGTGATTTCCTGCGCCTGCGGGAGGCACTGGATACCTACCGGGTCTTCAAAAACATTATCATTAATAAGAGATAGATAATAAGGAGATACATTCACAGGGTATATGCTGTTGAGTTTGTTCAGATTGTCTTTGTCAGGCAAGTTCTTGCCGAAAAGTTGATGCAGCGTTTCGGTTTTCCTGACGCGGTTATTCATCTGCCAGCGCCAGTCTTTCCAGTCTTTAGATGAGGCGTTATTGAAGTAAGATAAAAGATTTTTCTTGTTCATAAAAAAAATCAATGAGATGCGTATTTGAAGATATTTTACCAGCCGTTATTTTCTTGACCATGCACAGTAAAGCATCGTTCTTCATCACAGGAATCAAATCTGTCAATGATGCCGCCTTGTGTTTGAATCATAAAAAAAGCGGAAATTTTCTTTTGCTGGTTTAATATCTAAAATATGAACAGGCGGTAAAAAAAACAGTCGGCCTGTAATTTATTTCCCCTTATAAAGAAAACGCTCGAAGAAGCGGTTAAATGTCGTCCAGCCGGATTCTTTGTCGATGGAATCGGCCATGAAAGTTTCAAATGCGTTGAGTTTGGCATCAAGATCATCAATGTAATGGACAACCAGGGCTTCCATAGTTTTCGGGCGTTTGGGTGAACCGAATTCATATTCGCCGTGATGGCTCAACAGCAGATGGCGCAATTCCAGTGATAATTGTTCGGGAAAATCAGGAAGCGCGGCGATTGTTTTATTTATCATTTCAACGCCCATAACGATATGTCCGATAAGTCTTCCTTCGTCGCTGTAATCGATAAGATTATCGTAGGAGAATTCATATATTTTACCTATGTCATGCAGAATTCCCCCGGCAATCAGCATATCTTTATTCAGACTGGGGTAGTGTTCGGCTATTTTATCCAGCAGACGCACCACGGAAAGAGTGTGTTCCAGCAGTCCGCCCAGGTAGATATGATGGAATCCCTTTGCTGCCGGCGCTCTTTTGAATAGATCGACATTTTTTTCATCACGGAAAAAAGCTTTCAGCAGTTCCTGCAAGTGCCGGTTTTTCATTTTTTCCACATAAGTCATGATTTCATCGAACATCGTATCGACGTCCGCATTGACGACGGGCAGGTAATCGGCGGGGTCGGCTTCTTCCGGCGGGCATTTTTCGATATTGACAATAGATAATTGGACGGCATTTTTATAACTGCCTGCTCTGCCTTCGATGTAAATGATATCACCTTTTTTAAAAACGCGGTCCAATTCGGTGGCGTTATCCCAGACCTTGCTTTCCATTTCGCCCGTTTTATCCTTCAGGCGAACAGTCAGGTAAGGAGTTCCCTTTTGGGAAAAGGCCATACTTTTTCCCGCTGCCAAAAAAGTATCGGCAATTTTGTTGCCCTGCCTGATATCCTTTACGTATATTTCCTTTTTTTTCAAACCGGCACCTGCCTTTCCCGTGATAAATATTTATCCCGGCTGACGCGATTGTAATTTAATTTTGTTCATTCTTTTGTCTCAGGATACGGTGGTCGGCCACGCGCACCGTGAGTTTTGTTATATCAAAATATTCCATAAGTGGAATAATATATTTGCGCGAAAGGCCGGTCATGTCTTTGAAGCTTGCCGGCGTGGCTTTGCCGTCCTTTTGTAACCGGGCGCGGTAATTTTCGCGCAGGTTTTCCAGCGCCGAGCGGTCAAAAACCAATTGTTCATTGATTTTGACCAAAGCGCCTTCTTTGACCATCAGCTTTATGATATTTTGCGCCTCTGTTTTTTTTGCGGGAAAATTATTTATCACCTCGGTAAGCGCGGGAGGCGCCAGGCCGGCTTCATTATAGATCTTATTTATTGACTGACGAATGGCGTTGAGGTCATCGGCCAGCCGTACTTTATGATTAAAAAGCCTCACGGATTCTTTTTCCACGGCGATCGTTTTTTTCGCGCCGAGGTTCTGCAAAAGCAGGTGAAAGAGCTTGGGGTTTACTTCTCCGGAAAGCGAGGCTTTCAGTTCTTCTTTGGAAATTCCTTCGCGCAAAGGATTTTTCAGGTGATACTGCCGGAGAATTTCCACGGCGTTATTTTCCAGTTTTTCATAAAAGGAAGAGGAAACGATATTTGTTTCCTCTTTATCCGTGATGAGCGCGGTTTTTTTAGAGAATAATCCCTGCAGGGTTTCATTGATTAATTTGGCGTTAACACCGAGACGAAAAGCCAGATGCCGCGGATTTGTTCCCGCCATGCCCGCTCTGTTTAGGATGACCTCTATTTTTTCCTCCAGCGCGCCGCTTTGCAGCAGCAGCATTTCCCTGAGCGCTTTTTTATCCAACCTTTTATGTTTTGGGGGGAGCGGGTCGATTATCACGCCGCCGCCGATGGTAGTAATGGGAGAATAACTGCGCAGGACAAAACAATCGCCTGCCACGACCACGTCTTTTTTCTCCAGCACAAGCTGGGCCAGTCCGCTTTCTCCCGGTTTCAACTCCTCTTTTTCCATCAAAATAACGCGGGCGATAACCTCTGTCGTTCCCGTGTGCAGACGGATTAAAGTGCGGTTTTTAAAACTTTTTGTGTTGGCCTTCAGATACTCAATAGCAACATCCAGGCGCGTGGTCGGCCAGACGGTGTGCGGCCTGACCAGAACATCGCCGCGCTGCAGGGATGATTTTTCTATGCCCTGCAGATTGATGGCGGTGCGTTGACCCGCCCAGGCTTCTTCCACCGGCTGGTTGTGAACCTGCAGGCCCCTGATGCGGGCGCTGATTTCTTCAGGCATGATCTGGATGTCCTGGCCAACTTTTATATGATCGCAAACCAGCGTGCCGGTGACCACCGTGCCGAAGCCCTTCATCGTGAATATCCGGTCTATGGGCAGGCGGAAGATGCCGCAATCCTTCCGGGCTTGAATATTATTTACCGTTTTATCCAATGCGGATATTATATCGTCGATACCTTCGCCTTTGACGGAACTGACCGGCACAACCGGCGCGCCCTCCAAAAAAGTCCCGCGCAGAAAATCCTCGATCTCTGTTTTTACGAGCTCCAGCCATTCTTTTTCTACCATGTCCGTTTTGGTTAACGCCACAATGCCGGCAGTAATTCCCAGCAACGAGCAGATATGTAAATGTTCTTTTGTTTGCGGCATAATACCTTCGTCCGCGGCAATAATCATCATAACCAGATCGATACCAGCGGCGCCGGAAACCATATGCTTGATGAATTTTTCATGGCCAGGAACGTCCACGATGCCGATGTTTCGGCCGGACGGCAGTTTGAGAGAGGCAAAACCAAGCTCGATGGTGATGCCCCTGTCTTTTTCTTCTTTTAAGCGGTCGGTATCGGTGCCGGTGAGCGCCTTGATTAACGCTGTTTTTCCGTGGTCAACGTGGCCTGCTGTTCCTAAGACAAAATTCTTCATATCATTCAACACAACAATCAATGAACTTCAATCGTGAAATAACAGACAACTGATTATTTCACAACAATATATTTGACAGGTGTGTGAGAAGAAGGCCGGAAATTTAATTGTTGAAAATGGAGAGGGGAATTGTTAAACATTCTGAAAAGAGGTACCAATTGCGCATACTTGGTTTGGATTACGGCGAAAAAAGAATGGGTGTTGCCGTTTGTGATGAGCTTGGGCTTACCGCGCAGGGTTTGCCGACACTGATAAGAAAAACAAAAAAGCAGGATTTGGAAACTTTACAAAAACTGATTGATACCTACAATATAGAAAAAATCGTCATTGGTTATCCGGTAAGGTTAGACGGCACGGAAGGCATTCAGTGCGATAAGGTCAACCGTTTTTGCGAGATTCTGGCAGAAAATTTTTCCCTTCCCATAGTTAAGTGGTCAGAGGAGTTATCAACAAAAGAAGCGGAGGAAATTCTGATAAATTCGGGTGTGCGCTGGAGAAAAAGAAAGGACAAAATTGATAAATTGGCGGCCTGCCTGATTCTCCAGGGGTATCTTGATTCCATAGGTGGCAAGGAGTAGTAAGTTTTGGCAAAAATAAACGAAAACGACAAGACAAAAACAGATTCAAAAAAACAAAAAAAGCGTTCTGTACCCGGTGCCGGCAAGAGCGCGGCCAAGGGGGGAACGAAACCAGCAAAGCATTTTCAGCCCTTTTCATTGGCTCGTTTTTTAATCAGTTTCATAAAAATTACGTTTGTAACTGCTATTGTCGCGGCGGTGATTTTCGGCGGTATTTTGATTAATTACGCGGTAAGCCCCATTGATGAAGAAAATGTGTCGGTGACAGTTGACATTCCCACCGGCGCAAGCTTTGTGAGAGCCGCAAGAATTCTCGACGAAGCCGGCCTCATTAATAATCATTTTTTATTTTATTCTTTGGCTATGGTCAAGAAGGCGACGCGTGTAATTCGTGCCGGAGAGTATGAATTTAACACTTCCCTTACACCTGGCGATGTAATAAATAAATTAATGCGAGGGGATATTAAAAATTATCTGGTTACTATTCCGGAAGACTTTACTTACAGGGAAGTCGCGCACCGCCTGGGTTATTTCCGGCTGATTGATGAGGACACTTTCTTGCGTCTGGCCAGAGATGAAAAGTTTTTGACCTCCTTGGGTATACCGGTGGATTCCATAGAGGGTTATCTTTTTCCTAATACATATTTGTTTAATCGTTCCATGAGCACGAGTCAGATTATACGCATTATGGTAAGCCAGTTTTGGAAAGAAGTTACTCCAGAGATGGTTGAACAGGCTGCGGAAATGGGGTTTACCCTTCATGAGGTAGTTACCTTGGCCTCTCTAATTGGCAAGGAATCCGGTTATCATAACGAAAAAACTTTAATTTCGGCTGTTTTCCACAACCGCCTTAAGAGGAACAAGCGTCTGCAAAGCGACCCTACAGCCGTTTACGATATGGAGGATTTTCAGGGCAAAATATTAAGAAGCCATTTAAGGCGGGAATCTCCATACAACACTTATGTCATTAATGGATTGCCTCCCGGTCCTATCGGCAATCCGGGGCTTGCTTCTATAAAAGCCGCGCTAAATCCCGCTCCGGTCAAATATCTTTACTTTGTTTCCCAAAATGACGGCACGCACGCTTTTTCGGAAACTCTGGCACAGCACAACGAGGCAGTCAGAGAGCTTCGGCGCCTGCAGAGAAATGCCGCAAATCAACAGGACAGTTGAATAAATTCAGGAAAAAAATAGCTTAGACTCAAGAATCTAGCGCAACACTTTGGTATTCTATGGTGGATATTGAAGGGAGGCGTTAGAGATGGAAGGTGTAAGTT
>OMKS01003812.1_pt1 | contig 11778 bp, 4 predicted proteins | sample 1674721 | NCBI WGS metagenome assembly OMKS01 (sample SAMN06264996, study PRJEB25208) | sediment metagenome | isolation source: hot spring sediment | place: USA: California | collected 2014-09-02 | reverse complement strand
AGAACACACGCCCGGCGAAAGTCGCCGGGCTACAGAGCAGCGCCCCATCAATGGGGCTTGGGGCATGTCAATCAGCCCGGTTCACCGGGCGTCGCTCCATAGCCGGGGCACTTTATGCCCCGGCGGCGCCCACTCAGAACACACGCCCGGCGAAAGTCGCCGGGCTACAGAGCAGCGCCCCATCAATGGGGCTTGGGGCATGTCAATCAGCCCGGTTCACCGGGCGTCGCTCCATAGCCGGGGCACTTTATGCCCCGGCGGCGCCCACCCTGAACGCTTGCTCTGTGTCCAAATCAATGATTGGAGGTTCCATGCTTAAAACTCGCATCACAGAACTGTTTGGCATCCAGCATCCCATCGTCGGCGGGTGTATGATGCACATTTCCGGCCCCGAGTTCGTGGCGGCGGTCTCGGAGGCCGGGGCGCTGGGGATGATGGCCTCGGCCATGTTCGACTCTCAGGAGGGCTTCCGCCAGGCCGTGCGGCGGGTCAAAGCGTTGACCGACCGCCCGTTCGGCGTCAACTTGAGCCTCTTTCCGGCCCTGCGGCCGATTGACAACGACCTGTACGTCGAGGTGATCCTGGAAGAGGGCGTGCCGGTGGTCGAGACCAGCGGCCACCGGCCGCCGGAGGCGCTGCTGGCGCGGCTGCAGGCCGGTGGAGTCAAGACGATGCACAAGTGCGTCAGCGTGCGGCACGCCCTCAGCGCGCAAAAGGCCGGCGTGGACGCGGTGACGCTCTTTGGCACTGAGGGGGGCGGTCACATCGGCGAGCTGGGTCTGACGACCATGGTCCTCGTTCCCCGCGCCGCCGACGAGCTCGAGATCCCGGTGCTGGCGGCGGGCGGCATCGCCGACGGACGCGGTTTGCTGGCGGCCCTGGCCCTCGGCGCCGACGGTGTCACCATCGGCACGCGGCTGCTGGTCACGGTCGAGTGCCCGATCCACGAGAACCTCAAGCGGGTGTTGATCGCGGCCACGGAATTGGACACTCTGCCGATCCTGGGCACGCTGCACAACACCCTCCGGGCCTGGAAGAATCCCGCCGCCCTGCGTGTGGCCGAACTGGAGGCCGCCCAGGCCGAGCTGGGCGAAATCCTGCGGGCGGTGGCTGGCGTCGAGACCCGTCGCATGTACGAGGAGGGAACGGTGGACTCGGGCGTTATCGCGTGCGGCCAGGGGATCGGCGTCCTGCACCAGGTCGAGCCGGTGTCCGAGGTGATCGCCGGGATGGTGGAGCAGGCCGCCAGAATCCGGGAGGAGTTGGGATCCAAGACGGAAAGGAGTGCTCCTGATGACCCACGATAATGGGAATGGGAACGAACTCGTCGTGTACGACCTATCTGACCACGTCGCTACGATCACCCTGAACCAGCCGGCGACGCTCAACGCCCTCAGCTATGACGTGCTGGTCGGGCTGCGGGAGGCGGTGGACCAGGTCGCGGCGGACCCAGACGTGCGGGCGGTGATCCTGACCGGGGCCGGACGGGGCTTTTGCTCCGGGGCCAACCTGCTGGGCGGTTCCGGCCAGTCCCTCGCCGCCGGTGGGATGGGGGTGCGGGGCGCGGTCATAGAGATGAACGAGCTGCTGGCCGCCATCGCCGAGATGGAAAAGCCGTGGATCGCGGCGGTCAACGGGCCGGCGGTGGGCGGAGGATGCAGCCTGGCCCTGACCTGCGATCTGGTGTTGATGGCCGAGTCGGCCTATGTGGCGTTGGGCTATGTCAACGTCGGCATGGTGCTGGATATGGGCAGCACCTACCTGGTGCCCCGCCTGGTGGGACTGCGCAAGGCGAAGGAGCTGGCCTTTTTCGGTGAGCGGGTCTATGGGCCGCAGGCCGTCGAGATCGGGCTGGCCAACCGGGCCGTGCCGGATGGCGAGTTGATGGAGACCGCCCGTCAGTGGGCGGGACGCCTGGCCGCCGGGCCCTCTCTCTCCATCGGGGCCATCAAGCTGGGGATGCAGCGCGCGCTGCACGGCACCTTTCGCGACGCGCTGCACTGGGAGGCCATGATGCTGGCCCTGGTCGCCCAGACCGAGGATGCGGCCGAGGGGTTGATGGCCTTTTTCCAGAAGCGAGCGCCCGAGTTCAAGGGGCGGTAGGCGGTCGAAGAACAGAACGACAGAGCGGATAACGATTCGCTACAACGTGCCAACTGTGGTAACATGTGTCCATGATTGAGCTGCATGGGGGTCTGGGGATGCAAATTCCGCCATCTTCGAACCGAGCGCGCTCTGTCCTGATCGTCGCCGGCTTGTTTGTGGCCGTGGCATTCGTGTGGGCGCATCCATCCGTCGTCTGCGCCCAACCTCCCGATCCGACCTTTGAGCACGTGTTCGACCTCGGCTCACCGGGCCTGCAGGTGTTCCACCAGGACCGGCACGGCTTCCTGTGGATCGGCTCTCGCGGCGGACTCTATCGGTACGACGGTTACCAACTGAAACGGTACAGCGCGGGGCCGGGCCAGCTCTCTAACGGGTACGTCTATGGACTGGTCGAGGACCCCGTTGATCCAGACATCCTGTGGATCGGCACCAAGGGCGGCTTGAACCGGTTCGACCGGCAGACCGAGACCTATGCTTATTACCAGCACGATCCCAACGATCCCGACAGCCTGAGCAACGACGGGATCAACATCCTCCTCCAAGATGGGCAGGACCCCAACCTGCTCTGGGTCGGCAGCGACGGCGGGCTGGACCGGTTCGACAAGCGGACCGGAACGTTCGCTCACTACCGCCCGGGCCCCGACACGCCCGACGGCCTGCTCTGTCCCCAGGTCTGGCGGGTGGTGGAGGACAGCGCCAACCCCAACCTGCTGTGGCTCGGGACGTGGGGGTGCGGGTTCTACCGGTTCGACAAACAGAGCGAGACCTTTACCCGTTATCTACACGACCTCGCCGACCCGCACAGCCTGGGAGCGGCGGATAACCTGGTCTCGGTCCTGACGCAGGACGAGGATGATCCCAACCTGCTGTGGATCGGCACCATCGCCGACGGCCTGGACCGGTTCGACCAGCGCACGGGCCGGTTCACCCACCATGTCCACGATCCTCAGGACCCCACCAGCCTGCCCGCCGGCAGCATTGTCCTCATCCATGACGATGGTCAGGGGCGGCTGTGGCTGGGCGGGTGGGTGGCGGATAACGGGCTGACAGTGTTCGACAAGGCGAGCGGCGACTTTACCAACTATACCCACGATCCGGGCGATCCTCTCAGCCTGTGCGAGGATCAGGTGGTCAACGTGTACGAGGACCGATCTGGCATTTTCTGGATCGTCACTATATCCGGCCACGTGGACAAGATCGATCCCTGGCAACAGCGCCTGGCGCTCTACCAACACGATCCTCAGGACCCCAACAGTCTGCTCAACGACGCAGTCACGGTCATCTATGAGGATCGGGACGGCGCGGTCTGGCTGGGCACCCAGAGCGGACTGGCGCGCTTCGACCCGCGTACCGAGATCTTTACGAACTATGCCCCTGCTCCAAATGAACCTGGCGGCCTGGCTGCTGCTCAGGTTTGGGACATCCAGCAGGATGCGAGCGGCGATCTCTGGCTCTCGCACTTTCCAGGCCCGCTCACCCGCTTCGATCCGCGGGCGGGGCATGTCATGGCCAGCTATCAAGTGGGCATGGATAGTTTTTTCGAGATCATCCAGGATCCAGATGACCCCGATCTGTTGTGGATCGTGACCCGCCCGGCGAGGGCAGCGGACTGGGACTGCCCCAGGTGCACGGCATCGTCGGCAGCCACGATGGGCACATTGATGTCCAGAGCGGGGTGAACGAGGGCACCACCTTCACCATCTATCTGCCAGCTATGACCCCACGGTCTGATTCGCCGCCAGATACCTCAACGCCATCCTCCACGATCGGGCATGGCGAGGTGATCCTGGTGGTGGAGGACGACCCCAACGCCCGCCAGGCCCTCCAGGAGAGCCTGGAATTGTTGAATTACGTTCCCCTGACCGCTGGCAGCGGTCGCCAGGCTTTGGAGGTGTTGGAACGCCGCCAAGCTGACGTGGCCCTGGTGCTGAGCGATCTGGTCATGCCGGACCTGGGGGGCATGGCGCTGATCCGCGCCATGCGGGAGCGGGGTATCCACACGGCCGTCGTGCTGATGACCGGCCATCCTCTGGAACAATCCCTCGACGATCTGAGAGAATCCCGCGTGATTGATCTGATCTCCAAGCCCATCAGCCTGGATCGGCTGGCCCAGGTGGTGGCCCGCGGACTGCGCGACGGGTAGAGCTGGCGGCGCGGGCCGATTCCTCGAAGAGACCTCGGAGGGTTCTGCAACCCTCCGAGATTTTATTCCCCAATTATAACTCTTGTTTACCTTCCGTTCACCTATCCTCTACTATCGCTTCCTATACTATGGCTAGCGCTCGGTTTTTCCGATGTGCTGCTGCACTTTTTTCTTCCAGGATTGGGCGTAATCCACTCACACAAAGGACGTATAGGAGGAGAGATGTCAAAGGTAGCTCGATTGGTGATTACATTGGCGGCAGGGTTGACGTTGGCGGGGATATGGGTTTTCGCTCACGGGCCTGATGTGGCGTGGGCCGACGATCAGCCGGATGGCAGCACCATCGTTTCGCCGCAAACCGTCAACGGCACCTGGGGGCCGGGCACGATCACGGCCACTTCGAACGTGGCGATCAACGCCGGGGTGGTGATCACGGTTGCGCCGGGCACGACAGTGGTCGTCAACGGCAACTATGGCCTGACCATCGACGGTGAGTTACGCGCGGATGGCCCGGTGACCTTTACGCATCCTTCGGCCACGCCGGGCTCGTGGCAGGGGATCACCTTTGCCGCCGGCAGCGCGGGCTACCTGGACGGCGCGACGGTCGAGTACGCGGTGCATGGCCTGACGCTGGATACGACGACCCCGATCACGGTTTCCAGCAGCAGGATCAGGTACAATCGGCATGCGCCGGCCTCTGGGCAGGATGCGTTTGGCGCGGGAATTGCTATTGTATCCGGTTCGCACCTGATCACCAATTCGCAAATTTATGAAAATGCGTTGTTGGGAATTGGCAATAACGGCGACGCTTTTGGTGGTGGCATTGATATTCGGGGGCCGGGTTCCCAAGTCATCAATTCGCTGGTTTACAACAACGCTGTTCAAACTACAGGCATAGCGAGGGCAGTCGGCGGTGGTATTTCCGTTAGAGGTGCAGGAAATGACTCGATCATCCAAAGTTGTCAAGTGACCACCAATACAGTGCGTGCGCAAAGGGCTTATGGTAATCCAACTCAGGATAGTGGTCACGGGGCAGGCATCGGCATCCATGGTGCAACCGTAGCTGTGATCCGTCATAACTGGGTTGGAGACAACCAAAACATCTCGTATTATGCAGCTGGCGGTGGAATCGGTTTGGACCATGATGCTGAAGCAGCTCTAATTGATGGCAACGTTGTCTACAACAACGTTGTAGACAGCAGTTCTGGAATTTGGTCCGAGGGCGCAGGAATCGATATGTGGGGTGTCAATGTTGTTACTGTTATAAATAACTTGATTTATAACAATATTGGTATCCGTGGGGATTATGGCTCTCCTTGTGGCGGTGGTATACTTGTCAATGCTCCAGAATCTGGAGAAAACGTATACGTATATAACAACACTATCGTTGGCAACCAAGCTAATCAAGGTGGTGGTATCTTTATTCAACAGAGAGGCGTGGTGGTTAACAACATTGTTGTCAGTAATACAGCTACTGGTGATGGTGGTGGAATATATCGATCTGCTACTGGAGCGTATATTGGTGGACGATTTGATTATAACGATATTTGGAACAATACTCCCAATCAATATGTAAATCTGATAACTCCAAATACCAATATTAGCGTCGATCCCTTATTTTTGGGTGTAGGGGACCTAGCACAGCAATACCATATTCCGCATAATTCCCCTGTAGTTGATGTTGGCACCAATAGCGGCACCAATTTGCCCACCGACGACTACGACGGCGACCCCCGGCCTCTCTACGGCGGCTACGACATCGGCTTCGACGAGGTCGCGCCGAAGCTGCACGTCGTCAAGCGCGCCATGCCCGATGCCGTCCGACCCGGCGATGTGATTAGCTACACCGTCGTCATCTCCAACACCGGGCAGGGCGACGCGACCGGCGTGGTCATCACCGATGCGTTGTCGAGCAACGTCCAATTTGTGCCCGGCTCACTCACCTTGACGCCGCCCACGGCCGGGACGGTGGGCAGCGCGCCCCCGACGTTGGTCTCGAATGGCACGGTGACCGCCGGCGAGCGCATCACCGTGACGTATGCCGTGACGGTGGTCTCACTCCCGACGCCCGTCTGCGTGGCCGGCATCGAGAACCACGTGGTGGTCGCCAGCGCGCAGCAGATCGGCGCGGATGCGATGCTCGTCACGCCTTTGGACTATAGCACGACCATCAGCGGCGCGCAGACGACCTCGGATACCTGGTGCCCCGGCACGATCACCGTCACCGGCGACGTGTTGATCGCCTCCGGCGTGGTCATCACCGTGGCGCCGAATACCACGCTCCTGGTGGCCGATTCCGACGGTCACAACCTGGGCGTGGACACCGCGCGCATCGAGTTCATCGTGGACGACGGCGCGGGATTCCGCATCAACGGCCCGGCGACCTTTACCTCGCTGGCCTCCCCGCCCGCCCCCGCCGATTGGCACGGCATCCGCTATCTGAACGGCAGCCACGGCTGGGTGGACGGCGCGACCGTCGAGTATGGCGTGCATGGCCTGACGCTGGATACGACGAATCCGATCACCATCTCGAATAGCGCCATCCGCTACCATCTGCACGCGCCAGCGTCTGGCGATGCCTACGGCGCGGGGGTTCACGCTATTCAGGGTACTCATCTCATATCGAATACCCATATTTATAGCAATACCGCTCAGCCCACAGGTAATACGCGCATCCGAGGCGCAGGCGTCTATATTCAAGGCGGTTCGCCGCGCGTCATTAACTCGTGGATTTACCAGAACACGGCGGCGGCGGCTAACTATGAGGTGTACGGCGGTGGCATTGGTATCAATGTCGGCGGGGCGCTCATCGAAGGGTGCCAGATTTTGAGCAACACCATCACGGGCGGGTCTGGAAATCGTCTCAGGAGCGGGGCCGGGATTGGCCTCATAGGAAATTCGACCGCCATCATCCGCCATAATCGGATTGAAGCCAATATCAGCAATGTCGCGGGCTATGCGGCCGGCGCGGGGATTGGCTTTAACGCCAATGCGCGCGCCAACCTCATCGACAGCAATGTCATCGCTAACAACCAGGCTCTTGGTTTATCCTATGCCGAAGGCGGGGGTATCGATGCATGGCAGAACAACGCCTTTGTCGCGGTAAACAATCTGATCTATAACAACCTCGTGCAAGATTTACCCGGCGGCGGCAGCTATGGGGCCGAAGGGGGCGGCATTTTCGCCAACGGGGCGAACACAAAGTATATAAACAATACCATCGTCGGCAATACGGCCCGCCATGGCGGCGGCGTCGCACGCCAGGACGACAGCGGCGATCTTTATAATAACATTGTCGTCGGCAATCACGCTACGGCGGCCGGCGGCGGCGTTTATCGTAGTCGCGGCGACGCCGGAACGGCGGGCTACAACAACGTGTGGGGCAACACCCCTGATAACTATAACAGCGCGCTGGTCATCCCCTTGACCGATATGCAGGTTGATCCCCGATTTCTTGGGACGGGCGATCTGGCGGCATCCTACCACCTCAAAGAAGATTCTCCGATGATCGATGCCGGGACAAGGAGCATTGCAGGCTTACCCGCTCAAGATTATGACGGCGACGCTCGTCCCACCTTTTTAGGATGGGACGTTGGCTTTGATGAGGTCGTGCCCGATGCTTCGATTCCCCTGGCGGCGTTGAAACGCGCTGGCGCATCGCCTGGCGCTGGCGGGGAACTCGCCTATACAATCAACCTTGTCAATAATGGCGCGCTTGAGGTCTCTCCGGTGCTCACCGATGTCTTGCCGCTTCATACTGCATATAGCAGTGGCCCGACGTGCGATCTGGGCGGGTGTCATTATGATGCGGGTGAAAACGCCATACTATGGAGCGGAAACATCCCCGCAGATAGCACGTTAAACCTCGTTTATACGGTCACCATTGATGCGCCGCTGGTTGAAGGGACCGTGATTACCAACGCGGCTATCCTCTTAATCGACGACGAAATCACGACGACCAACGTTGTTACCAAAGTAATCCACAATCCGGTCTTTCAATTGAGCAAGACGCGCACCAGCGGCGCGCCGGTTCGTGGTGCAAACATTGACTATCGGATTAGGGTGCAAAACACCAGTAGTTCAGGTCCCGCAACGGGTGTCGTGGTCACCGATGTTTTGCCTTCTGGCGTAACCTTTGTAAGCGCCGGGCAAGGCGGGACATTGATCAATGGCGACACAATGAATTGGACCGACTTGAGCGTCCCGGCTGGCGGCCTGGCGGATCTCACGTTTAGAATCCGGACGTGCCTACCCAGTTGGCGTAACGACAATTACCGGGTTATGACCAGCACGCAGCACGTTACGTCAGCGCTCGGTCCCGCGTATGACACCAATTTGGCGGTTCCAACGATAAATCCTGCCTTTGATCGCTACCCGTTCTTGCTCGAGACGATCACCACCGAGTTGGAAATCGACCAAACGATTTACGTGACCAATACCAGCACCACCAACGGCGGGCCGATCATTGCTTATGCCTGGGATTTCGGCGACGGCGCGACCGCAACCGGCGCAACGGCCAATCACAGTTACGATACTGGCGGCGTCTTTGACATCACGCTGACCGTCACCGATACCTGTGGATTCAGCAACAGCGCCACACAACAAGTCATCGTCCACAGCCCGAGCCTGACGGTCGTCAAACAGATCGAACCGGCGCGCGCGACCCCCGGTCAATTGCTCACCTACACCGTCGTCATCTCTAACACCGGCGACGGCGCGGCGACTGGCCTGACGATCTCGGACACCACGCCGGTCAACACCACCTATGTCGACGGCAGCAGCGAGCTGACCCTGCCCGTCTGGGACACGATCACCTACCGCGATGAGCTGCGCAATCGCCGCTACGATGGCAGCGACGGTACTGCTGACTGGAGCAGCACCCCCTGGGTCGAAGCCAACGACGGCGGCACGGCGCAAAGCCCTACGGCGGGTGATTTGCAGGTCTTAGCCGACCAGGGCGACTATAGCATCCGCATCCGCAACAACAATCGGCAGCTCAGCCGTCAGATGGATCTTGACGGCTACGACTCGGCGACGATTTACTTTGAATATCGCCGCGATGGGCTGGGCAATGCCACGCATTACGTTGTCTTTGAGGCTTCGGGTGACGGCGGCCTTTCGTGGACGCCTGTCTTTACGATGGCTGGGCCAGGCACAGACAGCGCGTATCAGCCGCTAAGCTTTGATCTGACCCCGTACATCGCCGCGAATACAGCGATCCGATTTTCGGCCTCCCCGGCGTTGGGGGGGAGAAACGTCTGGATTGATAACGTCCACGTCGAAGCCACCCGTCGTCAGGTTTCTGTCTCACCGGCTGGCACGCCGCCCACCTTGGGCAGCGGCATCACCCTGGACGCGGGCGAGACCCTGACGCTGACCTACCAGGTGACCGTTGACGCGGCCATCACCCACGTCTCGGATCGCATCACCAACACCGTCGCGATCACGACCGACCAGGATGTCGGCGCGACGGCCTCGGTGACTATGCCGCTGGACCTCGCCGATCTCGTTGTTACCAAGGCAGTCGATCCGTCCACGGCCCAACCGGGCGATCGGGTGACCTACACCATCGAATTTGTCAACAGCGGGGCCTTCGAGGCGAGCGGCGTTGTCATCACCGACACCGTGCCCCTCACCGTGACCGGCCCCGGCTTTGTCAGCAGCGGCGCGTCCGTCGTACAAGCCGCCGGCCCGGACTTTGTCTGGACGGTCGCGGATCTCTCGCCGGGCGCAGGCGGCGTCATCACCGTCACCGGCGTGTTGAGCGAGGGGTTGCCTGTTGGCCATGTCTTTACCAACACCGTCACCATTGCCACCGACACGCCGGAATACCTGCTGGATAATAACCACAGCGCGATCAGCATCGCCATCGTCAATGCGGTGCCGGTCGCCCATGACGATACGGCTTCCACCGACGAGGATACGGCGACCACGGTTGATGTGCTGGCGAACGACGTCGACCTGAACGGCGACCCGCTCGCCGTCGCCAGCGTCGACACGAGCGGCACGCAGGGCAGCGTGACCAACAACACCACCGATGTGACCTACGACCCCGGCGCGGCCTTCCAATACCTGGCCGTGGGCGAAAGCGCGCTCGATGTCTTTGCCTACACCGTGGCCGATGGCCGCGGCGGCTTCGATACCGCCCTCGTCACCGTCACCGTGACCGGCCTCAACGACGCGCCGGTCGCCGCCGATGACACGGCGACGACCGACGAGGAGACGCCGGTCGTCATCGACGTGCTCGCCAACGACACCGACGTTGATGCCAGCGACACGCTCACCGTCACCGCCATCGACGCGACGGGCACGCTGGGCAGCGTCATCAACAACGGCGGCGACGTGACCTACGATCCCGGCACGGCCTTCGAGTACCTGGGAGCGGGCGAGAGCGCGCTCGACGTCTTCACCTACACCGTCTCCGATGGCAATGGCGGCTTCGACGGCGCCGTCGTCACCGTCACCGTGACCGGCGACAACAACGCCCCAGTGGCTGTGGATGACACCGCCAGCACCGACGAGGACACCGTGCTGGTCGTCGCGGCCCCCGGCGTGCTCGCCAACGACAGCGACCCCGATGCCAGCGACACATTGACCGTCTCCGGCTATGACGCCCTCAGCGCCCACGGCGCAACGGTGGTCGTCAACGCTGGTGGCAGCTACAGCTACGATCCGAGCTCTGCACCGACGTTGCAGGCGCTGGCCGTCGGCGAGGCGCTGACCGACACTTTCGCCTACACCGTTTCCGACGGCGTGCTGACCGACACCGCGACTGTCGCCGTCACCGTGACCGGCCTCAACGACGCGCCGGTCGCCGCCGATGACACGGCGACGACCGACGAGGAGACGCCGGTCGTCATCGACGTGCTCGCCAACGACACCGACGTTGATGCCAGCGACACGCTCACCGTCACCGCCATCGACGCGACGGGCACGCTGGGCAGCGTCATCAACAACGGCGGCGACGTGACCTACGATCCCGGCACGGCCTTCGAGTACCTGGGAGCGGGCGAGAGCGCGCTCGACGTCTTCACCTACACCGTCTCCGATGGCAATGGCGGCTTCGACGGCGCCGTCGTCACCGTCACCGTGACCGGCGACAACAATGCCCCAGTGGCTGTGGATGACACCGCCAGCACCGACGAGGACACCGTGCTGGTCGTCGCAGCCCCTGGCGTGCTTGCCAACGACAGCGATCCTGATGGCAATGACACGCTGACCGTCGCCGGCTATGATGCGCTCAGCGCCCACGGCGCAACGGTGCTCGTCAACGCCGATGGCAGCTACAGCTACGATCCGACCGCTGCACCGACGTTGCAGGCGCTGGCCGTCGGCGAGGCGCTGACCGACACCTTCGCCTACACGGTCTCCGATGGCGTGCTCACCGACACCGCGACTGTCTTCATCACTGTCACCGGGGTAAATGACGCCCCCGTCGCCGCCGACGACACGGCCACCACCGACGAGGACACGTCGGTCGTCATCGACGTGCTCGCCAACGACAGCGACCCCGACGGCAGCGACACGCT
>OMKS01003810.1_pt1 | contig 11780 bp, 7 predicted proteins | sample 1674721 | NCBI WGS metagenome assembly OMKS01 (sample SAMN06264996, study PRJEB25208) | sediment metagenome | isolation source: hot spring sediment | place: USA: California | collected 2014-09-02 | reverse complement strand
CTGCGGGTCGTTGAAGTACAGCCGGTCAACGACGTCAACGAGCACGCCGGCTTCCCAGGGACTCATTCCCGTCCCGCAAATCACTTCCGACTTGAGATTGGCGCTTTGGCTTTTGAAGTTCAACCGTTCATGTTGCGCTGCGAGACTGCTTGTGCTACTCTTATTCATGACACTTGTTCCTTTCTTTTGGTTATGGTTAAACCCTTATGGAACACAATGTCCGAGGCGGATTTCCACTCGGTTGTCCGCCCTGTTTGCCCCTACCGGTCAGGTGGCCGAATCGTAATTGTTCAGGATGGAATGTCGCACCCTCTTTTCCTACACATGAGTGGGTTTTGTCCCGGACTCGGGAAATAAGAGGAGGCCGTCGCGCCAGGCACGCCACTCATTTGAGAGTACAATGAATGCGGCGAGTCGTCACCCGGAATGAGTGCTGTCCTCGCCGCAGTCGCAGAAGCGGGTCCTTGCGTTCTTTATGCGTGTGACGGGGTGATCGGCAATTTCGTCAGCGCGTGGCACGCAAAAATTGCCGTGAAGCGGCCGGTATTTCATACTTAGTGGTGATGGTGATGATGCTCATCGTGCATGTGGCTAAACTCATGGATCAAGAATCCGCCCTCATTTACGGGAAACACCGCGCCGGACGGGGGGACGTATCGAACAAAGGAAACATGGCCGTCCATATAAAGCACGTTGCAGCCGCCGGGCGCATGGTTGAAATGGCTGACGCCGTGTCCGGATATTTCATCCCAGAAAACGGCCACTTGAGATTGCGCCTGCGCGCTTGCGCCGGGATTGTTTATGTCGGTGATGAGAAAACGTTCGACGCCTTCACGGAGCCGGTAGATTGTATTGCCGCCGCCGTTTCCCGTGCCGTCCGCAACCGGCCAATCGCGATCCGCAATACGGGCGGCAGCCTCCGTGTCCGCTGCTTGTTCAAGCAATTCATACAAGGCTTCCACGTTGGCGCGCAGCTCTTCTAGGCGCTCATTTCCGGTTGCGGGGTTGATTGTCTGTTGCGTCATGCGGTCTTCAATCAACCAGCCAAGATATACGTAGGGATGCTCATACACTTCGCATGGCTCGACAACGCCGTTGTGAGCGGAAGGAATGGCGCCCGCCTCCAGCGCTTCCAAGTACAGGGAGGATGCGGTGTTGCCTTCGTCCCAGAGCTCCAACGCCGTCGAACCGCCCGGCGCGCTGGGACACACCAGCACGTTCAAATCCGTCAGATATTCCGGAAACAGCGCCTCGACGCGGAATATGGTTGCGCCGGGAGCAATGCCGCCGGAACAGTCCGAGGTCTTCATGGGCGGCATGGCGTGTCCAAGACTTTCCCCGGCGTACATTTTCAGTACAAGACCTATTTGTTTCAGATTGTTCGCGCAGCTGGAACGCCGCGCCGCTTCTCTGGCCCGCGCCAGCGCCGGCAGCAGAATGGCCGCCAGAATGCCGATAATCGCAATGACCACAAGCAACTCTATGAGCGTAAATCCCTTTTTGTGCATGATTTGTTTCCTTTCCTTACAGACGCGCCACAAAGGGGGCTGGAACAAAGCCGGCGCGTTTGTTCTTGGTGCGAGATATTGTTCGGGAGTGAAAGAAGATCAGGAAAGGCGGAAAAACGGCGGCGCGCGCGGGTCGCTTCGAGGCAGGATGTCGGCGGTGTTCATACCGCAAAAATACAGGGGAATGCCGCTTCGCGCGTGGACAACGGCATCCTTGTTATCGGCATACGGGATTTTGCATTTATATCCGCCGGACATTTCGAAGGCGACACAAAACTTGCACGCGTGTTCCGTGTCGTGCAACGCCGTTGTGTTTGAATGGAACCCGTCCCGGCGGCTGTCGCCGCGCGCGTCCGGTTGGCGCGTCTGATGCGGGCATTCTTCACAGTGGCCGCCGGGCGCATGCGCCAAGGCAAGGTGAACGGGGTGGAACAATTGCGGCCACGCAATGCACACTGCCGCAAGTAAATGGAACATACGCGCAAAGCGGCGTATATATCCCGGACGCGTTGTCAAGTACGGGAATGATGCGTTTGCGCGCGTTTTGCTTTTCACAGCGCGTATAAATTGCAGTGGAAGCATGTCAACCATTGTCAGGCGCTCATTTCATAAGGCGTACACGGCGCCGGCGCCGATGCCGTCGTCATGGGAGATTTAACCATAAGCGGATGAAAAAATTCAAGGGGCTGATAAACGTTGCGCTGTCATACGAAAAGAAACCGGCGCCCGCGTGCGATAGTCTGAACGGATATGTGGTGTCGAAAACCGGGGAACCAAACAATAAAGGAAAACAGCGGATGCAGGATTCAGAATTCTCCAAGGGATGGCCGTTCAGCCTGTTGGTGTTCCTTCTCGCGGCAATTTTCTTTTCATGGTGGTTGTCGCTTCCGCCGGCGCCTTTTCCGGATACCGCGCCGGAAACCGAGTTTTCCGCCGCCCGCGCCATGAAACATGTCGAGGTAATGGCGCGGAAACCGCATCCGGCAAGCTCCGCCGAAAATGACAGGGTGTGTGAATACATTCAGGGGCAGGTCAGGGCGCTGGGTCTCGAAATGACGCTTATAGACGATCCGAAACACGACGGGGGCAACCGCGTGGAATGGCGGCGGGCGGTGCTCGGGCGTATTCGCGGCACAAACCCGACCAAGGCTTTTGCCATGGACGCCCATTTCGATTCCACACCCTACGGCCCCGGCGCGGCGGACGACATTGCGTGTATCGCCGCCATGCTGGAAACAGCGCGGGCGTTGCAGCAGGGGCCGCCGTTGGAAAATGATGTTATCTTTTGCTTCGCCGATCAGGAGGAAGTGGGCGGGAACGGCGCCCGCGCCTTCACCGAACACCCGTGGTTTGAAGAGGTGGGCGTGATGCTGGGACTCGAGGCGCGGGGCGTGCGGGGGCCGTCGCTGATGTTTGAAACTTCCGATGAGAACGGATGGCTCATCCGCGAATTGAAACGTTCCGGTGTGGCGGCGAGGGCGAATTCCGTGATGTTCAGCGTTTACGATCGCCTGCCTTTCGGCAGCGATTTCGGCTTGTATAAACGCCACGTGCCGGGGTACAACCTGGCGTTTATTGACGGGTTTGGTTACTACCATACCCGGCTTGACCGTCCGGACAAAGTCAGCCTCGCAAGCATCCAGCATCATGGCGACTACATGCTGGGGTTGGCGCGTCATTTGGGCAATATCCCCTTGGACAATTGCCGAAGCCCCAATGCCACCTATTTCAATACGCTGGGTTCGCGCCTTGTGGTCTATCCGCAAACGTGGGACAAACCGTTTACGGCGCTCGCCTTGTTGTTGCTGTTCACGGGGGTGGTTTTGGGCGTTGCGCGCGGCGCAATCAGAATTCCCCAATTATTGGCGGCGCTGTTCCTGATGGCGCTTGCTTTGTTTCTGGCGGCGGCGGCGGCGGTTCCGGGCATTGTCGCGCTTGTGTATTACCGCGAAGCGTCGCTGTACCAGAACACTCTTTACTGTGTCGGCATGGCGCTGATGGGCGCTGCGCCTCTCTTGTTGATTTTCGGTTTGGCGCGACGCCGGCTGTTTGGCTCGGAGTTGTTGACGGCAACGTTGTTTTTCTGGACGGGCATGCTTTATCCGCTTCACAAATATCTTTCGGGCGGCGCCCATATCGTTATCTGGCCCATGATGTTTGGCTCCGCGGCGCTGATCGCGCTGACGTTGACGCACAGCAGGAACGGCGAACAGTCGCCGCGATTGCTCATGGCGGCGGCCGTATGGATGCTGCCCGTGATTGCTTTTCTGACGCCGTTGCTTATAATGGTCGCCTATACGTTGACGCCGCTGGGCGCCTTTCTCATAAACCCGCTGCTGGCGCTTGCGCTGGGATTGTTGGCGCCGCAGATTGTGTTGATTACGCGTCTCGGGCGCCGATGGTTGGTGGGCGGCGTGACGATGCTGGGGATCGCGCTGTTTGTCTGGGGGCTGGCCGCCAACCGTCCCGGCCCCGATACGCCAAGGCTCAACTGTGTTTCGTATGCGGCGAATTTTGACACAGGCGATTCATGGTGGGTCAGCTCCGACCGCACCACCCGTGAATGGGTGCGCGACATTACGGGGCGCGAGTTGCCGTCATGGCTGTTCGCAGATGAGAAGCCGACGGATTCATGGACGGAACAGTTCTTCCCGGATGGAACAGCGCGCGGCGCCATTGCCGAATTCAGGGGCGGCGACAAACGGGAATATTTGAAAGCGCCCGCGCCCGCGCCGAATTTTGCGCCTTTTACAATGAAAATCATTGGCGACGAAATGAATGGAGAACGCCGCAAGGTGACAATGCATGTTTATTCGCCGCGCATGGCGGGGCGAATATATCTGACGAAACGATTCGACGGGCCGGTGTATGCCGCGCAACTCGACGGCGTCGCCCTCGAACCGTCGGACGCCGAGTGGCGCGCCAATTTTGTGTTCATGCCCGCCGCCGGCGCGCATCTCACGCTGGAGGTGGACGCCGACGCGGCGCTGGCGTTTTTCGTTCGCGAGGAATCATGGTCGTATCCGCGCTTTGAACAATACACGGAGCGACCGGAACACATGGCCGCGGAACCGAACAGAGTGCTTGATTTTCACAGTCGTCTGCACAGCGAACACACTTACACCCTATGCACCGTGGAGCCGGAACCGATGGAAACCGCCGGGGATGTCCGAAATTATTGAAGCATCCGTCAGCGAAATCCGAAGGGCAGATCAACAGCGTCGCCGGGCGCGGGGAGTGTCAGGCGGCGGTACCTGCCGTCGCGAAACGCCAGCAACTGATAGCGGTCGCTCTCCGGAGCGTCTTCAAACACGAGGCGCAGCCGGGTCGGCCCCGTGTTGCCGACTGCGGCGACGATAACGCGCAATCCGTTCAAATCCATTTCATACCCTACGTCGAGAGGGCGTTGCCGGCTGCGGAACAGCCGCTCCATGATGCTCGCAAACATTTCCCCGCCCACCACCTCGATCTCCACTTCCCGAGCGCCGGTGCGGGTGATGCGGTGCGCGTAAGGCGCAAAGGAAATTGTCCACCAGGAACGGGGAACGGCGCGTCCGTCAAAACTGCGCAGCATGAGCGGGTACAGGCCGGTGTACGGATCGGGTGCGTTGAACACCACCACCTGCGTTTCCGTGATGCGCGATTCGTCCAATTCACACGTGCGGATAACCTTGTTCAGGTGGTTCATCACCACGCGCAGCGCGGTTACCTGCGCCGGCCAGGACAACGCGGCAATGCCCAGATGTCCGACGACAAGCGCCCACAAGACCACCCGCATCATCCGCATGGTCGCAGGCTTCCATGATACGGCTTCGGGGGCGCGCCGCGCGCGCCACAGATGCGCAATGACTACGGCAATAATGGCCGCGCCGCCCAGCGACGGCGCCACCAGCACGCGCGCATTGACAATGGCCGCCAGCGCGGGCACGGTGGCCATGGCCGCCCCGGGGATCAGCCAGCGCAGCGCATGACGTTCCCTTTCCTCGAAATGAGGCCACAAGTTATAGAGCGCCAGCGCCACCAAAGCCAGGCCGACGCCGCCAAGAACAATAAACGGCCGCTCCAGTTCCACGTGAACAATGGACGCTTCCACGGGCAGCATGAAAAACTGCGCGCCCGCCAGCATGGCGAAACGCGCAGGCGCCGCCGACAGAAACGCGACAGGGTCGCCGACGGGATCAATGTAGATGTCGGAATAGCGCGCCCCGTAACCGCCCCACCGGTAAAGCAGCAGATATCCGATTGCCAATAGAGAGGCGGGCAGGATGGACAGAACACGCTTGCCGACGCCGTCCCTGGCGCTGAAAAGTTCGTAGGCCAGCGGATACGCCAACACGCACAAACCGGTCTCTGTGGATAAAAGCGACAACACGTAAGCCGCCAGCGACAACGGCAGCCCGGGGCGCCACCTGTCTTCGCGCCAACGCAGATGCGCCGCAACGCCGAGAAGCCCCAGACCCACCGCCATGATGGAATGCCGGTTCGACCACCACGCCGTGGGCAGCGCGTGTGATTCGTCCACCACAAACAGAAACAAGGCCAGTACGCCCGCGGCGGGCGGCAGCGTCCGCCGGAAGATAAGCATGGCGGCGAAACACAGCAATACATACCATAAGATGGAGTGAGCGCTGTACGCCACGGCGCAATGACCGAAAAGAACGCGGTCAAGCGTCATCAATGCGGACGCGAGCGGACGGAAAAAATGCACCTTGAAGTCCGGATCCCCGAACCAGGGATAGGGCCCGTTCTGGATGAGTGACAGCATTTGCTCGGGGTCGCCCGACCCAAACACATACAAATCAAACGAAGAACCGATGGGATTCAAGCCTGCCATCGTTGCCAGAAACAGATAATCGTCCACGAAAAAACCGAACCACAGCGCGGGCAGCGCCACGACAACCGACGCCAACACGCCAAACAAATACCCCCGGGAACCTGCCATTCGGGAAAAACGCATAGAAAGACGACTCCACTACTTTGGAAATGGAAGCGCAGTATACATTGAACGGACAGGTTATGCAAAAACATGAGTCGGGCCGACGTTTTATGCGGAATAGGAAGTTGCGATATACTTACCGAACATACGTTTACCAACCATGTATGGCGCGCGCTCGCGGACCCCCGAAAACATGTGGTGGCGCAGACGGCGCCCGCCATCCGCGCCACCATTGGCGAGGGATTCGGCATGGCGCCGGGTACGCCCGCCACGGGGCAAATGGTCACGGCGTTGCGCCGGCTCGGCTTTGACAGGGTGTTCGACACGAATTTTACCGCCGACCTTACCGTCGTGGAAGAAGCGACCGAGCTGCTTCAAAGAATGGAAAAGAACGGGCCGCTGCCTTTGCTTACAAGCTGTTCGCCGGGCTGGGTCAATTTTCTGGAGAAATTCTATCCGGAGCTGATTCCCTACGCCTCCAGCTGCCGCTCGCCCATGTCCATGATGTCCTCATTATTGAAGACATGGTATGCCGAGAAAAACGGCATTGACTCGAAAGACATATTCGTGGTCGCCGTCATGCCCTGCACCGCGAAGAAGTATGAGTCGCGCCGCGCCGAATTTGTCGGTCATGACGGCGCCCCTGACACGGACGCCGTGATTACAACACGCGAATTAATCTGGATGATAAAAAACTACGGAATAAACTTTGCAGGGCTGCCGGAAGATGCGTTTGATTCGCCTTTGGGGGAATCTTCCGGCGCGGGAGATATTTTCGGCGCCACCGGCGGTGTCATGGAAGCGGCGCTGCGCATGGCGGTGGAAAAGATTACAGGGGAACCGCCGCCGGCGTTGGAGTTTACCGATGTGCGCGCGGTCGAAGGGCTGCGCGAGCGGGAGTTGAAGATAAGCGACGAAATGATATTGCGCGTGGGCGTGGCAAACGGCCTCACCAACGCGAAGCATCTGCTGGATGCCGTGGTGAATCAGGAAAAGAAGTTTCACATCATTGAAATTATGGCGTGTCCCGGCGGGTGCGTTGGCGGCGGCGGCCAGCCATACCCGCCGCCGGGCTACCGTATTTTCGACAAACGCCTGCTTGCAAAGCGCGCCGCGGCGTTGTACGCCATTGACAAGGGAAAAACGGTGCGCAGTTCCAATCACAATCCGGCCGTAAAACAGCTGTACGCGGATTTCCTGGGCGCGCCTGGCGGTGAGAACGCGCGACGGTTGTTGCATACCCGCTATACGCCCAGACTGCCGAGAGGAATTCGCTAATGAACACAACCATTCAAACAGACAACCGCGAAGAAGTGCGGCGGAAAAGCATGGAAGCGCTGACGCCTGAAATCGTGCAGTATATCGAACAGTGCGCGCGCGACGAAAAATCGCAGAGCCATCTGATAGGCGTACTGCACCGGGTGCAGGGGCATTTCGGCTATCTCGGACGCGAGCAACTTGACGCCGTGGCGCAGTTGCTGCAGGTGCCCGCGGCAAAAGTCACAGGCGTCGCCACGTTCTACCATTTTTTCAGGCTCGAGCCGCGGGGACGTTTTGTCATCAACGTGTGCTTGGGCACGGCGTGTTATGTGAAGGGCGCGGAACGGGTGGCGGACAGGCTCAAGGAGGAGTTGGGCGTTCAGTTTGGCGAAACGACTTCCGATGGTTTGTTTTCCCTCGAGGGAACGCGGTGCCTTGGCGCGTGCGGACTTGCGCCGGTGGTGATGATAGGCGACAAGGTGTTTGGCGATATGACGCCGGATCAGGTGCCCGCGCTGCTGGAAAAACACGCGAAAATGCGTGACGCGGAAGAAGGCGGCCCATAAGACGCGGGTCAATCCCGAACAACGGCGAGTATGTCGGCGGCGCGTTCGGCGATGTTTACCAGATGATCGCCCACGCGTTCAAGGTGGCCAAGCGCATCAAGGAACACCACGCTGCCCTGAACGCTGACACGGCCTTCGTCCAGCCGTTGGACTTTCTCTTCCGTGGCTTTGTGGAGAACGCGCTCAAGCTCCCTTGAAGCGTCAATGGCGTCTTGGGCGGCGTGCGGGTCTATGCCCTTGAGCACGCGATAGATGGCGTCAAACTGCCGGTTCAAACAGCCTTGTATATCTTGTATGGCTTGAACCGCTTCCGGCGTCATGACGTTGTTGATTGTCTTGAACGTTTCATTGATTTTTACAAGAGATTCCGCGTGGTCGCCCAGGCGCTCCGCGTCGTTGATAACGTGTATCATGGCGGGAATAATTTTGGATTGCTTGGGCGTGGTGTCCCCCCGCGACAATTGCACCAGGTATTCAATAATTTCTTTTTGCAGCCGATCAATGATAATTTCCCTTTTCATGACGGATTCCGCAAGCGATTGCGGACCGCCGCAAAGGAGTTCGCAACTTTCATCCATGGACTTCTCGCCTTTGCGAATCATGAAAATGACTTCATTGACGGCCTGCGTCAATGCTATGGCGGGCGATTGCAGCAGATTGGGCTCCAGATACTCCAGCACCGTTTCCTGTTCGGCTTGTGCGGGCGGAATGATCCACTGGCAAAAACGGGCGAGCAGGGAGGTAAAGGGCAGGAAGAACATCACGTTTAAGAGATTGAAAAATGTATGCGAATTTGCCGCGTGGCGCAGGAGATTTTCGGGATGAGACGAAAACGCCTCGCCAGAGGTAACCCAGTCAACAAAACCGAGAAACACGGGCTGCCCCCGCCACGCGGGGACGTAAAAGAGAATATACATGATTAACGCGCCGAAAAGATTAAAGCAGGTGTGCGCCAAGGCAACGCGCTTGGCGTCGCGATTGGCGTTGAGCGCCGCAAGATTCGCCGTAATAGTGGTGCCAATATTATCGCCGAGAATGAGCGGCACGGCCGTGTAGAAGTTGATAATGCCTTGACTGCACAAGGCGAGAACGATACCAATGGTTGCCGAGCTGGATTGAATCACGCAGGTGGTGATCGTGCCGATGACTAGGCACATGAACACCGGGGTGAAAGGCATCATGCTGCTCCCATTAGAGGGAGAGCAGTCAAACATGGAGAACCACGATATGAACTCGGGGCTGTAGCGCAGGGGTTTCAAAATGTCTGACATGGTCATCATGCCAAGAAACAGCAAACCAAAGCCAAGTATGGATTCGCCGATGGCTTTATGGCGCGGTTGGCGAAGAAGCGTTGCCAGCGCCAATCCCACCGCAATGGCGGGATACGCCAGCGAATCCAGGCGAAACGCGATTAATTGCGCCGTCATGGTGGTGCCGATGTTTGCGCCGAATACAACGCCGATCCCCTGCGCGAGGGTAAGCATTCCCGCATTGACAAAACCGATGAGCATTACCGTGGTGGCGCTCGAGGACTGCACAAGGGCGGTGACAACGGCGCCCGTCAATACGCCGAGGAACCGGTTGCGGGTCATAAATTGCAGCGCAGTGCGCAAATGCCGGTCAGCCATGCGTTGCAAGCCGCGCGACATAATGGTCATGCCGAAAATGAACACGGCCAGTCCGCCCAACAGGATGGTGATGAGCTGCGTTTTGTTCATCGCCATGGCCTCGAATTCCATGAGCACAACATCAAATCGTTCCTGCGGCGTTACGTTATGACGATTATCATTTATTTGCACCGCGCAGAAATGGCGTCTGACGTCGCTGCCCATCTTCCATGAGGTGACAGCGCGGCCTTGGTCATCACTGATAACGCGGCTATGGCCAACGCTGCTGTTGCCCCCCGCTCCGCCTTCCACCCGGAAAAAAACTTCAACACCCTGCGCGGGCGTACCGTCAGGATTGCGCAGGCGCACCCCGATTTCATCTATTACGCCGTCAGTGGTGGCCTCAAGGTCCTCGCCAATGCGGCGGACGCCCGAGATGGCGCGCAAGCGGACCGGAGTTATTTCGGGATGCTCCGGAACGCCGGCGACAACCCATACATCGCCGCACCAGGCGCCCAGCTGCAAACGCGCCTGCGCCGCGCCGCCGGCGTCAGTGCGGGTATCGAAAAACGTCTGATTGTTGTCAGCGAATCGCGCGCCGGTCGCGGGATTTTCCACTTGAAAACGGATGGTGGCATTGGGTACGGGATGCCGCTCGCCTTTGCCGCCAAGAATACCAGGTTCAACGGCGCCTTCGAGTACTACCTGGAAGGGGAACGGAAGCGGTTCGTGCTGAAAATTCGCCTGTCCGTCGCCGGAGGCGTATTTGTCGGGGATAAGTCGCTCGGGGCGGGGCGGAGCGGCGCGATCGCAACCCGCGGCGAACAACAACAATCCGCACGCGAGCATAACACGAGTCGGCGCCACTACGCTTGTGTATCGCATATAACCTCTGATGTTGTCATGAGCAGGACTAATTCGCGCGCGCATGTGCCGCCTGCAACTCTTTGATAATTGAAACACAGAATGGCAATGCGCCGCGCGGCCTGAAGACCCTCATCCATGCTCAACACGCATTTTCCTTGGACATTATAATGCCTGTTGAATGTTAGCGTCACGTTAGGAATAACAGCCTTCAAAAATTAAACGCGCATTTCACAGTGCGCGGAAAACCGGAACGTTTTGAATCGCGTCTATTCTTAATGTATTGTTTTATCGGGAATTGGAAAAAAGGAGTACCCCTCTATGGTTTATGCTGTCCTCATTCATACTTTGAAAAAGCGCCGCAACGGCTGGCGCGTTTTTACCGCAGCCATACTGGCGCTTAGTGTCGGTGTGGTCCATGGGGCGGAAAGATCGCCGCAGGCGTGTCCGGGGGAGGGCGAACTCACGGAGCATTTTCGACGGATGACCACCTATCACGGGCGCATGGACGGCAATGTGCCGGAAGGCGCCGTGTTGTTCATTGGCGACAGCATCACACAGGGTTTATGCGTGGCCGCCGTATCGGCGCGCGGCGTAAATTATGGTATTGGAAGCGACACAACGGCGGGCGTGTTGGAACGGCTTCCCTTGTACCGTTCCATGGAGCGCGCCGCCGCTGTTGTGCTCGCCATCGGCGTCAATGATTTGCGGCGCAGGGATGACGAGGCTATCCTTGAAAATTTTGCGGCGATAATTTCATATTGCGCAAAGCGCGCGCCGCTGGTGGTGAGCGCCGTACTGCCCCTGGATGAACAGGTGAAAACCGTTGACGAGAACAGGAACGAACGAATCGCGGCATTGAACGAAAAGATTGCCGCATTGTGTGAACGTAACGAGAGATGCATATTTGTTGACGCTTCGCCGCTGTTGCGGGACGCATCAAATAATTTGTCTCCTGAATATCACGTCGGCGATGGCGTGCATCCGAATACCGCCGGGTATGATCCTGTCTCTTATACACATCTCCGAGCCCACGAGA
>OMKS01003805.1_pt1 | contig 11788 bp, 13 predicted proteins | sample 1674721 | NCBI WGS metagenome assembly OMKS01 (sample SAMN06264996, study PRJEB25208) | sediment metagenome | isolation source: hot spring sediment | place: USA: California | collected 2014-09-02 | reverse complement strand
TATCCTCTTCGTCGGCAGCGTCAGATGTGTATAAGAGACAGGAGTTGTTTGTTGGGGGTGATTATCTTCTGTATGGTTTTGTTGCGAAGCTTTATTCTGGGTATTGGGAAAAACTTTCTGACAAAACAAAGAAATATCTTACAAACAAGTGTAAATGTAGGGGTAATTCCGATATCATAAGTAAAATTGCTTGTTCTGAGAGTAGTGAAGAGTGTGAACAGTTATTGAAGTTAGGATTTAATCTTGGATCCGACTTTTTAACACTGTATCGTATAGCAATGGAGCTTTTGGATGAACTTGCGTATAGAATTGCTTTGATGATTATATCTGCTGTTAAATATTCAAGAATTTCAAATGATAAGAAATGGGTTATTCCTGTAGAGGGAGGGGTAATAACCAACGCTTATGGAGTTCATCAAAAAGTTACGATGATATTAAAAGAAAATCTTCCTGATTATTCTCTTAGACTTGCAACTGACGGTTCCAGTAAAAAAGCACTTGCGATATTTGCCCAATCATTGTCTATTTAATATAACTGTAATACTTATGGTTCCAATAATACAATTATTAGAACAAGTATATCCTCAAAAGTACAAAGATGTATGGGAACGGTTAGAACCAATTCTAGGTGAGGAAACTTTTAATATAAAAGGAGAAGATTGGTATAAGAATTGTAATATTTACGTAATGTATGCAGATTCTTTTGTAAAATCCGAGGGTAGTGGTTTGAGACAGATTACAGAGAATTTGGAATATTTGGAACGGTTAGGGATTGAAATGATACATATTCTTCCTTTTCTTTCTTCTCCTATTGAAGCTGAGCCAAAAAGGATTATTGTGAATACGCTTTCAGGAAGGTTTTTTAAAAAGTTGTTTAAAGGAGTTTTTATATTGTGATTTAACCGGTTGAATTTGTTTATTGCTATTTCAGAGAATTTTAAAGAAACTATTTTTTTGTCTTTTATTCTATAGAATGTGTTTGACTTGGTTTTTTCCTCAGCCAGAATTCCTGGTTTTTTTAGTTTTTCTAAAGCATTTTGAAGTGAGCTGTGAGACAATTCTGTTTGATCTTTTATTTGGTTGTAATAGAGCTTTGGCTGCTTTAGCTCAAAAAATGCCCTGTAAATCTTTTCTTCTGCCTTCATATCAAATCGGTTAAAACCCCATCATTTATATAATTTACCAATTTCTGGTAGGTTTTTACCAATTTCTGGTGCTTGTGCAGGAGTCTCTGAGCTAAGCCAAAGTGTTTACTTTTTTAAACATATGTTCAAAGAATTAAACATACTTGAGCCGTTCCTGGAAGAGGCAATTGCGTCAAGTATAATTGAAGGCGCTGCCACAACAAGAAAGGCCGCAAAAAGAATGTAGAGATAAAGATTAAAACCAGCCTAAAACTGTCTGTTTTTAAAATGCCAGCAATTCATGCAATGCGCATTTAGGTATTTTTGAACAAAAGATTTCAATAAAAACCAAACCCTCAAAGAAATCATTTCAACAAAACAATAAATTTAAATATTCCGGCCTGCTTTGTTTAGCTAAAAATCTAAAAAGGGGTTATTATGGCAGCTGAAAGAAAGCGGGCAAGCCGCTCCGAGATATACAGGAAGGTGCTTGGCGCGCTCAGGGCAGGAGAGTTTAACATCAACCAGATAAAGGAAGCCCTGGACAGTGAAATCAGCTGGGATGCTGTGAACAATGCTGTGAACGTAATGATCCAGCTTGGGCTGGTGCAGGAAAAAAACGGGAAATTCTGCCTGGCAAAAACAGGCATTTCAAAAAACCCAAGCACAATTCTTGGCCTGCCGCTAGCAAAAAGCCAGGAAAAAAGGTTCTGCGAGATTGCCAACAGGGTTAGGGCGCTATCGGAAAACATTAAGCAGACAGCGCTGCAGAAAGCTGTAGTGGGAACGATAAAAAAGCTAGGCATCAAGAATCTCCCATATGCCTGGTACATGTACAGCGAATGCTGTGTGCACCGGCTGGAAGAGCCTGTTCTAAGCCAGTATGGGGAAACGAAGGAGCACGACGCTGCTATAAAAGAAGCCCTGGAAGAAACCAGCAGATTCAGAAGCACAGATGACCTTCTTAAGCATATCTATGAGAAAGAAGGCAGGCAGCTTTACCTTTTAAGGCTGGCTATCTCGGGGCTTCTTGCACAGCCGATTTCCCAGGGCAATGCTGAGCTGCTTAAAAACCTCCTTTCCCAGTGCATAATTGCTGCATCAAAAGAAGAGTTATCCAAAAAATCTTTGTACTGGCTTGAGGCGCTCGCCTCATCCTACAGCATGCTAAGAAGGCTTCCTCTTGAGCAGCTTGAAATGCTCAGGCCAGAGATAATTACAGCGTTTGATTCTGCCTGGCAGCTGGTGGCGCTGGATAATTTTGAGCACATCAAAAGCTTCTACGAGATTGATGTCACGGAGTTTTTTGAGGAAAGGAGAGCAGGCACAGAAGAGCTGCTGCGGCTTCAGCTCATGAGGCTTAAGGATTCGTGGCCTGAGATAAAGCTAAGCCCTGAATCAGAGCAGATAAGAAAGAAATTCACAAAGACTCAGGAAGGGAAAGCTCGATAGGGTGCTTTTTCAGGCAGTCTTCAAATTCTGCGAAGTCCTTAAGGTTTCTTGTTGTTATTATTAGCGCACCAGCTTTTTTCGCCAGCACAACATAGCGTGCATCAGGAAAGTTTCCGGGGCCCAGCACCCTTGCTTCCTTTCTGTCTTCACCCGACTCCTGAATGTGTATCTTGTTCTCAAGCTTAAGCTCTTCTATGAAGGAAATCAGTTCATCGCCAACTACTTTCCTGAACTCCTCAAAAAGCCAGGAGGAAGTAACAAGAACATACCTTCCTTTCTTAACTGCATCAAAAAACACCCATGCAAAATCTGCCAGCGGCCTTAATGGATCGCTGCTGCTGCTCAGCCCCATGGCATCGATGTAGATGCAGGTATCGCAGTAAACTTTCATATTCGACTTTAAATCCATGTAAACACAGAGTTATTTATAAAAAGTAATAGAAAAAAGATGAAAATATTCCCGATTCACTTCCCTGCCAGCAGCTTCACCAAGTCAATCATCCTGTTGCTGTAGCCAACCTCGTTGTCATACCAGGCAATGGCTTTTACCATCTTTCCCTGAACCATGGTTGCCTGCACATCCAGTATACTTGAGTGTGTGTTGCCAATAACATCAGATGAGACGATTGGGTCATGGCATATCTGGAGTATTTCTTTTAGCTTATCCTTCGAGTAATTCTCAAGAATTTGCAGGATTTCTTCCTTGCTTGTCTCTCTTTTCATCACTGCTACGAAATCTGTCACAGAACCTTCAGGTGTTGGAACCCTGAAAGCCAGGCCGTTAAGCTTTTCTGCAAGCTCAGGTATAACCTTGGTTACCGCGACTGCTGCGCCTGTTGATGTTGGTATTATGCTTACTGCTGCGCTTCTTCCCCGCCTGAAATCAGGGTGGGGTGCATCAACAAGCTTCTGGTCTGCAGTGTATGAATGCACTGTTGTCATAAAACCCTGCTCAATGCCAATCTCGTTGTGAAGCGCCTTAACTATGGGAGCCAGGCTGTTGGTTGTGCAGGATGCGTTTGAGATGATGTGGTCATCTGGCGTAATTGTCTCTTCATTAACTCCCATCACTATTGTCTTAATGCCGTCTCCCTTTGGAGGGGCTGAAAGTATTGCCTTCCTTGCGCCTGCCTGAAGGTGAAGCCCTACCTGCTCTTTCTTCCTGAAAAACCCTGTGCACTCCAGCACAACATCTATGCCAAGGTCCTTCCAGGGGAGCTTTGCAGGGTCCTTTTCGCTCAGGACCTTAATTTCCTTTCCTCCTACTACAAGAGCGTCATTCTTGCTTGCAACCTCGTGCGGGAAAATCCTGTGAACAGAGTCATACTTAAGTAGGTAGGCAAGGTTCTCTGGAGTTGTCAGGTCGTTTATTGCAACGAACTCTATATCCTGGCTTCCAAACCCTGCGCCAAAGATCATCCTTCCTATTCTTCCAAAGCCGTTTATAGCTACTCTTACCATCATAACCACCTCAAAGGCAAATGTGCAGGGGATTTTAAAAGGTTTCTGTTTTTAAGGAATTTTCAAAAAGCTTAAATAGTTATGATAATCTAAAGTATCAGGTGATAGCAAAAAATATCAAGAATGAAATCAAAGAGCATTTTTTCATCAATCCTTCCCAGAAACTGAGAGTAAGGCAGATAGAAAGGCTGCTCAGCTTGCCCCTTCCATCAGTAATCAGGTACTGCAAAGAACTGGAAACTGAGAAAATCCTTGAGAGAGTGCAGATCGGAAACGTTGTCTTTTACACAGGAAACAGAAACTCGGATGCCTTCCTACTGGAAAAAAAGCTGTTCAATATTAAGCAGGCTTACTCGAGCGGGCTCATAAGCTACCTAAAGAGAGAGCTAAGCAACCCCGGAATCATTCTTTTCGGCTCTTATGCAAAGGGTGAAGACAGGGAAGAAAGTGATATCGACCTGTACATTGAAACACCTTCAAAAAAAACACTAAATCTCGAAAAGTTTGAAAGAATACTAAGCAGAAAGATAGAGGTTTTCAGGTTTAAGGCAATAAGCGATATAAAGAACAAGCACCTGGCAAACAACATCCTAAACGGGATTACCTTAAGCGGGTTTGCCAGGGTGTTTGAATGAGTGAGAGAAGCTGGAAAGACTGCCCGAAAGCAGGGAATTCTTTTAACATATCTCCTGATGCTGAAAAAGCAAAGTCTCTTATTGAAATAGCTAAAGATCGAATAAGCCAGGCACAAAAAGACATCAATGAAAAAAATGTTAACTTTGTCTTTGAGGATTACTACTTATCCCTAATAGAGATTCTGCATGCGATTGCACTAATCAAAGGGCATAAAATAATAAACCACATCTGCCTGAAACACTTTCTTAAAGAGATACTAAAAAGAGAAGACCTTTCCATAATCTTTGATGACCTTAGATATAAGATAAACTCCTTAACAAACTATGGCAACAAGATGGAATTTGAAGTGGGAAAAGATGCTTTAGAGAAGAGCAGAGAGCTGATTGATGAAATAAGAAAACTTTCCTTCCAAAAAGGAAACCCCTTATAAACACCTTTCCTTCTAATAAGGAAACATTTATAAACAACCGCTCCAAACATGCTTTGTGAAGAAAATGGAGCTAAAGAACGCCATAAAAACCATTATTGCAGATTTTCACCAGAGAGACCTGCCAAAGATAATAGAGAGGAATATGTCTATTCCTCTGGATACTGGCAAGGTTGTAACCCTTATAGGGCCAAGAAGGGCCGGAAAAACCTACCTGCTATTCCAGGCAATGCGCAGAATAGAAGACAAAACGAACATTCTTTACATCAATTTTGAGGATGAAAGGCTTTCTTTCAGGCAAGATGATCTCCAGCTCATACTGGATGCTTATTTTGAGCTGTATCCAAAAAAGAGCGAAAGAGACCTTTTCATATTTTTCGATGAGATTCAGGAAGTTGAATCCTGGGAGAAGTTTGTCAGGAGGTTGTATGACACTGTTACAAAAAAAATATTCCTGACTGGCTCATCTGCAAAAATGCTTAGCCGGGAGATTGCCACAAGCCTGAGAGGAAGGGGGATTAGCTATGAGGTGTATCCGCTGTCGTTCAGGGAGTACCTCAGGTTCGGGGGAGTTAAGGAAGACATGGCATCAACCAAAGGCAAAGCAAAGGCAATGCATGAGTTTCAGGAGTATCTCATAAAAGGAGGTTTTCCTGAGACTGCCTGCATGGAAAAAACAATCTATGAAAAAACTCTCTCAAGCTATTTTGATGTAATGCTTTACAGGGACATTGTGGAAAGGCATTCAATTTCCAACCCGCAGGCAGTTAGGGACCTTCTCAGGCACCTGGTTTCCCAAAGCTCAAAAGAATTCAGCATAAACAAAGTATACAATGACTTTGTCTCAAGAAGCATGAAAATAAGCAAGGACAGCCTGTACAGGTTTGTGGACTATTTTGAGGATGCATTCATAATTGTTCCAATAAAAAACTACAGCGATTCTGTAAGAAAGCAGATAGCCAGGAAGCCATATGCAATTGACACAGGGCTTATATCCCATGCATCTCTTTCAGCAGGCAGCGATCTTGGCAGGCTTCTTGAGAATGTTGTGTTGCTTGAGCTTAAAAGAAGGGGAAAGCAGGTGTTTTTCTTTAAGAACGGAGAAGAATGCGACTTTATTATAAAAGAGAATGGCAAAATAAAAGATGCAATCCAGGTTTGTTATGAGCTTAATGAGAGCAACAGGAAAAGAGAAATAAAAGGCTTAATAAATGCAATGAGGCGCTTTAAGCTAAAAGGGGGTACAATTCTCACAATGGAAAAAGAGGAAAAGCAGGGCAAAATCACAATAAAGCCGGCAACAAGCTGGCTGGTTGAGGGATAGCCCTGCTCTCCTGAAAAAAATCAGTGCAGGCTCACTTGCTTCTCGATGTCAAGGCTGCCGAAAGAGTCCCTGAACCTTTCAAGAAGCTCCGGTGCGTTATCCTCAACAACATCCCTGAAAGAGCTTAGCACGCAAAAGTTGCAGTAGCTTATCGGGCTTCCGCACCTGATGCATAATCCTTTATCTTCAGAATAATAATGAGGCTTAAAACTATTAATGGAAACTGCGAGCTTTGGCTTAAAGCTAAACAGCCATTGCCTGAACTGCTCAGACAGGCACTCCTCACAAAGAGGGTTCGTTATAGTTTCCCCGCATTCTAAGCAGGGCTGTTCCCAGCGGCTTTTCATTTTCTTCACCCCTTTACGCCGGGGAATTAGAACAAGAGCATATCACCAACCTGTTCCAAAACCCCGGCTTTAGCAAGAGTCTCAAAACAGGTGATATGCAAAAATGTTTTTGCACTTGCAAAGAGAGCAGGCTACTTCAGGACTAAATACTGAAAATAAAATCCTCGCTGCTCTTTGCATAGCAGAATAACTATTAAGGCGAAATATTTAAATGTTTCTTTTTAGGATGCAAAAAGAATACTTTTTTATATAAGATTTCCCGAAAATAGCTTAGAATGAGAATACTTATTGTAACGATGTTTCAGGAGGGGAAAGGAGGCGGGACTGCAAGGGTCCCCTTTGACATGGCAAAAGCATTCTCAAAGAAGCATAATGTAGCACTTATTTGTGCAGGTAAAAAAACCAGCATAAAAAAAGAATCAGAAAAATTGTCCATACTCATGCTTTCAGGCAAGCAAAAAGAAAAATTTTCGATTCCTTATCTTACAAAAAAGAACAAAGATGCAATCAAAGATTTTACAAACTGCTTTTCTCCAGATGTAATTCACGCACATGAGCCTTTCTATCTTGGGCGTTATATGCAAAGCCTTGCCTTAAAAAACAACATTCCTTTTTTCTATACGGGTCATATCCTCCCTTTGAAGCCTTTGGAGTTCTCAGTCCCGAAAACCCTGATTCCTTTAGCAAAAGTATTACAAAAGCTTTTCACAAAGCATTACCTTAAGCATTTCTTCAGGTATTGCAATGGGGTTGTAGCATTAAACAAGGCATCATTTTATGAGCATTCTTTATTTCTGGACAAAAGCAGAATCAGAATTATCAGCAACGGTAAAGAACTTAGTGCTTTCAGGCTTAAAAAAAAGGCTAAGCAAAAAGATAAAGAGAAAAGATTTACTTTCATCGGCTATATAAGCTCAAGAAAAAACCAGCTCTTCCTAATGAAATCACTAAAACACCTGGAAAACAATGCAAAACTTCATTTAATAGGTGAAAGCATAGATCATAACTACTACAGGCAGATTATGAATTACAAAAAAGAAAACAAGCTGAATAATGTTTTATTTCGTGGAAATGTCCCGCATTCAGAGATAGCAGATGAATTTTCAAAGACGCACATTTTTGTCTCAGCCTCTAGAATGGAAGTGCAAAGCCTAGTTATAATTGAAGCGCTGGCTAGTGGAACTCCTGTTGTTGCGCTTTCGAATGAAACAGTAGATGAGTTAATTTCAGAAAAGAACGGCGCCAGGCTCAGCCAAAACTCGTCTCCTGAAAGATTTGCCGATGAAATAAAAAGAATACTTAAATTATCCCAAAAAGACTACAATTATATGTGCAGGCATGCAAAAGAAGCATCAAAGCAGTTTGACTGGAATATTATATTAGAAGATACAGTAAAGATGTATAATGAACTAAAAGCCAACATTAAAAAAACCAAGATTTCATCAAAGTTCTTGTTCAGTATAGAAAGCATGTCAACTAAATTAATGCAGATTCTTGCCTAAAAACCCCAAACTTCAAAAAAGAAAGTGGCAACCAACACAATTTTGGTTTCTTTCTGGTTTTTTTCGCATAAGTTTTTAAAAAGAAAGGCTACCATACCCTTTCATGGAGCTTAAGCAGAAAAAGCAGGGCACTGGCATCAGCTTCCTTGATGATGTGCTGAAAGGAGGCTTTGACTCAGACACAATAACAACAATTTATGGCCCTCCCGGCTCTGGGAAAACCAATATATGCATTGTCTTCTCAAACCATATAGCGAAAAACGGAAAGATTATCTATATTGACACAGAAAACGGCTTTAGCATTGACAGGCTGAGGCAGATAAACAGTAGTTTCGAGCAGGTTATCCAGAACATAATTTTCCTTACTCCAAAAACCTTTGAGGAGCAGACAAAAGCTATTGAGCTCCTTGACAAGGAATTCTCACAGGACATTAAGGCAATAGTGATAGACTCGATTGCCCTTCTGTACAGGCTGGAGATAGGCAAAAGCTCAGATGTGTATGAAGTAAACAAGCAGCTTGGCAAGCAGCTTCTCAAGTTGTCGGTAATCTCAAGAGAGAAGTCTGTTCCTGTTGTGATAACCACGCAGGTTTACTCTGATTTTTCAAAGGCTAACGAGCTAAGGCTGATTGGAGGAGACATCATTTCATATATCTCAAAAACAATAATTGAGCTTGGGTTTCCAAAAGGCATTAAGATTCCGGGTGCCAGGTTTCTCGAAGTAAAGAAGCATAGGACCATTGCTGAATCCACAAGAAGGGAGTTTGCGATAAAAGAAAGGGGAGTGTTCGGCGAGCTCAAGCCAAAGGAGAAAAAGGTGAGCAAATGAAATGCCCGGTATGCGAAAATCCTGAAACAAAGGTTATAGATAGCAGAGAGATTGAAAAAGGCCTTGCAATAAGAAGGAGGAGAGAGTGCATTAAATGCAGCAACAGGTTTACCACATACGAGAAATTCCTTATAATTGTAATTAAGAAGGACAATAAAGAGGAAATCTTTGACAGGAGCAAGATTATAAAAGGGCTTCAGAAAGCATTTCATAAAAGAAATATTAATGAGCAAGAGCTTGAAAGCATTGCAAAAGGCATTGAGGATGAGCTTACTACAAAGGGCGTTTCCAAGATAGGCAGCAAGGAGATAGGAAAGATGATTCTTGACAGGCTAAAGAAGATTGACAAGGTTGCGTATATCAGGTTTGCCTCGGTTTATTTCGAGACTGCAAGCATCGAGGATTTTGACAGGATGATAAAAGAGCTCAGCAGCAAGAGGAGAAAATGAAAATTAGTATCTCAGGCACTCCTGGATCAGGAAAGACCACAGTTGCAAAGGAGCTTGCAAAGAGACTAGACCTGGATTACCACTCAATTGGAACCCTGCTGAGAGAGCTTGCAAAGGAAAGAGGAATGGACATAAATGAGATTTCCAAAGCAGCGCTGGAAACCAAAGAAATAGACAATCTTCTCGATGAAAAGCAGAAAGAGTACGCAAAAGAGGATAATTTTATAATGGATTCCAGGCTTGGCTTTCACTTTATTCCTGATTCTGTAAAGATTTTCATTGACTGTGATAGTGAAGTTGCAGCAAAAAGAATATTCGGCGATGACAGAAAAACGAGCAACGAAACCTACGCATCTTTTGATGAAGTTAAAGAAAAAATAAGGTTCAGGTTGGACACAGAAAAAGAGAGGTACCTGAAGTATTATGGCATTGATTACACAAGCCCGGATAATTTTGACCTGATGATCGACTCATCCCAGCTTTCTGTAAAAGAGATTGTTGAGAACATAGCCTCTTTTCTTAAAAAGGAAGAATACATATGATGCTTTAAAATGGAATACATTGCGCAGGACGGAAGCAAGGTTATCCCAAAAGAGAGCTTTGAAAAAAAGTTTAAGGAAATATTCAAAGAAAATTATGAAGAGTTTATCAAAGTCTCAATCACTTTTCTAAGAAAGTCAATCCGGGTTAACACACTCAAGATTTCTGTTGAATATCTTAAGGAAAGGCTGAAGAAGAAGTTTATCCTGAAGCAGGTTCCCTGGTGCAGGGAAGGCTTCTGGATTGAGCAAAAAGAAGGAAGAAGAGACATAGGCAACCTGCCTGAGCACCAGCTCGGCTACTTCTATGTTCAGGAAGCTGCAAGCATGCTTCCGCCAGAAGTGCTTAAGCCTGAGCCAGGAGATTCTGTGCTTGATGTTGCTGCTTCGCCTGGGTCAAAAACTACCCAGATGGCTGCAATGATGAAAAACAAAGGGGTCATTGTGTCAAACGACTGCAACTTTAAGAGGATAATTATGCTCGGAAACAATGTCCAGAGGTGCGGGGCTAGCAATGTGATTATTACAGAAATGGACGGCAAGGCGATAAAGGGAAATTATTTTGACAAGATTCTTCTTGACGCGCCCTGCTCTGCCACAGGAGCATTAAGAAAAAGCCTGAAAACCTTCAAGATGTGGAACCCACGGGCAGTTGAAGAGCTTTCCAGGGAGCAGAAAAAGCTTATTGAGAACGCTTTCAGGATTCTTAAAAAAAGGGGTGTTCTTGTTTACTCTACCTGCTCTGTTGACCCTGATGAGAATGAAGAGGTTGTTTCCTGGCTGCTGGAAAGGAACGAAGATGCCCGGCTTGAGGAAATAAGCCTCGAAATAAAGCGCTCAAAGCCGTTTCAGAAATTTATGGGGAGAAAGTACCATGAAAGCATTGAGAAATGCCTAAGAATACACCCCCAGGACAACGACACTGAGGGTTTCTTTGTTGCGAAGATAAAAAGAGCCTAAAAGCATTCAAAAGCTTTATAAATAAGCACCTTGTCTTTCTGCTATATAGCGAGGTGGGGCAGCCAGGAGTGCCCACCGGGCTCATAACCCGGAGGTCGGTAGTTCAAATCTACCCCTCGCTAGCCTTTTCTCTTGTTCTTCTTTGGGATGATGTTCTTGTAAGAAACTTTTTTCTCTTCATTAGGAAGCAGAAAAATCCCAAGAAAGAGAAAAATCCCGCAGACAACATACAGATAACTATTTATTACAGAAGGATAATCAGGAAGCATAAAATCAATAATTCCCATGCTGTGCAAAGTCGGCATTGTTGTTAGCAATATCAAAGCAAGCGCCAGTATTAAGCTTGGAACCCTAAGCGGGTTTGACTTCTCCCTAAAGCTCTCCATAAGGTGCTCTTTGCCTGCAATTATAATCATAAAGGATACTGCAAAGTTAACAAGGGCTAACTTATCAAGCCTGAAGGTGACAATCCAGTTTTCATAGAGAATTCCAACAAGTCCAACAGAAAGCAGGATTGCTGAGGCAATAAAAAAGCGAAGCTTCTTTGGAAAAACCAAAGTGGAAATTAGAAAGGCAACCACTGCTAAAGGAATTACCATGTCTATAAAGCCCGGCATAAACAGCTCATAGAAAAAAGGTATTTATAAATTTTGCCTGGCGGGCGGCTCTGTTCAAAAAGTCCAAATAAAAAACAAATAATATTGTGGGCGATAGCCCTACAATATATTTCAGCCCGCA
>OMKS01003802.1_pt1 | contig 11794 bp, 8 predicted proteins | sample 1674721 | NCBI WGS metagenome assembly OMKS01 (sample SAMN06264996, study PRJEB25208) | sediment metagenome | isolation source: hot spring sediment | place: USA: California | collected 2014-09-02 | reverse complement strand
ATTATGGATTCGGAACAGTTCAACCAGGCGCGTATTGCGTAGAACACCCATATGGCGGTTAATACAAGCGCCAACAGCGCGGCGCAGCGCAGCATGAACATGCCGCCCCCGCCCAGCCACCAGAGCAATCCGATGGTAAACGCGCCCAGTGACGAGCCCGGGAACCGTTCAGCAGAGGATACCGCCGTTCCGGGACTGTGCATCACCCCGTCAAACAAAAACAGTTCAAATTCTTCGCCTTGCATGGGCGCATAAAGGAGGTTAAAATGCAGCAGAAACGGTATTATGGCCACCACAAAAAGCGCCACAAGATAGAGTGCGGCATTGTTTGCGGCTGCGTATTCTTTATTATCGTTGTTTTGATTCATGGCTTCCATATCAGGCGGACTCGGTCGAATATAGATAACGTAAAGATTTCCTGTGAGTATACCTGTTACAGACAGGCAATGTGAATTCGGAATCGGCTTGTTTCAGCAGCCTGGCACGCCCGGCTCAAAGAACGGAACAGGGGCATTGCGGGCTACTCGCGGGGCGGCACTTGTTCAAGCAATGTTTGCAATTGTTCCGCGGGCACAACAACAACCAGCATGTCCCCCGGTTCGTTATCGGTCGAACCTGAAAGCAGGCGCATTACGCCCACGCCCACAAATTCCCCGTCAAGCGTAAACACAGGCGAGCAAACCAATTGTCTGTCGCGATGTTCGCCCATGGCGTAAAAAAGACGCGGGCGTTCAACTATCATTTCTATGCGGTCAATAAAGGCGGCGTGCGCGCGCCGCGCAATCTGTCCGTATTGCATGATGCACACCACCTCATCCAAAACTTGTGGGCGGCCGATAGTGTCCAGCGGCACATACGGCAACGGCGTCGCCGGGGTTTCCGTCAGACGGATAAACGCAATATCAAGGTCTTTGTCCCGCAGCACCACCTCCGCCGGCTTTTCGGAACCGTCCGCCAGAATGACGCGAAGGGAGATAATGCGCGTGGTCATGCCGTCCGTCGCAGACCTGTATACTGACGCAAGCTGCATGGGGTCTATGGCGGACAACGCCAGCACCGCCAAACCGTCCGCGTCAAGCAGTGTGGCATTGCCTTCCTGTTCCATTTCCCGCTCGGAATCTCCGAAGGACGTTCCGATCACGGCGCGCACCGTTACCACCGTGTCCTTATAGCGTTCAAACACGCTGCGGCCACGTTCCGTGTTGTTTTCGGCGTAACCGGCAAACGACATAAACACTGCCACCAGCGCCATTGCCGGAAGCATAGGGCCATATCTTCCGCGCGAACACCGACAAATGTGATTGACGGTTCCCGCCGGTGTGGCTGCACAAACGTGGTAAGCATTGGTCATAATACTGTTCTCCGTGGTTTGCGGCTGCGCCATACAGCCGGTGCGCATCATAAGATAAAGGGAATGGAGGAATCCAATATCATTGGGCCGCCGGCAGAAGACCTGCTTCTTCCAGAAATGCGGCGGTTACGGTCGCTGCCAAGCGATGCCCCGCAGCGTTCCAATGGGAGTCGTGATTATAGTTCAAGGTATGTCCGGACTCGACGGCCTGTCGAAACGCGGGCAGCATATTCAGGAATGGAATGCCTTCTTTTTCCGCAAAAGCGCCGATCCGCCGCTCCGGCAGGTCTGGATCAAGTTCAAAACAAGGGAATCGCCTGTCAACGGCCTCCTTGTATTGAGCCTCGAACTGGATGCGCGACGGAGCGTTAAAGAAAGCAAATTTCGCGTCATGAGCGCGGGCCGTTTTATGCATGGCGACAAGCAGCTTCTCGGTGACGAACCATGCATCGTCCCATAATCGCTGATAGGTCTCGGGCGACGCCTTTGTGTGTTCTGAAAGATGAAGAAAATCCCGCATATAACACCCGAAGTGAATATTGACGTCGTATCCCGGCGTACGCACCCGCGCCCGCATTTGGTAGCGCATTTTCTGGAAGAGGCGCGACGCCAGGCTCTTTTGCAGCGCATCCAGCTGATACAGTCCGGGCGAATAGGCGTCCAATCGTTCCTGGTAGCCTTTGTAGCTGCGCTCAAAATCCGGCGGGATAATTTCAAGCGTTTGGGCTTCTTCATTCCAAACCGCATAGGGTTGCCCGTAATAGCGCACGTTGTCAGAGCCCCAGAAAATGCGCGATAACTCGGGCGAATTGTCATGAACGTCATTTTCGGCGAAAAAGCCGAGCAGCACCAGATCGGGGGCGTATTTTAGTCCTTCAGATTGCAGATACAGCCACGCGGCGGTGGTGGCATAACCGCCGACGCCCATGTTGATGACCTCGACGCCACGGTTTGCAAGCAGTTCTTCGAGCGCCTGCGTGTATCCCTGCCCCTCCGGCACGTGGGTGGCTTCAATATAGGAATCACCCAGAACAACAATCCTGAAGATGTCGGGCGGTTTTTCGTAGGAGCGTTCCCGATCCCGCAAGCCGCGGTCATTGGTTGTTATCAAGTGCTGATACTCAATATCTTCTTCGGCGGCCACTTGGTTGGGACTTGTCAGCCAGCCCAACTCGGGATGTGGCGCGCGGATAAAGGGCAAATAGCCGCTCTGCCGCCATTGAAGGCTTCCAAAGAGCGCCAAGCGCAGCCCGAACTCGATCACCAGAAAACCCAAGCCCGCGCCGGCAAGCAGTAATACCAGCGCAATCAGCATGTTCTTAAGTTTTTTCTTCAGCCCTTGCATTTTATAATCCTATCATATCCGCGCCCCGGGATGCCCCGTCGCGTTTTATTCATGGGCTTACAGTGGGAACGGGGCGGAGAAATTGTATACAATAGTGATTTGAGTAATACCGTTAATGCGCTGTCGCGCCATATTCCAATGAGGTACGTCACTTGACAAAAACCATCAATCTCATATTCGGTTGCCACGCCCATCAACCAGTGGGCAACTTTGATTTCGTCTTTGAACAGTCCTATCACAAGGCCTACCGCCCGTTCCTGTATGTGCTGGAACAGTTCCCTGACGTGCGGGTAACGCTGCATTTCACAGGGCCGTTGTTCGACTGGTTTGAAGCGCACGCGCCCGAATTTCTGGAACGAATCGCCGCGCTGGTGGAACGCGATCAGGTGGAGATCATGGGCGGCGGCTATTATGAGCCGTTGTTGTGCGCCATCCCGGAACGGGACGCGCTGCGGCAGATTCGGCGAATGCAGCAGTTTTGTGAGCGCCATTTCGGGCGCCTACCGCGCGGTTTCTGGCTTACGGAACGTGTATGGGAGCCTCACATGGCGCGCATCCTGGCGCAGGCAGGCGTGGAATACACGGCGCTGGACGATGCCCATTTTTTGTGTTCCGGCCTGCGCCCCGACGACATGCACGGCTATTACATGACCGAAGACAGCGGGCATGCGGTAAAGGTTTTTCCCATTCTTGAGAAACTGCGTTACCTTGTGCCCTTTCATCAGGTCGAGGAAACCATTGAATATTTGAAGTCGTGCGCCACCGAAGGCGGCACCCGGTGCGCGGTGCTCCACGACGACTACGAGAAGTTCGGCGTATGGCCGGGCACGCACAGAAGCGTTTATACCGAGGGATGGCTTGAGGAGTTTTTCCAAGCGCTTGCTGACAACCGCAAATGGTTGCATTGCCGCACCTACGAGCAATACCTGCTTCAGGCGTCGCCGTTGGGCCGCGCTTACATCACTTGCGCGTCTTATGACGAAATGATGACATGGGCGCTGCCCGCGCAGATGCAGCGGGAACTGCAACAGGCGCGGCGCGCGCTTAAACAACATCCCGAACTCAACGCTATGGCGGCGCGCTTCATGCGCGGCGGCTTTTGGCGCAGTTTCCTGGCCAAATATGAGGAGGCAAACAACATCCACAAGCGCATGACGCGCACAAGCGAGCGCCTGCACAGGCTTGTCGAGCGGTGTCCCGGTGATGAGCGCCTTGATGAAGCGGAAGCGCTGCTGCATCAGGGACAATGCAACTGCGCATACTGGCACGGCGTCTTCGGCGGCCTGTACCTGAACCATCTGCGCACTGCGCTGTACGAAAAGATTATCGCCGCCGATCAGGTCATGGACAGAATGGAAGAGCGCGGCGGCGAATTTCTGTCGTTTGAAGCAATTGATTTTGATGCGGACGGCACTATGGAAGGCGTCTTGGAAAACGCTCATCTTGCGCTGTTTTTCAGTCCCAACGACGGCGGCACGATGTTCGAGCTTGATTACAAAACCGTTCCTTTCAATTTCGGCAACGTACTCACGCGCCGCGACGAGGTGTATCATGACCAGCTGCGCGAGGGCAACGTCGTTGTAGGCCAGAAAACGCAGGGCGACCTCAGTATTCACGAACTGGTCAAGGCAAAAGAGGCGGGCTTGGACAAGCTGCTGGTCTATGATCCGCACCGTCGCGTATCCTTTCGCGACCATTTCTTTGCCGCCACCGCGACGGCGGAGACGTTATGGAGCGGCGTTGAACCGGACTTGGGCGATTTCGCCGCATCCCGTTACCTTATGGAAGCGGGGCCGGACGGCGTTTCTTTCAGCGCATCGGGTTCCGTTGCGTCCCGGCCCGCACGCATTGTCAAGAAGATTCGTCTTGCGCCGGGCGTTCCTTATTTCGATATAACGTACGACGTAAATGTCGAAGCCCCGCTGCGCGAAGATGCGCTGTTCGGTTTCGAATTTGCGTTCAATCTTCTCACAGGCGACGCGCCCGACCGCTACTATTATTCACACGACCATGATTTGCGGCGCGCGCGACTGGGAACGCGCGGCGTCTTGGACGGCGTCTCGCACATTGCCGCGCGGGACGACTGGCAACGGCTTGACCTGTCGTTGCGTTTCTCGCGTCCGGCCCGCTTGTATCGTTTCCCCATTGACACGGTGAGCCAGTCGGAAGACGGGCAGGAACGCGTACATCAGGGATGCGTATTGTTGCCTTGCTGGAACGCGGCGGAAACGGACGGCGGCCGTTTTGTGATAACGGCGCGCGTGGAAATCGCCGAAACCGTGACAAGCGGCCAGCGCATGTGAAACATCCGCCGCATCCCGCGCGCATTATGGTACAGAAACGAATTGGGGCTTACTGGAAAGAAGTGAAGATAAAGGAAGTAGTGCAATATGCCGGAAGTTTCGGGTGAAGTAACGGTGGTGAATTCGTTGGGAATGCATGCGCGTCCGGCTGCGGCGCTGGTGCAAAAGACGCTGACTTTTGAAAGCGATATATATATTACGTTTAAGAATAATCGCGTGAACGCCAAAAGCATCATGGGATTGTTGACGCTGGGCGCGGCGCGGGGCAGCCATCTTACCGTGTCATGTTCCGGCCCTGACGCTGAAGAGGCGTTTGCGTCGGTGGCTGAAATCTTCGCCTCGGGTTTTGGCGAAACCTGACCCATAGACTGGAGACGACAATTTGGAAAGGTATCTTCAAGGACTTGGCGTGTCGCCCGGTATTGCCATCGGGCCATCCCTTTTATTTTTCCATGATCGCTACGACGTGCCCGTATACGCCGTAACCGACCTTGAAGCGGAACAGGCGCGACTCGACGCCGCGATGCTGAAAACGCGCCAGGATCTCGAGGCCATTTATGAACGGGTCGTGTCGGATCTCGGCAAGCGACACGCCGATATTTTTCACGCCCATTTATTGATACTGGATGACATCGGCTTGCGCGAGGAGCTGACGGCGCATCTCGAAGAGCAGCAGAAGAACGTGGAGCATACGCTGGACACGCTGGCCAGGCGCTATGTCCAGGCCATGGAGTCGGTGGACGATCCCCGTTTTCGCGAGCGCACGGCCGATTTGCTTGACGTGGTTGATCGCGTACTGCGGCATTTGCTTGATGCGGAAAGGCCAAACCTGCGACGGCTTGAGCGGGAAAGCATTATTGTCGCCCATGACCTCACCCCTTCAGACACCGCCTCGATGGACACCAACAAGGCGATAGGTCTTATTATTGAAGCGGGAAGCGTCACGAGCCATTCGGCCATTCTGGCCCGGGCCCTTGAAATACCTGCGGTAATTGGCGTGGCGGACGCGCCCGCGGAAATCAGCGCGGGCGCAACGGTCATTGTTGACGGCTCCAGTGGTCGCATCATCCTCGATCCGGCGCCCGAGACTTGCGCGCGATACCGCAAGGCGCAGCAGCGGCTCGTGAAGAGGCGGGCAAAACTGCTGCGCAGCACGAAACAGAAACCGGCGCGCACATTGGACGATGTGGAGGTGGCGTTGAGGGCGAACATCGAATTGCCTCTGGAGATAGAACACAGCAAGAACGTGAACGCCCAGGGAATCGGCTTGTATCGCACCGAATATCTTTTCATTGATCGCAATTCATTGCCCGATGAAGAAGAACAGTACGAAGCGTACGCGTATGTCGCCCGGGCCATGGCGCCCCATCCGGTGGTGCTGCGCACCATGGACATCGGTGGAGACAAATTTGTCGCGCATCTTCAGATTTTGAAGGAGGACAATCCGCAGCTTGGCTGGCGTGCCGTGCGGTTTTGCCTGGAGCGCCCCGACATCTTCAAAACGCAGCTTCGCGCCATGCTTCGCGCCAGCGCGCATGGCACGATAGAGATTATGTTTCCCATGATCAGCGGCGTTGAGGAACTGCGCAAAGTCAAGGCGGTGGTTGCGGAAGTGTCGCAGGACCTTGATGCGTCAAAAATCCCGTATGATCGCAACATCAAAATCGGTTCCATGATTGAAGTGCCGTCGGCGGTGATGCTTGCGGATATTCTTGCGCAGGAAAGCGACTTCTTCAGCATAGGAACAAACGACCTTATCCAATATCTGCTGGCGGTTGACCGCGTCAATGAAAAGATCGCCCATTTGTACGAACCGGCGCATCCGGCTGTTGTGCGCATGATACATCAGGCGGCCCAGGCGGCGCGTGTCCATAACATTCCATGCAGCATCTGCGGCGAAATGGCGGGCGATGCGCTTTATACCGAACTCTTGCTTGGGCTGGGCATAACATCATTGAGCATGGCGCCGGTGGCGATACCGATGATTCGCGCTGAAATCTCCCATATCCATCTGGGAGAAGCAAGGACACTGGCGCGCGGGGTCTTGAAAATGCGCACCGCTCAGGAAATAAAGGAAACCCTTGTGGCGCCCCATCTCATCCGCGCCAGAAAATACGATTATGTGATGGAAACGGAACGGGAAACGATTCCGGGAAAGAAAAACGATTGAAAAAGAGGCAGGCATGACGCGCAGGCGCATTTCCATATTGGGTTCGACGGGCAGCATAGGCCGCAACGCGCTTGAAGTTGTCCGGCGCAATCCCGGCAGGTTTTCCGTGGCCGTTTTGGCGTCGCGCTCAAATGTGTCGCTGCTGCGCGAGCAAATCGCCGAATTTCAGCCTGAATTGGCGGCGGTATATGATGACGCGGCAGCCGCGGAGTTGCGCGCGGCGACGCCGGGCTGCGAGGTGGTCGCGGGCGCGGCGGGACTCGAAGAAGCGGCGGCGAAAAAGGTGGACACTTCCCTGTGCGCCGTTGTGGGCGCCGTCGGTCTGAAACCCATGCTGACCGCAATAAACGCGGGAAACCGCGTCGCCGTTGCCAACAAAGAACCGTTGGTCATGGCGGGCGCGCACATCATGGAACAAGCCCGCGGCAAAAATGTTGAAGTGCTGCCCGTGGACAGTGAACACAGCGCCATTTTCCAGTGCCTCCGCGGCAACCAAAGCAAGGATGTGGAACGCGTCCACCTGACCGCGTCCGGCGGCCCATTTTATGGACGGCCCCTGGAAGAATTGCGCCACATAACGCCGGAGCAGGCCATGCGCCATCCCACATGGGACATGGGCGCGAAAGTAAGCGTGGATTCGGCCACGCTTATGAACAAGGGACTGGAAATAATTGAAGCGCTGTGCTTGTTCGGGTTACGATCCACCCAAATTGAAGTGGTCATCCACCCACAGAGCGTGGTTCACAGTATGGTGGCGTTTTGTGACGGGAGTATTATCGCCCAGCTTGGCGTTACGGATATGAAGGCGCCCATCGCCTTTGCGCTGAACTGGCCGGAACGTCTGCCGGCGCCGGCGATGCGGTTGGATGTGACCTCGCTGTCCGAACTCACTTTTGACAGACCGGATGAAAAGTCTTTTCCGTGCCTTGCCCTGGCGCGGGAAGCCGCGGAACAGGGCGGGTGCGCGCCCGCTGTCTTGAACGGCGCCAATGAAGAGGCGGTTGAAGCCTTTTGCGCGGGACGCATTGGTTTTCTGGATATCGCCGCAGTTGTTGAAAATGTGCTTGCGACATGTCCAATCCCGCGGGAATATACGATTGACGCGGTGCTCGAAGCGGATCATGAGGCGCGAATAAACGCAGCCGCAACGATTAAAACCTTGGAACAATGATGCAATGATTATTAATGTGCTGATTTTTCTGGCAGTGCTCAGCCTGCTCATCTTTTTTCACGAATTGGGACATTTTGCCGCCGCAAAAGCGTTTGGCATTTATGTGAAGCGCTTCAGCATCGGGATGCCGCCGCGTTTGTTTGGCGTCCAGCTCGGTGAAACGGACTATTGCGTCGGTTTGCCCTTCGGCGGCTTTGTGATGATGGCTGGCCAGGAAGATGTGCCGTTGACAGACGAAGAGCGGGAGAAGGAATACGGACAAGTCCCGCCGGAACGCTGGTTTAAGAACAAGCCGGTTCTTCAGCGGATGTGCGTGCTTCTTGCCGGACCGTTCATGAATCTTATTCTGGCGGTGTTGCTTTACGGATTCGTCGGCTTGGTGGGCAGTCATGTGCCGGAATGGGAAGTGGAGGCGCGGGTGGGTGAAATTGTGCCGGGTTCTCCTGTGGAAGAAGCGCCCCTGTACCGGTTGGACGCAAGGCCCATGGCAGGACGCGAACCGGACTTATACGGCTGGCGGATTGGCGACCGCATACTTACCATAAACGGCCGCGAGGCAGGCAATATCACCGACCTCGCCATCGCCGCCGTCCTTGGCGGAGACCAAAACGAACAGGAAATTGTGCTTGAGCGCGTCTTGGAGTCGGGCGAGACCGCGCGTTATCGCTCGCCCGTTGCGCCGCGTGTGCTGGATGAAACGGGGCACGCCCGATTTGGCGTCGGCCCCTACGAAACGGCCATCGTGCGCGAAGTGCTGCCGGGGTCCGTTGCGGAAGCGGCGGGAATTCAAAAGGGCGACGTGATACACAGCGTTGACGGAGAGGCGGTTACATTGTCCGGATTTGTCAGCTATATTGAGAGCGTGAAGGACGGGGAACGCGTATCGGTAGAACTGTCGCGCAATGGCGATACGTTTGAGGTGGAGGCGCAGCCGCGCACCATAGGACGGCTGCACGGAATTTGGTTCAGCGCTGACGATCCAGAAAAACATCCGGCCACCGTGGCGCATATCACCCCGGAAATGCAGTCAACAACGAATTTGCGTCGGCGCGATATAATCATCGAGGTGAACGGCAAACCCGCAACGCTGGAACAATTGCGCAGGCTACAGGAAGACTCTCCCGGCGGCGTTCTTCATTTCAGGGTCCTGCGTCCGGGGATTTTCTGGGGGTTGGTGGAGCCTGAATCCACTTTTATGGCGGCGGCGGAGGTGCAGCCGGTGCGCGCCATTGGGGTGGTCTTGGAGCCAAAATCCGTATTGCAGCGCATTCCCGTTTCACGCGTCATACCCCATGCCTTCTATCAAAGTTATCTAGCCGTGGAACGCACCCTATTGACGATTGCCGGTCTTGCGCGGGGAACGGTCAGTCCGAAAGACCTTGGCGGGCCGGTGATGATATTCGACGTAACGACAAAGGCCGCCGAGGCGGGCTTCGGATGGCTCATCAAAATTACTGCGTTTATAAGCGTCAACCTGTTTATACTGAATCTGCTGCCCTTGCCGGTGCTTGACGGAGGGCAGGTTTTAACCAACGCCATTGAAGCGGTGCGCGGCAAGCCGCTGAATGAAAAAATTCTGGAGCGGATGCAGCAAATCGGCATCGTGATGCTTTTGATGCTGATGCTGTTTGTCACCTACAATGACGTGGTGCGGCTGGTTCAGGGATGGTTGCCTTGGTAGCATATTCTTTCCTTTTTGAGCGCTGTTTATCGGGAGAACCAAATGCAACGAATTACCTGTAAATTTGGCGGCTCGTCGCTGGCGGACGCCGCCTGTATTCGCGCCGCCATGGATATTATAAAGGCAAATCCGGCGCGGCGTTTCATTGTGCCTTCGGCGCCGGGCAAACGAACGGCGGACGACAAGAAAATAACCGATCTGCTGTATGCATGGCACAACATGGCGCGGCAGGGACTGGACGCCGCCGAACCCAGGCGCATCATCGAGGAAAGATTCAACGGTCTTGCCCGTGATCTTGGCGTGTCTTTTGATGCGCGCCCCTGCCTGGTGGAGATTGCGGAACGCGCCGCCATGGATGAAACGCCTGACTATATGGCCTCACGCGGCGAATATTTGAACGGACGCCTCATCGCGGAGGCGCTCGGCGCGACGTTTATTGAACCGGCTGAATGCATCCGTTTTAAGGCAAACGGAGAACTTGACGCCGGCACATACCATGCGCTTGGGGAGCGTCTCGCGGGAGACGGCTTGTTTGTCGTTCCGGGGTTTTATGGCGCCATGCCCAACGGCAGCGTTAAAACCTTTTCACGCGGCGGAAGCGACGTGACCGGCGCGATTGTGGCGCGCGCGTCACAATCGGACCTGTACGAAAACTGGACGGATGTGTCGGGGTTTCGCATGGCCGACCCGAGAATGGTTCCAAAAGCCAAACGCATCGAGCAAATTACGTACCGGGAGTTGCGCGAGTTGTCTTACATGGGCGCCACCGTGCTTCACGATGAAGCCATATTTCCCGTGCGCGAGCCGGGCATCCCCATTCACATTCTTAACACGAAATCGCCGGAAAGCCCGGGCACCGCTATTGTGGCGCAACGCGAGGCCACCACGCCGGTGTGCGGTATTGCCGGACGCGACGGATTCGTCATGTTCAACATTGAGAAGACCCTGATGAACAAGGAACACGGATTCGGACGCAAAGTCCTTTCCATCTTTGAAGAACATGGCGTCAGCTGGGAACATATGCCCACGGGCATTGACACAATCAGTGTTATTGTAAGAGATGATGAGCTTCACGGAAAAGCCGACCACATCATCGAAGCCATTCAAAAACATCTTGAACCGGATGAAGTGAATGTTACAAACGGTTTGGCTATTATTGCCACTGTCGGGCAGGGCATGAATCATCATATCGGCGTGGCGGCCCGTCTGACCGGCGCATTGGCGCAAGCGGCAATCAATCTGCGCGTGATTGATCAAGGTTCTTCTGAAATGAACATCATTGTTGGGGTGGAAAAGCAGGATTTGGCGCGGGCGGTGCGCGCCATCTACGAAGCCTTTGACGATTGGCGGTGAAAAGAACGCCGCTCCCCTGTGCGGTTTACTCCCGTCAACCGTCTTGGGCGGCGTTCGCTTATTACAAAAAAAAGACGGCCCCTTTTGTCAAAGAGCCGTCTTGCATCTATCGCGTTTCGTTAACTGATGTAGGTGTTTTTCTTTCCAAAACGATAATCAAAGTACGCACGCCTGACAGCGGAAACAAAATCAAGGAACGCATCCGCGCGCGCCACGGTTATCTTGCGAATATGCCTCATGGTTATTGCTCGTCCATTTCTGTTTGCATGACATGAACAACCGCCCGTTAAAGGCGAAATTCGTTCTTTTTGCCAATGCGAAAATCGTACCACGCCCGCCAGACTGCATTCAGAAAATCGGTAAACGCATCCGCACGCGTCGCTGATATTTTACGTATATGCCTGTCTCTTATACACATCT
>OMKS01003801.1_pt1 | contig 11798 bp, 9 predicted proteins | sample 1674721 | NCBI WGS metagenome assembly OMKS01 (sample SAMN06264996, study PRJEB25208) | sediment metagenome | isolation source: hot spring sediment | place: USA: California | collected 2014-09-02 | reverse complement strand
ATATTGATGACCACCCTTGCTATCCAGGGAAGTTTCTGTACAAGAAATTCAACGGCAATGTGCCCCTTCTGAATAGAGGTAAAGGGCAGAGAGAATGCGATCACTGCAGCGCCGGTAAAACCGACAATCTCATAGGTGCCTGGAATGGGGTGCCTGAACATCCTCAGAATAACGTCTGCAGTGGTGATCAGCATCATAAAGAATACTGAGGCTGCAGCGATCCAATTCATCTTTTCTGCCAGATGAGCAACAAATCTTTCTATCCGCAAAAACGATATCATAATAAAACCCACACAACCTGCCGGTCAAATCCGCTGCGGCGGGAAATATCAAAAAGGTTCAAGGTTTAAAACCCATAGACCTTGAACCTTTACAAACGCCCGGCGACTATATACTCGTCAGGTCTTTACCTTTCAGAATCCGGATCTCTGAATAAACAAAGCCTTTTAACCCTGTTCATTGTGCCCATTTTCTTTTCTGTTCTTTAAATACTCAGAATTCGAAAAGCCATACTTATTCACCAGCATCTCTTTTCTTCTACAACCTCTATTCCGAGTATTTTCTTACAAGTTCTTTCAGGAGTGCCACGGATTTCTCGCCATCTATGTCCTTGGCCTTAGCATCTTCAATGTAGTTGTTGATGACCGTTTCCACCGCTGTCTGCCATTTCCGGCCTTCCTCGTCGGTCAATGCTATGATCTTGTTATCCTGTTCTTCGGTGAAGACCTTTCCTTCCGTATCCGCATCATCCCAGACTCTGCCATGAACAGCAATCCACTGGCTGCTGACATCGTTTATGATCGTCTGAATATCAGCAGGCAAAGAATCCCATTTCTTTTTGTTCATGACCACAAACATGGCCGTTGTATAGCCAACGACATGGCAATCAGTGGTATAATCAATAACTTCAGCCTGCTTCCACCCTTTCAGAGTCTCTATGGGCGCAAACGTTCCTTCCACAACACCCTTCTGCAGCGCTTCATACGTTCCGCCCTGCGGCATTCCGACGGGAACTCCGCCAAGCGCCTCGACAACCTTTGCGGAAAGACCTGTGGACCGTATCTTCATACCTTTGAGATCCGCAAGGGTATTGACCGGCTTCTTGGTGTGAAGCAGGCCCGGCCCATGGGCGTGGATATACAGGACATGCACATCATCGAGTTCTTTGGGTTTCATTTCCTTATAGTAGTCGTTTGCGCAAAGGGTTGCAGACATGCCGCTTGCATATCCGAGCGGAAGGTCAATGGCTTCCATAACCGGAAAACGTCCCCTTGTATAGGCAAAGCACGACATCCCGATGTCGGATATGCCGCTGACAACCCCGTCATAGCACTCGCTTGCGCTGGTCAGGGTACCGCCCGGGAATATATTGATCTTTACCGTACCGCCGGTTCTTCTCTGGACCTCTTCGGCCCAGTCGACACCTGCTTTGGCCTGGGCATGGGTCGGCGGGAAAAAGATGCTGTAGGAAAGCTCAATCGCCGCATCTTTGACGGTCTGTTGCTGTTTGGCCGGCTGTTGCTCCGGCGCGGCCCCTTCTTCGCCAGTCTTGCTGCAGGAAACACTGAGCAGCATTACAAATATAACCAGTATAATGCCGTTTGCCGTTTTCTTCATTTTTCATCCCCCTCTTACTTGATCAACCACATGCTTCAATCAATACCGCTGATTTCAATCCGCTTACATCACCTGTTTAAAACTCCCCGGCGACACAGATAACTATCTGAGCTTCCCGAAAGACAAGAACCCATATCTTAATATGATCCGGGGTAAAATCAAGAAAATTATTCAATCAGTGTCCTGATCGTCTCCTGAATTGAATTCCTCGCCGCATCCTTCGCATTTTATGCTGTCTGCCCATGCCATTGAGCCGCATTGTGAGCAAAGATAGATCGTGCCGGTTTTTGTTCCCGATACAGCAGAGCTGCAGGGAATACCGCACAACCTCTTGAGCAGGACGATGATTTCGGAAAGTGCGCTGAAAATCAGATAGCATACAGCACAAAAGACCATGGAAACAGCCCCATAGGCCAGCCAGAAGAATTCGGCCCTGAGAATAACCAGAACAATACAGACAAACACAGATCCTATGCCGAGAACAAGACATGCCCGTGCAATCACGGCCAGCCCTGCCTCTTTTCCTTCCGTATCCTCAAAGGTCTGTGTTATGATTCTGGCCATAGTCTTCTTTCTTATGAATTGGGGTGCGGCATGGATTGCATTTCCCGGCTAAAGGCCGTAAACCTTCTCCCCGGGCAACACCTTGAAGCCTTTTCTCTGAAGGATCTCGATGGCACTGTCTGTGGCGTCGAACCGGAAGATAATCACTGCATTCTCTCCGCTTCGCTCGACAAAGGCATACATGTATTCCACATTCACCCCTTCTTCGGTGAGCGCATCTAGAATACCGTGCAGACCGCCAGGCTTGTCAGGCACCTCAACAGCAACGACATTTGTCCTTCCTACGGCAAAACCATTGGTGTTGAGCACCTCTTTTGCCTTGCTCACATCGTCGACGATCAGCCGCAGGATACCAAAATCCGAAGTGTCTGCCAGGGACAAAGCGCGAATATTGATACCCGCATCGCGAAGAGCCTTGGTGACGCCGGAAAGTCCGCCCGGTTTATTCTCCAGAAAGATAGATATCTGTTCCAACTTCATATTATAGACCTCCTTATATCTCCCTCTTGTCAATTACACGCTTGGCCTTTCCCTCAAAACGCTCCAGGGTCTTGGGCTCCACAAGCTTAACCCTGGAAGTTACTCCAAGGTAATCCTTAATATCTTTAGTAATGCGTTTTTCCAGATTCTGCAACTCCCGAATCTCGTCGGAGAACACCTTTTCGCTGACCTCCACCTGGATCTCAAGGGTGTCCATGGCGCCCTCTCTCTCTACAATGAGCTGGTAATGGGGCTCAAGTCCCTTGATCTCCATGAGCACGCTCTCGATCTGAGACGGGAAGACATTGACCCCTCTTATGATGAGCATATCGTCGCTCCTGCCCGATACACGCTCCATTCGTATAAAGGTCCTTCCGCACTTGCACATCTGCGGCATAAGGCGAGATATATCCTTGGTGCGATACCTGATCAGGGGAAACGCCTCCTTGGTCAACGTCGTGAAGACCAGCTCGCCCTTCTCGCCATAGGGCAGCACCTCTTTGGTTTCCGGATTGATGACCTCAACAAGGAAGTGGTCTTCATATACATGAAGCCCGTTGCGCCCTTCGATACATTCCATGGCTACACCGGGACCCATAATCTCGGAAAGGCCGTAGATATCAAGTGCTGAAATCTCCAGTTCACTCTCTATCTCATCACGCATTCTCTCGCTCCAGGGTTCTGCTCCGAGAATACCCACCCTGAGCTTGAGGGATTTCATGTCAACACCCATCTCCCTGCCGGCTTCGGCAAGGAAAAGAAGGTATGAAGGTGTACAGCAGATTGCTGTAGGACCGAAATCCTGAAGGAGCAGGATCTGTTTTTTAGTGCTTCCGCCGGACATGGGAATGACGCTTGCACCGAGCCTTTCCGCGCCGTAGTGGGCACCAAGACCGCCGGTAAACAGTCCGTAGCCATAGGCATTGTGGATGATATCGTTTTTTGTGAGCCCTGCAGAGGAAAAGGCACGCGCCATAAGCTCTGCCCACGTATCGATATCCCTTTTGGTATATCCGACAACAGTAGGTTTTCCTGTAGTTCCGGTCGAGGCATGAACGCGCACGATATTGGTCATGGGTACGGTAAAGAGTCCGAACGGATAATTGTCTCTCAGGTCCTGCTTGACGGTAAACGGTAGACGCTTAAGATCGTCGAGGCTCCTGATTTCGTCAGGGCTGACACCTGCCTTGTCAAAGGACTTCCGGTAAAAACCCACCGTATGATATACACGGTTTACAACCTGCTGCAGTCTTTTGATCTGTAAAGCCTCAAGCGCCTCCCTCGGCAGGGTTTCGAATTCTTCGTTATAAATCATTAACAAACCTCCTTATGGTAAACCATCACTGGATATTCACCTGTCTTCCTTTCATGAATCCTTCAATATTCATGGACCTGATCTTTTCGTTGAGCATGAAATTGATACACTCCACCCACAAACCTTCCTCAGGCTCCAAAAAGGTGGAGAGCGTTCCCAGCAGGACAATGTTTACCCCCCTGGGATTTCCCATCTCTTCGGCAATCGCATGACCGTCCACCATATATATCCGGTCCGTTCTCTCGCGGATGATCGGGATAATATCAGGATAATCCCGAGAGCCCGATATCACTGAAGGAGGAGAAAGACGGTAGCTGTTGATAATCACCCGGGCATCTTCCTTGAGATACGCAAGATAGCGGGCGGTTTCAAGCTCTTCGAAGGAAAGCAGGATATCACAGCTTCTAAAAGGTATCAGGGGCGATGCGACATTCCCGGAGTACCTGACATGCGACATCACGCTTCCTCCTCTCTGCGCCATGCCGTGGATCTCTGATTTCTTGACATCGAACCCATAGCGCATCATAACCTCTGAAAGCATGTCAGAGGCAAGGATTATCCCCTGCCCACCCACACCGGCCATCAATACATTCATTTTCCACCTCCAATCGCATTCACACTGCACAACTCGGAGCAGACACCGCACCCGACACACATATCATTGATGTGTGCCTTTTCATCGGCAAACTCAATTGCCGGGCAGCCGAGGCCTATGCACACCTTGCACCCCGTGCATATATCAGGATCCACATAAAGCACTCTGCCGGATACGGTTCTCGATTTCAGCAGCACGCATGGAGCCCGGGAAATGATAACAGCAGGTCCAACAAACGCCAGCGCCTCTTTGATTTCTTTTCTCGTCTTCTTTACATCATACGGATCCACGACTCGCACCCAGTCAATACCCAGTGCCCGCACAAGCTTTTCCAGGTCCAGACTGGTTGTCTGCTCGCCACGTATGGTAATGCCGGTGCCCGGATGGTTCTGCGATCCGGTCATGGCGGTTGTCCGGTTATCGAGGATCACAATCACGGCAGCCCCTTTATTATATGCAAGGTTGGCAAGCCCGGTAATGCCGGAATGGAAAAATGTCGAATCTCCGATCACCGCGGCAATCTTCTCCTTTCCGGCACCGAAGACCTTGGACATGCCGTGGGCATGGTTAATGCCTGCACCCATGCACAAACATGTATCAATAGCATCCAGAGGCGGGAGAAATCCCAGGGTATAGCAGCCGATATCTCCAGCAATAAAACACTTGTTCCTCTTGAGCGCCCAGAGCAGGCCCCGGTGAGGACATCCCGGACACATGCTTGGCGGACGCCCGGGAAGCGCATATTCTCTGATCGGATCCGCATCTCTTCCCGATATGACATTCTTTACGATGTCCGGGGTCAGCTCACCGCACATGGGCAGCCTGTCCTTGCCGTGGCAGTCAATCCCCATGGCCTTTACCTGTTCTTCAATAAACCCGTCGAGTTCCTCGACCACCCAGAGCTCATCGACCTTGCCGGCAAAATCCCTGATGATTTCATCGGGGAGCGGGTAGGCCATGCCAAGTTTGAGGAACGATGCCTCGGGAAATGCCTCCCGCGCATACTGATAAGCCACACCCGAAGAGATAATGCCCAAAGACGTATCTGCCATATCCGTTATGTTCAGAGATGAGGCGTTTGAATACGCCCTGAGTGAACGGATGCGTTCTTCGATTACCGGATGCCGCCTGCGTGCATTGGCCGGCAGCATGACCCATTCAGCAGGATGTCTCTCCAGTGCCGGGGCTCTCTGCTCGGATGCTTCGTCAAGCTCTACGACACCCAGGGAATGGGCGATCCTCGTTGTTGTCCTGAGCATCACAAGGGTCTCAAAACGTTCGGAGATCCTTATCGCCTCTTTCATGAAATCCTTTGCCTCCTGAGAGGAAGAGGGCTCCAGCATGGGGATCTTTGCAAAACGTGCATAGTGCCTGTTGTCCTGCTCGTTCTGGGAAGAAAACAGTTCCGGATCATCTGCACTGACCAGGACAAACCCTCCCCTGATGAGCGTATAGGGCAGTGTCATAAGAGGATCTGCCGCAACATTGACCCCTACGTGTTTCATTACCGCAATGGTCCTGGCGCCAGCATAGGATGCCCCGGCAGCCACTTCGAGTGCGACCTTCTCGTTGGGTGTCCATTCCGCATGGATATGAGGATACTCTTTTGCAATGGTCTCAAGCACCTCGGTACTCGGCGTACCGGGGTAAGCACAAGCAAAGGAGACCCCTGCCTCATACGCCCCTGCGGCAATCGCCTCATTTCCACTTAACAACTTCTTCATCGTTGCTCCCTTTGTGCAGATATGAAAAAAGGCCATGGTTTTTGCCCACGGCCTTTATATTCCTCAATCAGAATCCCGGCCTATGGGCGAAGTATCATCTCTTGATAAAATATAAAAAAACAATAGGCCGGAGCTTCAAATGTTCTATGAGACATGGCTGGCATTATATCTATAGATCGGTTTTTTCTGTCAAGACTTTTCTGGATGCCCCGCAACGAAACACCCTGTTAAAAACCGTGAGAAAAGACCCTGCGCTTTCTTGAAATGAAGCACACCTCAGCAAGCTGTCGATGTATCAGAAGCCTCTTTATTATCCTTCCCGACTGTATTCTCTCCCCGGGATGGGACGAAAGGACTATGACAAGCCCACTGCGAGCAACTTGGGTATCATATGAATAACCTTCTTGACAGAAAGTATCCAGTTCCGATAGCGTGCCATGTTCAAAGATATGGTAGATTTAAAGGATCATACAAATGCGTGGATCAGCCTGGATCTTGTCCCGAATATCGGGCCTGTAACCGTTAAGAGACTTCTGGAGATCTTTAAAACACCCGGTAACATACTCGCTGCACCGATATCAGAAATCAAGGAGCTGGGCATATTGAATTCCGCACAGATAAAAAGCCTTGCCAAAGGCCCGGACATAGACGCCGCGGCAAAGGCATCGGATTGTCTCGATAAGCTTGGGGCCTCGGTAATCGGTATGGGCGAACCGTGTTATCCCCAGGGACTACGACATATCGAGGACCCCCCTGTGGCGCTGTATGTGAAGGGATCGCTCGAAGATCTCCAGCCTGCCGTAGCCATTGTGGGAACAAGGTCACCATCGCACTACGGAAAGGACCTGGCACAGCGCATGGCCCGTGATCTTAGCATCAGCGGCGTATCAGTAGTGTCCGGACTGGCACGGGGCATTGACACCTGTGCTCACAAGGGTGCGCTTGAAGGTATATCGAAGACTGTCGGGGTCCTTGGTTCCGGCCTCGACACTATCTATCCGCCTGAAAACACCGAGCTCGCCGAAAAGATAGCGCATAACGGTGCGGTCATTACCGAATTCCCCCCCGGTACCCGTCCTGATGCCGGAAACTTTCCGAGGAGAAACAGGATTATTTCCGCACTTTCAACAGCGGTTGTGGTAATTGAGGCTGCCGACAGATCCGGTGCGCTTATCACTGCTCGCCTCGCCGGAGAACAGGGAAAGATGGTCATGGCTGTCCCCGGCGCGGTTACCAATATACGTTCGCAGGGCCCTCATCATCTCATCCGTCAAGGTGCAGTACTGGTAAGGGATGCACAGGATGTCATCATGGAGATTGCTCCACAGATAAAGGGGTTCATCAAAGATTCCGAAGAAGCATGCACCACAGGCGATGACATCATCGACATCTGCGCGGGCCATGCAATGGGTATTGAAGACATCGCGAAGGAGCTTAATATTGCCGTTGTGAAGCTCATGCCGAGGATAAGTATGCTGGAGCTCTCAGGAAAAATCATAAAGGTGGATGGTAACAGATTCATTTCAAGGAGCACGAATGGGTAAAACGCTGGTAATCGTTGAGTCGCCGACAAAGGCCCGCACCATAAAGAGATATCTCGGAAAGGATTACGAGGTCGAGGCCACCATGGGACACATCAAGGACCTGCCGAAAAGCGTAATCGGTGTAGATATAGAAAACGGCTTTGAGCCGAATTACAAGATCAAGCCCGATAAAAGGGACATCGTAAAGAAACTCAGGGGCAAGGCATCGTCTGCCGATCATATCTACCTGGCATCAGACCCTGACCGGGAAGGCGAGGCAATAGCATGGCATGTCGTGGAAGAACTGAAGAAACCCGGTTCGACAGTGGGCCGCATAATCTTTCACGAGATCACGAAAAAGGCCGTACAGGAGGCACTGGAGCATCCCCAGCAGTTAAACAGACCCTTGTATGAAGCCCAGAAAGCCAGAAGGGTAATGGACAGGATCGTCGGTTACACCATGAGCCCTCTGCTGTGGAAAAAGGTCAGGCGTGGTCTTTCGGGCGGAAGGGTGCAATCTGTCGCCGTACGTCTCATCTGCATACGCCAGGAGGAAATAGAGAAATTTGTCCCGAAGGAATACTGGACCATTGACGTAGAGGTGAAGACTGCAACCGGAGATATCTTTACCATAAAGGTGGTCAGACCCAAAGAGATCCCGGACGAGGATACGGCCAGGGCAATTATCGATGCCATTACCAAGGCACCTGAAATCATCATAGAAAAGATCAAGAAACAGGTAAGGTACAAACACCCGCTTCCCCCTTTCATAACCTCTACACTCCAGCAGGCAGCATCGACCAGACTGCGCTTTTCTGCAAAAAAGACCATGATGATAGCACAGCAGCTCTACGAGGGGATCGCCATCGGCGGTAATGAGATCACCGGCCTTATAACATACATGAGAACCGATTCACCGGTTGTATCGGCTGAAGCCATAACGCAGGCGAGGGATTTTATCCCTGAAGGATACGGCAAGGATTATCTGCCTGAAAAGTCCAGGCAATATAAGGCCAAGAAATCCGCACAGGAGGCACACGAGGCAATCAGACCCACAGAAGTGACCAACTCCCCTGAAAACATAAAGTCTTTCCTGTCAAAGGACCAGTATGCACTGTATGACCTTATCTGGAAGAGGTTTATCGCATCGCAGATGACTTCTGCAGCTTACGATCAGACCGTGGTTGACGTCTCGGCGGACGGAATCGGACTGCGGGCGAATGGTTCCATCATGAAATTTGACGGCTTCCTGAGAGCATACCATGTAAACGATGATAAGGACTCGGATGCACTGTTGCCCGATTCCATCACCGAAAACGGCAGGCTTGGCCTTGAAGGCATCCGTGAGAAACAACATTTCACTTCCCCTCCGGGGCGTTATACAGAGGCTGGCCTGATCAAGGAACTAGAAGATAAAGGCATCGGAAGGCCAAGCACCTATGCCCCGATCATCTCCACGATCCAGGACAGGGGTTATGTAAAACTGGAACAGAGGGCCTTTGTCCCTACCGAACTCGGCAGGGATGTAAACGATTTGCTCGTGAAGCACTACCCGCACATCCTTGATATCGGCTTTACCGCAAGGATGGAAGACTCCCTGGATGATCTCGAGGAAGGTCAGAGCGATTATTTCAAGGCCATGAATTCGTTTTACCAGACCTTCAGCACCGAGCACGAACTCGCCATGACCCAGATGGAGAATCTCCGTGCGGTCAACCGTCCCTCGGGGATCATGTGCGAGAAATGCGGCAAGGAACTGCTGATAAAACTGGGGAAAAACGGTCATTTTCTCGGATGCTCAGGCTACCCCGAGTGTAAGAACACCAAGGAATTCACCAGAGACGAAAACGGCTCCATCAGGGCAGTTGAACATCCCGAACCCGAACCTACCGATGCGGTCTGCGAGAAATGCGGTTCGCCCATGGTTTTGAAACGCGGCAGGTTCGGCCCCTTTCTGGCATGCAGCAACTACCCCGAGTGCAAAAGCACTCAGCCGCTCAACAAGACCGAGGTCACTGATAAAAAATGCGAAAAATGCGGGTCTGCGCTCGTAATACGTCATGGCAGGTTCGGCCCCTTTCTGGCATGCAGCAACTACCCGAAGTGCAAGAATATTCAGCCCTACCCTCTGGGACTGAAGTGTCCCATGCCCGGATGTTCCGGAGAGATTGTGCAGCAGAGGTCTAAACGGGGAAAGATGTATTATTCCTGCACGGAGAAATCGTGCTCATTCATCAGCTGGACGAAACCCATCGAAAAGAAATGCCCGAAATGCCAGGCGGATTTCCTCGTCAAGAAGGGCAGTAAAGAACTGTGTTCCAACCCTGAATGCGACCATGAAGGAGACTAGGGTTTCGGTCGCAGGAGGCGGTCTCGCAGGTGTCGAGGCAGCATACTGTCTTGCCCAAAGCGGTGTACCGGTTGACCTGTTTGAAATGCGTCCGGTCAAATCCACGCCTGCACACCGGACATCTCTGCTCGGCGAACTGGTATGCAGCAACTCTCTGAAAGGAACCGACCCCCTTACCGCCCACGGACTGCTGAAAAAAGAGCTGGCCAGACTCGGCTCAATCGTCCTGAAAACGGCACAAGAGACACGGGTACCGGCCGGCAAGGCCCTGGCAGTTGATCGTGATGCCTTCGGGCAGGCACTGACTGATATTGTGCAATCACACCCTCTCATTGAGATTCACCGCAAGGAATTCACCTGCATAGAACCCGGCATCCCTACCATAATCGCAACCGGTCCTCTTACATCGGACAAGCTGACCTCGTTTCTGGCAGACATGACCGGGACCGACAGGCTTTCGTTCTACGACGCAATCTCTCCCATTATCGATGCGGAAAGTGTCGATATGAACCATGCATTTTTCGGATCCAGGTGGGAGATTGAGAGCACTGATTATCTCAACTGCCCACTCGATAAGGACCGGTACTATGCCTTTGTCGAGGAACTGATAAAATCAGACAGAGTAAATCCCCGATCTTTTGAGGATACACGATTCTTCGATGCCTGTCTTCCGGTAGAGGTCATCGCTTTGCGGGGCAGGGATTCTCTTCGATTCGGCCCTATGAGGCCCGTGGGATTTACAGATCCCCTTACAGGATCAAGACCATATGCCCTGCTTCAGCTGCGCAGGGAAAACCTCAAGGGTAATGCCTATAACCTGGTCGGCTTCCAGACCAGACTCACCTACACTGAGCAGAAACGGATCTTCTGCATGATACCCGCGCTTGCAGGGGCTGAATACCTGCGGTTCGGCAGTATTCACAGAAACACCTTTTTCGACTCTCCGAAAGTGCTGAACAAGGATTTGAGCATAAAGGGATTCCCCCTGGTATTTCTTGCCGGTCAGGTAACCGGGGTTGAAGGATACATGGAATCCGCAGCCATGGGTATCGTAGCGGCGCTTGCCGCACTTGCGAAGATGTCTGGCAGGGTCTTTTCACCCCCTGGCCCAGACACCGCAACAGGGGCACTGATAAGCTATATTACCGATGAACATACTACAAAGTTCCAGCCTATGAATATCAATTTCGGCATTATGGAACCGCTCGATGCGCCTAAAAAGCTCAGACAACAGGCCAGGCTGGAGAAGGAATCCCTATCATTTGAAACATGGCTGAAATCCTTTGACGTGTCCAGTTGACAGGTACAGCCCGGGGCCTGTACCAATGAACACATAACCTCTGAGCCTTGATCCCAGGCAAACTACATTCATATTGATGTATCTTCTGAAAGTACATGTCGGATCATACATGCGGGGGACACCAGATATCACTGGGGCAGGATCATAATCTCTTTGTCGTGCAGAAAGTTTTTACAACCTGATGAAAATCCATAGTACTGTACATGTTCACAACAGTTCCGTATCCGGACTTTGTGAAACACTCAACTTATATATAAAGGGCCTGTCTCTTATACACATCTCCGAGCCCACGAGACCGTACTAGATCTCGTATGCCGTCTTCTGCTTGAA
>OMKS01003800.1_pt1 | contig 11798 bp, 14 predicted proteins | sample 1674721 | NCBI WGS metagenome assembly OMKS01 (sample SAMN06264996, study PRJEB25208) | sediment metagenome | isolation source: hot spring sediment | place: USA: California | collected 2014-09-02 | reverse complement strand
TGAAGAAGCACTTTCAGTTCTTTGGGCGCATTGGCAACAACCCGGAGCCTGATGGTTTTCTCTCTTGTCGGCAAGAGGACATCAAGAGATTTTATTTCCCTCATTTCCTCCAGCAGCTTTCTCGGTGCAGTGCCGAGTCCCGAGGCTTTCATCCACTGTTGCAGTGTTCGCCACATGGCCAGTGAAAGGAAGCAAACCAGTATGTGAGACTGGGTCCTCTCCTTTTTCTGGTGATATATCGGCCTCATCCCAAGATCGTGTTTGGTTGTTCGGAAGGCGTCTTCCACTTCGGTTAGCTGGATGTAAGTGTTCCACAACGTCTTGGGATCGGCCTCTGTCCAGTTTGTGCGCAGAAGATAGTTGCCACCGGTTTCCAGGAGCTGTCGGTAACGATCCTCATTTTTTTCAATCGCCATTTTGAGCCGCTTCTCTTTTTCCGTCCCAGTTTCCGTGATGGTGATAGTAAAAAGCGAAGCCGCACGACCGTTTCTTTCCTGAAGACGCCCGATCTGCCGTTCCGCTTTTTGTCTGTCCTTTAATTTGCCGGTTTCCATACGTGCCGCCATTCTTGTCAGGCCGGCTTCCATATTGCCAACAAAACGGTTCAGGATGGCGTTTTCCTTGTCCTTGCGACCCTGTGATCTGCACAGGACAAAGGTGTCACCTTTCTTTTCATGAGGAGGGCAGAGTCTTACTTCAACGCCAGGCTGCACTTCTTCCCAGTCCTGACTGAGCAATTCCTGTTCGAACTTCTTTAGCATGGATTTAGGGGTGCCGACCAGATATCTGGCCCCTTTCTGGCGCATATAGTCAAGGTTGTCTTCACTTACCATGCCGCGATCCATGACCCAAATCCGGTTGGCTTTGCCGTATTTGGTTTCCATGATTCCAATCATTTCCTGTGTAGTGGTGACATCAACCCGATTGCCGTCAAATATTTCAAATGCCAGGGGAAGACCCTCCTTACTCGCTACAAGGCCGATACAGACCTGCGGGCAGTCGGAACGACCATCCCGGCTGTAGCCCCTCTTGGCCTGTGAATTCCTCTTTGCGCTTCCTTCGAAATAGGTCGAGGTTATGTCGTAAAAGAGAAAGTCGAAGGTTGTGCCAAATATCTCCCCGTAACGGGTCTGAAGATGTTTACAGAGTTCGTCTTTGTACGGCAGCAGGGCATCCAGCGCCCTATAGAGCCGGTCATCATTTATTTTTTCGCATGGCACGCCAAGGAGATCGTCCAGCGCTGTATTGCCATACCATGACTCGGCAATCTGCAATTCCGAAGAAGGGGCGCAAAAACGCGCAAGTACGAGGATGCAAGCCATGATGGCCCACGGGATATCTGCCCGGCCGGCAGGTAAATGCTGTTCGCAGAACTCTGCAAAGCCGAGTCTGCCCCAGAGAAGGAGAGCGAGATATACATCACCAAAGTGACGCAAACGTTCCACGCTGACCTGATTAATATTGACGGTTGCCCATAAAGGAGGCTCTCCATATTTTTCAAACAGTCCCGGCTCCGGTCGTGGCTTACCATCGAGTATGCGCCCTATTTCCTCCCAGCCAACACGCTCTTCCTTGTCCAGGCCGGGAAGTTTCCCGATGTTTGCGACAATTCTCTGCCGGGGGCCCCTGATTGTGCGGACTGACTCGACCAGCGACCAGTAGCCGTAATCTTCTCCGTCGACTCTCTTATTATGGCGGCGCAGATACACTATACTTCCCCCTTACCCGCGACATTATCCCGATTTAGTGAGGGGCACGCAAGGGGGCTTTCTGCACTACATTCTGTTTTTCAAAGAGCAGGGTTGAAATCACTACATTTTTCCGAAAATGCCCACCGCTTTTTTGCAAAATATCGGTGCTAACTGCGGAAGATGGGTTAGAGGGTGAAAGGGGATTATACAGGTGGAGGATGTCTTTCGGTTTGCGGATAATTTAGGACCAGCCAAGATCGTACATATTTATGAACCCTCCGTCGGGTTAAGGTCTGTCCTGGTAGTAGATAATGTGGCCTGTGGGCCTTCCATTGGTGGGGTACGTATGGCCCCGGATGTCAGCACGGAGGAATCCTTTCGGCTGGCCCGGGCCATGACTTTAAAAAATGCCGCTGCCGGCCTGCCGCATGGGGGTGGAAAAGCGGCAATCTATGCTGACCCCAAAAATGGCCGGGGAAGAGAAGGAGCACTTGATACGGGCCTTTGCTGGTGCCATCAGGGACATCATTGAATACATCCCTGGTCCGGACATAGGGACTGACGAGACCTGTATGGCCCGGATGAAGAACGAGATTGGCCGAGCAGTGGGTCTGCCCCGGGAGATTGGCGGCATTCCTCTGGATGAGATAGGGGCTGAGGAAGAGATTCGAGAGAATACTTCGCAAGTACTAAAGGAGGCCACTAGCAAGGGGATACTGCCCAGAGAGGCAGCCATGATGCTTGCTACCCAAAGGGTGAAAAAGGCCATGTGTTGTAGGCGCTGGTCATTATTTTAAGAATTGGGCTTAGCTTAGAGGAAGAAGGTCATAAAATGTTTCGTATCCGTCTCCATGGGCGCGGCGGGCAGGGCATAAAAACGGCCAGCCGGATTCTGGGAACGGCCTTTTTCTGGGAAGGCTATGAGGTTCAGGATGCTCCCCGGTATGGGGCGGAGCGCCGTGGTGCCCCGATATTTGCTTATGTCCGGGCCTCTAAAGAGGTTATTAACGAGCGTGGGATCATCAATAGACCGGACCTGGGTATCGTGGCCGACGAAAGCCTCCTGCTGTTACCGGTAGCCGATGTGCTGGGAGGAGTGACCGAGCACTCGGTCCTTCTCATTGTGACCGATGAGGCCCCAGGAGTATGGAAAAAACGGCTCAATCTGAAAGGGCGGGTGTTTTCCCTTAGCAGTAAGGTTATAGTCGAAGAGCACGCCGGTTTTCCCTTGGTGGGTGCAGCCTGTGTAGGCGCGGCAGCGCGTCTGGTAGGGGTAATTTCCAGGAAAGCTCTTGAGAAGGCTATCCGGGAGCAGCTTCGGCCACTAGGAGAGTCTATTATCGGGAGGAACCTGGCCAAGGCCAGAACGGCCTATGATCAAATGGAAGCCTCTGCCGGGTGTGTGACGGAAAGAGAGGAGCCCTCAGCGGATTCCTATGAGACCCCCCATTGGATAGATCTACCATTTGAGGAAGCCGGCCTCTCAGCTCCCTATATCCATGCCGCTGCCACCAGTCTAAAGGTGGAAACTGGTGCCTGGCGTAGCCTTCGGCCGGTTATTGATCGCCGCCGATGCCATCGGTGCGGCTTGTGTGATATTTACTGCCCGGATGGCGTTATCAGCCTGGATGCCAGAGGATATCCGCACATAGACTACCAGCACTGCAAGGGTTGCTTGATCTGCTTGATTCAATGTCCTACCCACGCCATCAAGGCCATACCCGAGCCTGGACTTAGAGCCAAGAGACATCAAGGGAGGGGCCGGTGATACGTAAGCTTCTGACAGGAAACGCCGCTGCGGCCTGGGGTGCCCGTCTAGCTAAGGTAGACTACGTACCAGCATTTCCCATTACCCCGCAGACAGAGATCATCGAAACCATTGCCCATTGGATCGATATAGGTCAGATGGACTGCCGGATGGTTACTATGGAGTCTGAGCATTCCATGATAACGGCAGCTGGAGCAGCGGCCGCCACCGGAGTGCGTGTTTTCACCGCAACCTCTAGCCAAGGATTCCTGTACGGGATGGAGATGATTTATACGGTGGCCGGTTGGCGGACTCCATTCGTCTTAGTCAACGTTTCCAGGGCATTGTCGGCGCCTATCACCCTCGAGCCGGACCATAATGACGTCTTGGCCGCGCGTGACAGCGGTTTTCTCCAGATCCACTGTGCTACCTGCCAGGAGGTGCTGGACTCAGTCCTTCTGGCCTATCGCCTAGGGGAGAATGAACGGGTACGGCTCCCTGTTATCGTCAACCTAGATGGATTTTACCTCTCTTTTACCCGTGAACCAGTAAAAATACCCGATGAAAAAAACGTCAAGGAATTCCTACCTCCCTATGACCCGGGAGAGACCCATTTCCGGGCAGGCGATCCCATTTCCCAAGGTGTCGTCGTCCTCGGGGGCTCTCAGTACTCCTACTTTCGTTACGAAACTCATTACGCCTCTCTGAACGCCCTGGGGGTATTCGAGGAGATTTCTAAAGAATACGAGGAAGTTTCTGGAAGGTCCTATCAGCCGGTCGAAGCATACCGGGTGGAAGATGCGGAAATCGTTTTTTTCATGATAGGATCTTTTGCTACAAAGGCCAAGGATGCTGTGGATCGCCTGCGAAAGGTAGGGTGCAAAGTAGGACTCTTACGCCCGCTTTTACTCCGGCCATTTCCAGTAAAACCTATTATCCGCGCACTTGCCGGTAAAAAGGGGGTCGCAGTCATTGATCAAAACCTTTCTTTGGGAAAGGGTGGTGTCCTTCATGCCGAACTTTCTTCAGCCCTTTACGGGGCAACGGATAGTACGCCTGTATTAGTCAGCTTCATCGGAGGATTGGGAGGCCGTGATATTACCCGGGAAGAGTTTTATGAGATGGTGGCGGTTACCAGGAAGGCCAGCGAAACAGGCGAGATACCGCCTCCCAGGCTGCTCTATACCGCGGAAGAACTGATGCGGATGAAAGGGCTCCAGTCAATCGCGAGGGTTGCGCGGCAGAAAGGAGGCGGGAAAAGCTGAAAAACAAAAGTCACAAAGGCCTGAGGGATTGGCCATCCAGTCATGTGCTAGGTACTGGAACACCAACTTGCGCTGGCTGCGGGGCGTTAGAAAATATCAAGATATTCTGTGATATCCTGGGAGAAAAAACTGTTTTTGTAAATGCGGCTGGGTGTATGACCTTGCTTACCGTTTACCCCTTTACTCCTTTTAGAGGCTCCTGGCTCTACACCGCCATGGCCTCAGCTCCGGCGGGCGCCCAGGGAGTTCGAGATGCCTTAGACCTACTGATACGCGATGGGCGCTTAGCACCAGAGGAGTATCTCGCGGTCGTGGTGCTGACCGGAGACGGTACTGCCTATGGGATGGGGCTTTCTGCCACCTCCGCTGCCATCTATCGGAAGTTAGACTTCATTTATATCTGTTACGACAACGAGGGTTATGGGAATACCGGCTACCAATTCTCAGCGGCTACCCCTTATGCCGCCCGAACAGCCACCAGTAAGGGCCCAAGGGGTTACCGGGGCTACAAAAAGGACCTGTTCGCCATCTGGGCTGCCCATAGACCCGCTTATGTGGCCACGGTCATAGGGACGGAACCTGCGGATCTGGCCCGCAAGATTGAAAAGGCGAAGGGCCTCCGCGGCCCGAGATTGTTTATCGCCCTCTCTCCCTGTCCCACGGGCTGGCAATTCGAGCCGGCGAAGACCGTTGAGATCGGTAAACTAGCTGTCAAGACAGGCATTTGGCCTCTAAAAGAATACCTTGATGGAAAAGTGGTGCATACCAGAATACCGCCTCCCCGGGGCAGGCGTCCCCCGGTCGAAGAGTACCTTAAGCGACAGGGGCGATTTACCCATCTATTCAGCCCAACGCGGAATGAAGAGATCTTAAAAGATATTCAAGCCAGCGTGGATGCCTATTGGGAGGGCGTTATATAGAAAATCTAAATATCAAATCCGGGATTAAAAATAAACACAGCGGCATGGGAATCATGCGGAAAAGTTACTTCCATTCCGGCGGGGCAGTTCCCCTGGTCGGCCTAACCATTCCCGAGCACTTTGCTCAGATCGTCAAACGGTTTCCAGACCGGGAGGCGGTAGTCTCGATTCCACAGAAAAAGCGCCTCACTTACGCAGATCTTTCAGGGGCGATAGATTTTTTGGCCAGGGGCTTACTGGCCTCCGGTTTCAGTAAAGGTGATCGGATCGGTATCTGGTCAACCAATAATCTGGAATGGCTCCTGCTCCAGATGGCTACGGCGCGCATCGGAGCCATTTTGGTGACCATTAACCCAGCCTACCGCGTAAAAGAACTGGCCTACGCCCTGCGGCGTTCTGAAGTTCAAGGGCTCTTTGTCATCCCCTCATTCAGGAGCAGTGATTATGTTTCCATGCTGGTCGAACTGGTCCCGGAGCTAAAGGACGCTAAGGGTGGAGAGTTGAAAAGCCGAACCCTACCTTTCCTGAGGCGGGTAGTTCTGTATGACCCTGCCGCTCCCCCAGAAACTCAGCGTTTGCATACGGGTTTTAATATTTGGGCGGATATCCTTGCACAGGCCCCATCTATTTCCCCGGAAGAGCTGGACAGGGTCACGGCATCCTTAGATATGGATGATTCCATAAACATCCAATATACCTCAGGGACTACTGGTTATCCTAAGGCGGTAGTCCTATCCCATCATAACATCCTCAATAATGCTTATTTTGCCGGGCTAGCCATGCACTTTACGGAAGAGGACAGGCTTTGCGTGTCTGTGCCTTTTTACCACTGTTTTGGTATGGTGCTCGCTAATTTGGCCTGCCTCTCCCACGGAGCCTGTGTAATTATGGCCTGTGAACATTTTAATGTCTTAGAGGTCTTGCGGGCGATTGAGGCAGAAAAATGTACGGCCCTGCATGGCGTACCTACCATGTTTATTGCTGAGCTGGAGCATCCAGAGTTCATGAATATTGACACCTCTACCCTGCGTACGGGAATTATGGCAGGTGCGCCTTGCCCGCCGTCGCTTGTGAAGCGGGTGATGGAGGAGATGCATTGCCCGGAGATATTGATCGGCTACGGGGAGACCGAGGCCTCTCCCCTGACCCATTTGACGTCGCGAGACGATAGCCTGGAACGCCGGATTATGACTGTGGGCAGCAACCTTCCTCACCAGGAAGTAAAGGTAGTGGATGTCGCTACCGGCGAAACCGTGCCCAGCGGGCAAACCGGCGAGATCTGCTTCCGTGGCTATCACGTTATGAAGGGCTACTATGGGGATCCCGAGGCTACAAAGGCAGCTATTGATAGAAACGGTTGGCTGCACTCCGGTGACCTGGGAACGATGGATGCGGATGGATATGTGCACATTACAGGAAGATTAAAGGAAATGATCATCCGGGGTGGCGAAAATATATACCCCTGTGAGATCGAAGAATTTATTTACAATCATCCTAAGGTCGCCGAGGTGGCAGTTTTCGGCATACCAGACGATTACTACGGCGAGGAGATCATGGCCTGGATTAAGCCTCATGCCGGCGAGAAGGTCACTGAGCAGGAGATTCGCGGCTTCTGCCAGGGTAATTTGGCTCACTTCAAGATTCCCCGGTGTATCTGGTTTGTGGAGAAGTTTCCCATGACGGTGACTGGCAAGCTACAGAAATTCCGCATGCAAGAAATCGCCATCGAAAAAATGACAAAGGGGACAACGAAGGCAGGTTGCGATTAGTCTTTCTCTTTTTCCAAATGGTACTTCCACAGCCTGGCGGCGGCAATCATAACCAAAAGCAGGGTAAATATTATCCAAGCACCCCCTATAAGGACATTTCCTGACCATGGATATCCTTCGTAAGGACTGGGTATCTCCTTTAGCAAGCCGTTTATTTTAGCCAAACTTGCCGGCTCAGAGCCCTTCATCTTCTGCCCCAGACCAATTTCTAAAATTATAAAGGAGATACCGACAATTAAGAGCGCTAAAATATAAGAAATAAGAAGAGCCCCGCCGCCATTTTTCTAATACAGGTAAGGAAACCTCCCAAATGTTGCCTAACCCGATAGCCGAACCCATAGCGGCAAGCAAAAAACCGATATGCGTCTTCCAGTGAGGACGGCGATGAGTGAGATATTCTTTTTCCATAATCTTCGGCTCTTAGAGAATTATTGGACTACCGATGGGTAGGAGGGGGGTATAATATTTATCTTTGGGGTCTCATGGCCTCTAAATATTGAATACGTTCAGAGAGGGGTGGGTGCGAATAGTAGAACCAGGCATAAAGGGGATGGGGATACAGGTTCGAGAGGTTGTCTTTTGCTAAGCGCTTTAGTGCACTACGCAAATCTTCAGTCTGTTGCAACAGCCTTGCAGCATAGACATCGGCCTCTCTTTCAAAGCGGCGTGAAATAGCCGCGCCTATGGGCGCCAAAAATCGCGCCATGGCAGCCCATAGCATTCCAGTCAGAAAAAGTCCGACGTATGGCACTATGGACTGAAAACCGAATGACTGATAAAGTACATCCCATCTTAGCAGGCTGGAAGCCAGATAGAAGATAAACAGGGAAAAACCCCCTATGATTAGTAGGTTTTTGTGTATGTGCCTTTTCTTACAGTGGCCTACTTCATGCGCCAGAATGGCGATAATCTCATCGTGACTGTGCGACGCCATGAGGGTGTCAAAGAGTATAATCCGTTTAGCTTTTCCCAGGCCCGTAAAGTAGGCATTGGTATGCCGGCTTCGCTTACCCGCGTCCACGGTAAATATCCCGGTTACAGACAGACCGCTTTCGTGCATTATCTCTTTGACCCTTTTTTCTAGCGCCCTATCTTCCAGCGGAATAAATTTATTGAACCAGGGGGCAATGAAGGTCGGATATATGATAACCAGCAAGGATTGAAAGGCAAAAAAGAAAGACCAGGCCCATAGCCACCAAAAACGTCCGCTATATTCTATAAGGGCCAGAACTGATAACAGCAGGATACCTCCGACAAGAGAGCCTATCACGGCGCTTTTTAGAATATCCGTGATCCATATCCTTAGGGTAGATGTATTAAATCCGTAACGCCCTTCAATGATAAAAGTGCGGTAGTAGGCAAAGGGAAGGGAGGACAGCCCTTCAGCAATGCCTATTACGGTGAAAAAGATCAGGCCGGAAATTAGAATGCCAAAACCAAGTCCTTGGATAATCCCGGAAATCCAGGGAAGCAGGCCAGATAAGACGATGACCACAAAGAGGGCATTACTAATCGCTGAAACAATAATATCGAAATTTTGATTCTCAATTGTGTAATCCCTGGTCCTGGCCAATGTCTTGCGGTCAATGAATCCTTCAAACAACCCGGGGACCTTGCTCCCATATTGCCTCAGATGACCGACATTGAGTCTTTTCAGGATGAGTTCGAGGAAAACACCTAACAGGAAGAGTGCAAGATATAACATAAGGAAGGAATTTATCGGTACCATTTTCAATAATCACAATTCCAAAGAATCTTCATGTCTTATGTCCCCTTGCATATACAGGCGCAGGGTAAGATTTCTAACCCCGTGCAGGGGTTACTGATTCTAATACCGAGCCGGTATCGTGTAAAGTGGTAATAGTTGTTTTATTGTTAGGTGTATTTTATCCTTAAAGAAAGCTGTGAAGCGGTTAAGGCTTGAAAAGAATAGCCGAAAAGACAGTAAAAGACGTTTAATGTAATCATGCCCTTACCCTGGGGACATATGGCCATTGGTTTGGCCACTCACAATCTACTTGGTGAAGATCGCTCAAGCTTAACTCTGTGGAAGGCCATCACCTCTGTTGCTATTTTGGCCAACCTACCGGATATAGATATTATTATTGGACTCATAATGGAAGGCAATGGCTATGCCTTCCATCGGGGGCCCACTCACAGCCTGATATTTGCATTAGCTGCGGGCCTAATCGCATTAAATGGTTGGAGGTGGCGGCAGCAGGTTCCCGCTGGCCCCTGGCCACGGCGTAACTGATGGCGGAATTTTTAATCGCTAGAGGAATTGCCGTGTTTTTTTGCTTTGAAAACGTATTTAATCGGTGTACTATAAGTGGCACACCATTATTTACTGGAGGCGAATATTATGCCCACAAAAAATCCGAGGATCAATGTCGCTCTTGAAAAACCCCTCTATCATAACATCGAACGCCTGGCGAAGAGAGACGGCGTTTCGCTATCTATGAAAGTGCGTGATTTGATAAAGGAGGCCCTGGAAATCGAGGAAGATATTGCTTTATCGCGTTTTGCACAAGCCAGGGAAGAGACCTTTGTAAAAGAGAAATCTCTAAAGCACGAGGAGGTCTGGTAGGTTGCCCTTTGAACTCAGATACCATCCTGACGTCAAAGAGATCGATATCCCCGCCCTGAATGAAAAGTTAAGAAAACGCATAAAAAACGCCATAGAAGTCCGCCTTATGACTGCTCCCCATGAATACGGGGAGCCTTTAAGAAAAACTCTTAAAGGCTACTGGAAACTCAGAGTTGGAGATTACAGGGTAGTCTTTAAAATAGTGAATAACGAAATCTGGATATTCGGCATCATCCATCGAAAAGAAGTTTATAAAAAGGTGGAGAAAAGGACGCCCTGATGCCGTTCATGGGAGAAATGAAGCTTTTTCCCGAGAATTCCAGGGAAGGAACCAATGAATAAGGGAAGGAAGATAAATTGATTGTGTAATCTAGGGTGAGGCGCTCAAATCTCAATAATGTTTGTATGCGGCCCGGGATACCCTGGGCAGGTTCAGGGTAATGCCCATGCCTATTAAACCTCTCAGAAATTGCCCCCTGTTGAACATAACAACCTCCGGTACAAAGGCCCTTTTATTTTAACAGCCCATAAAGTACAGAAGCTCCTGTGACGTTAGGATAGCGGGTGTAACCACGGATCATCCGGTTCTGGATGAAGTCCAAAAGCGTCAGATTTTTCTCGATATGTATCTGCGTTAAGAACTCGATAGCCTCGGGCCGTTTTGCGTTTATACCTTTCCTGAGGGCCATAATTTCGGTCCTGTCCCGGACGAACAGGTTGATCATGTCCTCCAGTTGGTGGTGCCAGAGGAGGATTCCCCTCGTGTCTTTCAGCATCGACTCTATAACCCCGGCCGCGGTTGACCGGCCCGCGTGAAAGCCGCCGATTATTTCTTCCGGCTTATGGGGATAAAGGTCCAGATAAAATAGTGTCTCCTTAAAACTCCGGGGATGGTACTTTTCAATATAAGGCGCAAAGGCATTTCTTTCCCGAGTCCAGTCAGCCATGACAGATGGGTTCATTAAGGTCCCGTGTATGAGTTTTATCTCGCTGGTTCTTTCCGTGTAAATGCAATAAGCATAAAATCCGTTTCCTACCGCCCAGTCCAGGGCTTCCTCAGAAAAAAACCGCCGGAGCCAGGGCTGGCTGTTCGCAGGGAATATCTCTTCTTTAAGGAAGCTCAAGGCCTGTATGGATACCGGACGATTTCCTTCGTGGATATCCCCTGCAATATCGAACTTCAAAATAGAGGCAAGGCCGCCACCTACGACAGTCCTCAGAAAGTCCCTTCTATCCAGCATCATAAAACCTCCCTGCATATTTTGTCAGCGGTACTGACTATAACGCAGGACATAGGACAGATAGCGTCCGAGGAGAAAATTGACTTAAGAAGGATGGGTTAAGATTATTACTCCGGCACGTAAACACATAACAAATGTCATGCCGGACTTGATCCGGCATCCAGTTCCTTACTGGATTCCCGCTGAAGTTATCCGCCGCAGGCGGGCGGGAAACGGCATCCGGGTATTTTGTTGCCGGAGTAATAAGAGTAAGACACTGAGGGGAGTGGCCCTTATCTTGGTAGTAAAACCCGGAAGGTGTGGACAAGGCGAGTGTCCTTGTGTTGACCTGATAATTGAAGGATAAAAGCGTTCCCGTGCGCTGGACTGAAATGGACGGCGCAGCTATTTGCACAGAGCGGCGCTTAGTTTTCAAACTTAGTAAACATGGTCAGGTACGTTCCCTTACTTCATCCGTCCCCCAGCTTACTTACTATGAGTTTACCCTCTCTTTTTTCTTAACTTATCTTCTACAGTAAGAAAAAAATATGTTTGTAATTTTAGCATGTTACAAGACGCCAAAAATCTGTTGGCACTAC
>OMKS01003798.1_pt1 | contig 11803 bp, 8 predicted proteins | sample 1674721 | NCBI WGS metagenome assembly OMKS01 (sample SAMN06264996, study PRJEB25208) | sediment metagenome | isolation source: hot spring sediment | place: USA: California | collected 2014-09-02 | reverse complement strand
ATATGGAATAGCATCATATTCGGATAAAGTTATAATTTTATTTGCTATTTTATGCAACTGTTTTTTATCTCATATCTAACTCCATCACGTAATCCGAGAAAGAGCTGCTTGACCCGGGCTGTCTGCTTTTCTGTGTCTCGGTACACAATTTTTCGGGTCACGATACGCCCCAGCCGTTCGATGAGCGCGGCTGCTGTCCGTACGGCTATGCCAGGAGCGCCCGGAAAATGTTTTTTCAACAAAATCAGATAATTCCGCATCCGGTAGTAATCCCGGAAACTCCGGTTCGTCGAAGCCGACACCCGGTGGTGAATCACCGCTTCCGGGCAGTAGCGCACGCGAAAACCCTGCTGTTGCGCCCGCAGACAAATATCCACATCTTCGTAATACATAAAATAGACCGGATCCAGCAGCCCGGCTTTTTCCAGCACATCACGCCGGATGAGCATGCAGCAGCCCGAAACGAAATCAACATCCCGAGCCCGGTCAAATTTCCCGTCATCGAGCCGGTTCTCTCCGTATTGAAACGTTCGTTTCAAATAGCGGCTGACGCCGCCGCCGGCTGACCAGATAATTTTGTCCTTGCCGTCATAGAGTATTTTGCTGCCGGCGATTCCCACCGTTTCATCTTTAGCAAAACAGCGCAGCAGTACATCCAAAAATCCGGGCTCGACAACCGTATCATTATTCAGCAGCAGCACAAAATCAGCGCCCCGTTCCAGCGCATATTCGATTCCCAGATTACACCCGCCAGCGAATCCGAGGTTGGCGCTGCTTTTCAGCAGGCGAATGTTTCGGATCTTTTCCAGCTTTTCAGCTGAGCCGTCGCTGGAGCCATTTTCCACCACCGCCGTTTCTAAATCGGTGTAACTGAGCTTTTCCAGCGAACGCAGGCACTCTCTGGTGTCTTCAAACCCGTTGTAATTCAGCACAATGACGTAAACTTTGGCTGTTGTTTTCTGATTCACTCTCGCGCCTGATTTGTTTTTAATTTTTGGTCAATCAAGAAATTAATCTGAACTAATAATCGTTTCCGGGTTTTGATAGTCTCTGTCATATCCCCGCATTTTAACGAGCGGGTGGTGGCGCGCCACGCTTTCAAAAAAAGTGACCAGTTCCGGACTTTTCGCAAACGCGAAAGCGCGCTCCGGGTTGACACTTTGAACAGCCCGTTTGATTTCAGCCGGCCCGGTTTTTAATCCGGCAAAGGCTGCGGCTGTTTGCAGCCCGGTTTCGGGCCGGATCAGAAAATCCTCAAATTTGATTTTCAGCATTCGGTCGCCAAACTCTTTTTCCAGCGCCATGGCCTGCTGCTCGTATTCCAGCCAGAGTGCAACGCCCTGGCTCAACTGTTCAACCCTGACCGATTTCTGATAGGGCACAACGCCTCTTAATAAAATTTCCTTGATCCGGTTTCGCGCAGTCTTTCTTGCGCCCGATTCCGTGATTTGCCTTTCCGCTTGTTCCCGCTTTTGCAGGCTGAGCGCCACATCCACCGGATGGCGCTGTACCTGCACAAACTTTGCGTCTGGGAAAATCGAATTCCAGATGTCAGCAGTAAACGTGTTGCGCGGGTCTTTCCAGCCCCAGGGAAAGTCGAGATCGCGAAAGTCATGGCTGCACAAACCGAGCCGCCAGCCGAGAAAACTCACTCGCGAAGGAAAAAATCGAAGATGAAAATCAACCACTCGTAATAGCTGGTGACGCAGCAGCGCGTTCAAACACAAAAAATTTTCCGGTCGATCCCAACTGGCGTTGGTTTGGGCGAGCATCCAATTGTTGAGACGCTGGAACAGCCACGCTTCATGGTTTCGATCCTTTTGACGCCCGAGGAACAGCCCCAATTGCTCAAGGCAACGGGCCACGATACTCGTTCCGGAGCGGTGCATGCCCAGTATAATTACCGGTTGCTGCGCCGCGCTGTGATTTTTTTCCGAGCCCCTAAATTTCAAAAGCTTGTGCGTCCTTTTAATTCTGTGTGAAATTGTTTTGTGATCGGTTACACGACCCTCTCTATTGCGCCCCTACGGGGCTTTGGTTGCTTGTTGGATCTGTTTGCTATAAATATCCTGTCCCCAGGGGGACAGTTCTTGAATTGCAAAGCTACCAATTCCGGTCAAGCAGGTGATATTTACAACAAATCCCAACATACAAATCGTCTACTACTCTCGGGAAAAAATATTTGCTACAACGTAAAAAATTTAATACAATCCGTACCGTAGGGACAAAATATTTATAGCAGATGCGAATATAAAAACACGTTTAGTCCCGTAGGGACGCGATATTTACGGCTAAATTAGTCGAATATATTTGGGGTATATGTGTTTGCCATGACTACCTCTCTATTGCGCCTCTACGGGGCTTTATGCTTGTTTGACAGGTCTTGCTATAAATATCCTGTCCCCAGGGGGACAGTTCCTCAATGGCAAAGCTACCAATTCCAGTCAAGCAGGTGATATTTACAACAAATTCCAACCTATAAATCCTACACTCCTTTCGGGGTAAAAGATTTACCCTTCCATCGCTGCCGAATAAATGCGATCATTTCAATCGCAACTGCTGTAGGATGAACCGATCCTGGTCATCCAACTTCAACAGTTTAAGCACAGCCACAAAAATCGCGAGCAACATGAATGAGAGCACCGCAATTTTGACCGCGCTGTTTCCCCAGCCAATTATATCTCTGCCCAAAAGCACAACAACGGCAGCCACGACCCCGCCCAACAACGGTTTGAGAAACGACAACTGATAGGGATGAATGCGCAAATGATAATAAACCTGAAACAACATAATAAAATTGATCACGATTATCGCAATGGCGGTTGCGCCGGCAGCGCCTTCCATTCCCAAGTGGGGTATGAACAACCGATTAAGGCAGATATTCAGCAGGCTCACGCCGACCATGTTCCAAAGCACCCATTTTTCTCTGTCCGCCATTATCAAAACATAGCGCACCGAACCCACCGAAGCATTAACCAAATGGGCTAGCGCCAGCAAGATCAAACTTACGCTACCTGCGCCAAATTCGGCCCCAAAAAACCCCAGAATGTCTTCGGCAAGTATCGTCACCATCAAAAAAAGTGGCAAACTTAATCCGAAGATCCAGCGGGTCACGGTTTTAAACAGTTGCTCCAATTGACCAATTTCGCCCCGCGCGTACAGTTCTGAAATCCGCGGCGCAAAAATCGAAGTAAAGGACATGATAACAAAATTAATAAAAAACGCGGTTTTCACAGCCGTGTTGTAAATCCCGACTTCGGCGGCAGTTCTGAAATAACCCAGCATTAGCACATCGGTCCACATCATCATCAGGCTCAGGAAATTTACCAGAATAAGCGGCGTTGAAAAGCGAATCAGTTTTCGAGTTTGGTGAACCGCGTTAATATTCGGATTCAGAAGGTCGGGAAACAGCTTTATCACAAAGAACAGTGATAAAACCGCGCAGACTGCAAAAGAGAACCCATACGCGGCAACCACGCCACCGATCCCGTATCCGGCCAGATAAACCAGTATTACCAGCAGGATGTTTAAAACCGGATTGGTAACAAATTCAACAATTACCCGATATTTCAATGTATGAAATGCCTGTGTCGCCGAAAGCAGGACCAGCGTCACTGATGAAAACGGAAGCGCAAAGGCAAAAATCTTCAAAACCGAGGACAACTCGGCTTTGTGAAAAATCGTATCCGATAAAAAATCACTGCCGATAAACAGCAGGACCGCCCAGATTAAACTACTGAGCAGCACGATTCCGGCTGACCGGAGAATAGCGCCCTTGACCCTGGCGCTGTCGCCCTGACCGGAATAAATCGAAACATATTTCAACACCCCGGTTTCAAAGCCCAGTCTTGCCAACACGCCAGAAAATTCAATCACGATCAGTCCGAGAAAAAAAATCCCCAGCAACTCGGGACCAAACAGTCTCGCCAGCAAAATAATATAGCCATAGCGAATCAGCGCATTAAATACCCGTCCGCTCAGGTCGGTTTTGACTCCGCGGAAAATTGTCGCTAAATTTTCTTGTTCTGATGTTTCAATTTTGCCGGATTCTTCGCTAAAATTCGTCAATCTATTTTTCGCAATCGCTTTAATTCAATGCTCATGTTTTAATCACAATCCATCCGAATTGACCAGCTAATAATTAATTCCCAGAGAAACTGACAGCGCCCTGGTTTTCACATCTGCACTGGCAGCTCGTTTTAAAGTTGCCCGCGCCGCTCGAAAATCAAACATCAAACCACGCACAATTTCATAGGAAATTTGCACGTTGATTTCCTGAAACTCAATTCTGCTTCCGTCCAAAAATTCAGGATAAAGCGAATCAGACAGCTTCCATGGATGCTCGATATTCCCGCCATAGTTTACCCCCCCGCTGTTCAGCCCCTTTCTTGAGCCGGTAAAACCAGCTTGTAGCAGCCAGCGCCATGCCGGTCGGTAGCTGATAACCCCGTTCAAAACTTCGCTGTTAGGCCCGGTTGGGTGCCCCAGCGATGACGCGTAATGCGTATAGTTTATCGAATTGGCGTGCGTGTAAACATAAGGCCGCAGCCGGGTGTATTCAACTTTAAAATCAGTGTTGGCAAGCCCGAACGGATCCGCGACAACCATGCCGCCGGTAATGCCGTACTTGTTGCCGAACCAGTTGCTACCCAATTTTGAAGTAGTCATATCATCGATTATTAATTCGCCATAAATTAAAACATTTCTGACCGCGGTCAATTTAAAATCGACACCAATTATCATGTTATCCGGGCTGCCCAGATAGTGTTCGGCGCTACGAAAAAACATCACCGGATTAAAGTAGGCAGGTTCAAAAACACGTCCTTTGAAAACCACAGTTTCTGAAATTCCCAAACAGAGCCATTTAAACGGCGCGACCTCCAGCCGATGCGCTGCCAGATATTTCTTTTTTTGCAGGCTGTCTTCAACCGAATAGCGGTAATCGATCAAGGCTGCGTAAATGCTGGTAAATTTAAATTTATTATGCTTAAACTCCAGCTTCAACTGATCATAAGATGTCGCGTTATCGGAGAGAATCATGCTGCCACCTGCGCTGCTGCCCCAATAATTTTTAAACTTTCCGTAAACAAACCCGAAGTTACTGATGCCCAGCTTGACATAAGCCTGAGTTTCGTCGTGGTAAATAAAATCCGGCGAGGTTGCACGGACAAAACCCAGCCCGGGCAGCGTGTAGTTTCCGAGCTGATATTTTTGACTACCCCATTCTTTATTATCCCGGAAATCAAGACTGAACCCCAGATATTTGTTAAGATAGCCGCGGATCAAAAAGCCATTGGTAAAATGGTTATTTCGTTCGCTGTCCGCTGGACCGCTGGAATCGGTGGCTGAATATCGGTAGCGATACACCGGATCGAGAAATATCTGAATTTGCTCATCCTCAAACGATAGCAGATTTTTTCCGTTCCGGTAAAGCAAATCTGGGAGAATTTTTTTGAGCGGCCGGCTGTTTATAATCTGATGAATGCGCGACCGGTAATGTTCAGCCGATCCGTTCAAGCGCTCAACTTCCTCCTGAAACTCAAATTTGAGGTAATCAAGCTCTGCCCGCTCAACCGTATGGATGCGTAGCCCGTTTTGAACCTGCTGGCACAGACGCACTAAATACTCAGCGGCTTCCATCCGCGAAAGGGGTTTGGTTGAGTCTAACACCGGTCTCAAATAGTGTTTTGTTTCCGCGCGCTCCAAAAACCGGTAAAGCCGGTGGTTCAGCGGTACATAAGCTGCCTGGCACGTTCCGTTCTCCGCGAAAATAAGCGCTGAATACAGAACCAAACTCACTATAAATTTATTTAATTTTTCAATACGATTCATCAGCGCGCCAATCCTGTGATGTGCTTTTTATCTCAAGCGACCTGACTAAAAACGGAGACCATTCAGGCCAACTCAACATCCGATAGTGACAAAAAAAATAGATTGATAAAATATCTCAGACCAGCGATTTAATGGTATCACAAACATATTCAATTTGAGACTCCGACAATTCCGGATACATTGGCAGGCTTAAAAACCGGCCGGCGACTTTTTCTGCCTCCGGATAAGCTCCTTCTTTTAAGCCCAGATGTTGATAAGCCGGCAGCAGATGAAGCGCGAAAGGATAGTGAATGCCGGTTGCGATTCCGTGTTCAGCCAGTTTTGGGATCAGTTCATCCCGATTATCTACTTGAATAACGTATAAATGATAGACCGGCTTGGTGTTTTCCAGTTCAAACGGAGTGATCACTCCGGGCGCGTCTTTGAGTAGTTCGGTGTAAAGCTGCGCGTTGTTCCGGCGTTTCTCATTCCATTCATCAATATATTTAAGCTTAACGCTGAGCACCGCGGCTTGAATCGAATCCAACCGCGAGTTGACGCCTTCGATCTCATGTATGTATTTTTTCTTGGCGCCATGGTCGCCGAGCATGGAAATTCTTTCAACCAGCGCCGGGTCATTGGTTACGACCGCGCCGGCGTCGCCGTAGGCGCCAAGGTTTTTGCCTGGATAAAAACTGAAGCAGGCAGCATCGCCAAAACTGCCGACGCGTTTTTTCCGATAAACAGCACCGTGCGCCTGCGCCGCATCCTCGATTATTTTTAGCCGGTATTTTTTGGCAAGCTCCAAAATGGGCACCATATCCGCCGGCTGCCCGAATAAATGCACCGGAATAATGGCTTTGGTTCTGGGGGTGATTTTCTGTTCAATTTTGGCAACATCGATATTGTAGGTTTGCGGATTAATATCCACAAACACCACCTTTGCCCGCGTCAATGAAATCGCCTCGGAAGTGGCGATAAACGTATCCGGCGTGGTGATGACTTCATCGCCCTCACCAATTCCCAATGCACCAAGCGCCAGATAAAGCGCATCGGACCCATTGGCAACACCGACACAGTAATCAACGCCGCAATATTGTGCAAAGTTGTTTTCAAAATCCCGAGTCGCCGGCCCCTTAATAAAGGCACAACTCTCCACCACCCTTTGAATTGCCTCATCAACTTCCCTTTTTATTTGCTGATATTGAATTTTCAAATCCAAAAAAGGTACTCTGGTTTCCATTTGATCTCCCTGTTTTTTAATGATATATGTACTGGATCAATTACCAAAAATAGAAACTTAATTTAAATGAATGAGCAGACTCTAATAACCATTAATTGCATGAAGTTCACAAATCTGAAATTTGATAAGTTCAGTAAAATCAATTTGTGATAATTTGTGAAATTCGTGGTTCAAATCTTTTTAGAATGAACTCAAGAATCTCAAGAACTCTCATTTTCTAAAACCTTCCTAATTTTCAAACTGGCGCTGCCATCACCGTAGTGTCCCTGCTGTGGAGAACCGGGAGCAAAGTTGTTGATCGCCTCGGTAATTTTTGTGCGATTCGCGCCCACTAAACAATTCCAGCCATCAGCGACAGTCTCCACCCATTCGGTTTCGTCGCGCAGGGTGATACAAGGAACGCCATAAAAATACGCCTCTTTCTGAACCCCTCCCGAATCGGTGAGTATTTTGGCAGCATTTTTTTCGAGCACGATCATATCCATAAAACTCACCGGATCAGCCAGCACGATGTTACTCGCCATTTGAATTCGGCCAAACAATTTATACTGTTTCAAATATTTTACAGTGCGCGGATGAACGGGAAAGATGATCGGTTCCGGAGAATCTGTCAGCGCGTCAACAATATTGCGCATGTTCTCCTCCGAATCAGTATTTTCAGCGCGGTGCAACGTCAGCAGAAAGTATTGTTTCGGTTGAAGCGATAATTTTTCGAGAATCCGGCTCTTCTGTTCCGCGACTGTAACAAATTGTTGGGCGGCATCCATCATCACATCGCCGACAAGATGCACGCCTGCAGAAACACCTTCCCGTTGCAAATTTTTTACCGCAGCAGTGGTGGGGCAGAACAGGATGTTCGATACCCGGTCTGCTACGATGCGGTTGATCTCCTCCGGCATCCGCCGGTTGAAGCTGCGCAGCCCGGCTTCAACATGCGCCAGCCTGATGTGCAATTTGGTCGTAGCCAATGCCCCGGCAAGTGTGGAATTGGTATCGCCGTAAATGATCACCCAGTCAGGTTTTTGTTGAATCAAATATGATTCCACCCCGATCATGATTTCAGCGGTCTGCCGGGCGTGCGAATCCGATCCGACACCGAGATTTAGATCAGGTCTGGGTATTTTCAAATCATCAAAAAAAATTTTCGACAGCTTGGCGTCATAATGCTGCCCGGTGTGCAAAAGCTTTTCCTGATGATACTTTCTCAACTCCCCGGAAACGGGCGCCGCTTTGATAAACTGGGGTCTGGCGCCGACAATCGATACTATTTTCAATGAGTTCCCTTCTCTAACTGCAATGTTTCATAAATTCAGAGCTATTTTTTCAACAACAGCGAGCCCTTTCAATTCGATCTCTTCTTCTGGCTGCGTTTTTTTCTTTTTGTCAACGATTTGAGCTGATCAATATCGGCTTTAAAATCTTTGAACATGAGCTGGCTTTTGGCTCGTGATTTTAGGTCTTGTTGTAATGTTTGGTAAAAATCAAGCGCGTACGCCCAGAAAACGCTGCCCAGCAACAACAGAAAACCGCCGACCAGCACGATCAGTTTTCGTTTGGGTTTGCTTCGAGTTTCGGGCGGCACAGCCTCATCGAGCACCTGAACCGTCGGCGTATCGCGCGCTTCCTGAATCTTGGCGTGATAATATTGCTGGTTCAACAGTTCCCAGACGGTCTCTTGCACTTTCACCTCACGCATAAACCGCGCCAAATCCAATCCAACGCCAGGCACTTCAGCAAACGGGATAAAAAATTCTTTTGCGGTTTTAAACGACTCCTCACCGCCGTACTGGAGATAATCGTATTGTTTGCGAAGCTCTTCCAATTCTTTTTTTAGCTTGATAATGGAGATATGATCCGGCTTCAAAGATTGCATCGCAACCCCCAGCTCTACCTCCTTGGCGATGATCCGCCCTTTGATCTCACCGGCTTCTTTTATAGCAGCTTCGGTCTGTTGCTCCAACGCCACGGCTTTGTGTTTCTCTTTAAAATCAACCAATTCTTCCGAAGCACTTTTTAATTTCTCCTCGGTCTGCATTAACTGATTCTCAATGTAGATCCGCGAATTCTTCGCCTTCGAGGAGGATTTTTCTTTGTTGATCCGATCAAGTTGCTGCACCAGCGCATTTGCCACGTCTGCCGCCAGTTGCGGATATTTCATTTCCACATCGACTCGGACAATACTCTCAGCGGTCGCTTGAACCGACATTTTTTTAATGAGTTTTTTTCTTCCCTTTTCAAGGCTTTTTTCATTTAAAATTTCCAACAGAGAAAGTTTTTGGGAATCTTTCTGTTTTGGGGGATATTCAAATTTTTGTTGCAGCACCCCATCCAAAACTGACCGACTTTTTAGAATTTCCACAAACAGGTCAGCAGTGGTTCCGGTTTCAGAAAGAAGATAACCGGACAACGGCGAATTAGCCAGCGCCGTCAACAGCCCGGCGGATTTTTTATCTTCGGGCGGTAAGATCGTGGTTCGCGCCGTATAGGCGCTTGGCAGGATAAAACTGATCACCGCCAATAAAATAATCCCTGCCAGAACATTGCGCACAATCATACGGCGGCGTCGAACCAGCACATTTAAATAGTCCAACAAATCGATCTCAGTTTGCTGTTGTTCGTCCATAACATTCCTTTTATTTATCGCTCAGCGCACGTTCAACAACCAGATAGACGGTCGCCACCTGAGCAATAACGGCGATGGTCTGGCGGAAAATTTCCCACCAATCACGATCCGGCTTTCGTGGCACCCAGATAATATCGCCCGGCTCAAAGCGTCTGATTTTTTTTTCGTCAAGAATTTCTCCGGTGACTTTGGTTACTTTGATACTGCTTTTTTTGGCGTCCCAGGTTGCACCACCGGCTTTTTTAAGGTAATACCTGATGTCCTTTCCAGGTTCAAACAGTACGCCGCCGGGCCGCGACACTCTGCCCGTCACATAAACTAAATTTGGCGCTTCAGGAACATTGATAAAATCACCATCCTTTAACGTTACGTCCTCACTATCATCATGTTCCACGCATAACCGATAAAAATCAACCACAATTCTGCCGATGTCCTGGGTGTTCTCTTTCATCACCAGATATTCATACTCGGTCTTGGTCAATTGGTCGCGAGGAATCTGCTTAAGCCGCATATATTCCTTGTCAATGGTAATCTTTGAACTTTGCCGAATCAGCGCTGACTCGCGGATCATGGCTTTATCGGTAAACCCGCCAGCTTTTTCAATAATCTCACTGAGCCGGGTGCTGTCCTCGGTAATGGCATACAACCCGGGAAACATCACCTCTCCTTTCAGCTCAACCACAGCGCCCACTTCCCATTCCGGGATGCGCCGAATAAAAACCCGATCGTCCTGCTCCAGCACCAGGTTTTCGCGGCAATCGGGATTTTGCATAATTTTTTGAATGTCCAATTTTATAAATCGGGTCGGCTGTTTGGGAGCAACCTTTGCCACTTCACCTTCCAGCACATAGGCGCTGCGCGTCAGATTTCCCGCTTTTAGCAACAGATCGCTGACGCGAAGATTTTCTTCAAATTCGTATTGCCCGGGTTTTTTCACCTCACCGTGAATAAAAACGAACTTGGGATAGGTTTGTTCGAGAATAGAAAACACATGAATCCGGTCCCCATTTTTTAGCACAAAATCGGATGCGCTGCTATCATCCGATAAAATCTGACGGTAATTAATATATTGAACCGTGCGTTCGCCGTTGGGCAACAATCGACTGATTTCGATTTTATCTAAATATGCTAACTCGTTAAAATTCCCTGCCAGCTCAATCACATCGGATATCTTCTCGTTGCCGTCAGCTTTAAGCTCGAAACGCGCCGGACGTTTTACCTCGCCGGTAACAGTAACAACATCCCGGATCAACGGCGTCAGAATTTTATCATGGGGCTGTAAAAACAGGTCATTAGTGGTGATCCCTTTCATCAGGAACTGATAAAGATCAACAACACAACGTAAACTGTCCTCACGGTAAACCGCTATATTTCTCAACGAACCATTGCTGCCCGGTCCCCCGGCAGCAATGATGGCATCCAAAACCGTGTGGATCGAACTCAGGTAATATTTGCCCGGCTGTTTGACATCACCAGCCACTATCACCGGAAAACGCCGTGGTTCGATCAACATCACCTCAACCGTGAAATTGTCAAAATATTTGGTCAATTCCCGTTGCAAAAATTTCCGGAATCCTTGGATGCTCATCCCGCTCACCTGAAACATTCCAACGGTGGGAATGAAAATTTTGCCCTCAACGTTCACGATCACATCAAAACTTTGTTGCGTCTTGCCCAGCAGATAAATACCCAACCGGTCGCCGGGCCCCAGCCAATAATCCGCCGGAAACAAACCGCTCCCAAACGCAAGCATGCTTTCCAAACTCGCTGCCTGATCGAAAAAACTGCTTCCGTAAAGCCGGGGCTGGTCTGTTTTCTGTGTTGAAATCTCCGCTTGCTGGTAAGGCTGAGCAACCGTCGCCGTCGGTTGTTGCGTTGGTACTGTCGCCGGCTGAGCCGTCGCAGTTTGCAGCAACAAACCACTGGCAAACAGCGCGCCCCACAGCAAACAACATCGCTTTTGAATGCACATAATGACTCGAATAAATTAACAATTTAGTTTTTTTTAATACCATACAATTATGGTAAAAATATAGAAAATAAATTGTTATTAGTCAATGATTTTTTACAGCATCAATGAAAAAACGTAATAGTTCACCTGTATAAAATGTCGAAATTATTTATGC
>OMKS01003797.1_pt1 | contig 11804 bp, 1 predicted proteins | sample 1674721 | NCBI WGS metagenome assembly OMKS01 (sample SAMN06264996, study PRJEB25208) | sediment metagenome | isolation source: hot spring sediment | place: USA: California | collected 2014-09-02 | reverse complement strand
CTCCGAGAAGCTGGACCGGGAAGTGACCGCCGACGAAGTGCTGGAGATGTCGGAGTCTACGGCGGTGAAGCTGTAGGGGCGGCGGAAGTCGAAGGTTAACGGTTTACAAAAGGAGACCGGGCGGCGCTGATGCGCCGCCCGGTTTTGTTGCGGGAGAGGTTAGTGTTGGCGTAGGACGAGGGGGAGGAAGATTTGCGATTCGCGGGAGTGGACCGTGACGGTGTTACGGACAGCGGCCAATACCTCGGGCGAAAGCTGCGAAGTGGTGGTGATGAGTGTAGTATTGACCGTATCGTAAAGCGCCGTCGCCGGAACTGCGACTTCCACCTGCACGGTAGCCGTCGCGCCGGCGGTGAGTGTGAGCGGTGTGGCGGTGAGCAGCGTGGCCCAGTCGCCGGTGAGCGTCAGGTCGAAGGTGTCGATGGTATTGCCGGTGTTGGTGAGCGTGTGGGTGAAGGTGAGGACATCGCCAGGCTGCGCCTGGACATCGTGATCCGGCGTGAAGAGGACGCCGGCTTGCGGCAGCAGTATTTTGCCGATAGCGACCGCGTATTGCACCCCTTCCTCGCCTGTGACGCGCACCTGGACTTGCCACAAGCCGTCGGCCGCGTTCTGCACGCTAATGACGTTTGCACCGCTGTCATCGACCGAACCGTCCGGCCGGGTGAGGACGAGGCTGCCGCCCTGGGAGGCGAAGACCAGCGTACTGCCGCCGCCGCCGCCCTGATAGGCGATGGGCGGGGTCAGGTCGCCGCCGTTGGCCGCGTCGAAGGCGGAGTATTCCACCGTCGCGCCGCGATTCAGGACCGTTTGCTCGGCATTGTTCAGTCGCGGGGAGCGAGCGGGCGTGGTGTGGAAGCTCGACTGATTGCCGGTGGCGTCGCTGTAGCGGACGTAAGCGTAGCTGGCGTTGGTGAGATCCATCTGGCCGGAGAAGTCGGCGGTGAAGTCGCCATCGCCGTCGGTGTGGATTGCTCTACTGCTCGACCAACCGCCGCCTTGCGAGAACACTTTGAGCAGCAGCAAGCTGTTCGCCGGGCCGCTGCCGGTGACGGTGTCAGTGGCCGCGTTAACACTGGCGTGCAATGCGACCACGTTCACGTCAACCGTAGGCGAGGCCGTGACCTCCACCGTGTCGCCGGGCTGGATGTCGATCAGGTTGCCGTCGGCGTCGGTGAAGAAGGCGCTGAACCAGCCGCCCATACCGGTTGTTGCCGTGGCCGTCGCGATGACCGCGCCGTCGCGCGTGAGCGTCAGGTTGGCGGTCGCGTTGGGCGTGGCGTAGCCGTCAACGATGTTGTTGACGACGTTCACCCGCACCATAGGCGCGTTGAAGTCAATGTAGACTGCGTTGCCCTCAGTATTATAGTGGACAACTTGAACCCAGTCACCGGGCCGCAAATCACATTCGCTGCTGAAATCGGCCGTGAAGGCGCCGTCCGCGCCGGTGGTTACGTTGCGTGAGCAATTGCCGGTATAGACGCTCAACGTCTCGTTCGCCGGCCCCGTCCCGGTCACACGGTCATTGGCTGTATCCACTTCGGCGCTTAAGGGGACGACTGGCACGGTGGTCGCCGGGCTGGCTTGCACCACGACAACGTCGTTCGGCTGGATGATGATGGGGTTGCCGCCCGCGTCCAGGAAGTCTACCCAGAATTGACCATTCCCGGCGTTGCTGGTGGTGGTGGCCATGGCGCGCTCGCTGCCGGTGCTGCTTTGCAGCGTGACATTGACAGGTACGCCGCGTCTGACGTAGCCACCGACGTAATTGCCGTACTCGCGCACGTAGACGTAAGGCACGGCCCATCCCAGGTAGGTGCGGTGCCCGCCGGTATGGGTGTAGTAGAGATAGCCGTTGGAGCTATTTCCCAAACCACAGGCGAACCACCATTCGCCGTCAGCGTTGATGGTCGTGTTCCCCGAGCAGTTACCCTCAATCCGTAACTGCCCGCCGGCCGGGCCGGTGCCGTAGAGCCGGTCGACCTCGGCATCGGCCTCGACGGTGAGGGCCTCCACGGTCATTGAGACCGGATCGCTGGCCGTCACTTCGATCACGTCGCCGGTTTCGATGGGCACGGCATTGCCGGCGTCATCGGTGAAGGCGACGTTGAACCAGCGGTCGTTGTTCGTCAGGCCGGTGGCCTCGGCGAGGGTTGCGCCGCCCCGCTTGAGTGCCACAGTCGCCACGACGTTCGACGCGCTGGCATACCCGGACGCGCAGTTGCTGCACATCGAACCGCTCCAGCGCGCGTAGATGACGGTATCGCCTGTGCTTTGCGCCTGGAAGCGGGCGTGGATCCAGTGCCCGGCCTCGTTCTGGTAGCGGACGTAGGCGCTATTGCCGGGATAGATGTCACCGACTGTAACAGTGAAGAGGCCACTCGCGTCGGTGCGCGCCGTCTGATTGTAGCCGTTCACCCATACGCCCAAATCGGTGTTGGGCAGAGATGTAGCGCCGTGAACGGTGTTGGTATCCGCATCCACCTCAGCGTTGATGGTGGGCACAGTGACGGTCAGCTCCGGCGAGGCGCTGATGACGACCTGGTAGCCGTCCTGGATGGCGGTTGCCAGCCCAAGCGCGTCGAAGAGCGAGGTGGCGTAGTAGCCGCTTGAAGAATCAGCGATGACCTGCCGTGTGGCGACCGTCGCGCCGCTGCCGTTCTTGAGCGTGACGTTGACCGTAGCCCACCGCGACGCGTAGCCGCTGACGTAATTATCGGCCCAGTAGGCGGTGGCGCCGCTGCCGGAAGCGCGTACATAGACAACCGGCGCAGTAGCATAGAGCCAGGTTTCGTGGAAGTTGGGGTTGATGTGCCGCACCCGGACCTGATCGCCCGGCTTGATGTCGTATTGCCCGCCGGCGTCGGCGCTCCACGCGCCGTTGGCCGCAGTGTCGACCGTCGTATTGAACCGATCGGTATAGTTGCGATCGTAGACGTTTACGCCCAGTTTGTCGTTGGCCGGGCCGGTCCCCGCGATGGTATCGGCGTCGGCGTCAACCGTCGCGGCGAGGCTGGCGACCGTCATCGAGACGACGTGGCCGCCGCCGAAATCGGCTTCCAGGATATCGCCGCCGGCGATGATGGCGCGCTGGCCGGTGGCGTCGTAGAGGTAGGCGTTGAAGTAGTTGCTCCAACCGGAGGTCGTAGCTGCGCTGCCTTTGACGTTGCCGGCGCCGTCCTTGAGGACGATAGCGACCGGCGCGTTGGCCGCGACGCTGTAGCCCCAGGCGTAGAAGCTGTGGAGCTGCGCGAAGAGCTTCGGCCCGGCGTAGAACCGGATGTAGACGGTGTGCCCGTCCGCGTTGCGGTGTTGTACTTCTACTTGGTCGCCGGGCTGGATATCACGGATGCCCTTGAAGTCCGCCAGGTAAGCGCCGTCGGCGCCGGTGGGCGCGCTCTGTCGTGGTGGATCCCACCACGTCGGATTTACAATGACGTTCAGCAGCGCATTGGCCGGCCCGACGCCGGCGACGGTCTCGGCGGTCACGTCCGCCTGACCGGTTAGCGGCACGACCGGCACGGTGACGGCGGCCATGCCCGGTGTCTCGATGACCACGGCATCGCCTTCCTCGATCAGCACCGGCAGGCCGATGCGATCCATGAAGTTGACGGAGAACCAGCCGGCGAGGTCAGACGTGGCGTAGGCGGTGGCCTTGACCGTGTCGCTGACTTTGAGCGTCACCGTGACCGGTGTGGGGGCCGTTGCGACGACGTAGCCAGAGACGTAATTGCCGTCTTTGTGAACCCGGATCTCGGCCTTCTCACGCGGGGCGACGAAGCGGGCGTAGACCCAGTTATTGGCGGCATCCACGTACCGCAGGTGGCCTTGCTGACCGGGGTTCCAGTTGAGGGTGTAGGGGTAATTGTACGGGTTTGCATAAGAGTAGAAGGGATTGGTGGCGGTGAACGCATTGTTGGCGAGTAGGAGGTACTTGCCGTAATCCCAGTCGTAGTTGGAGTTCGGCCACACCGCCAACGTCTGGGTCAGCCCGTAGGTGTCGGTGAGGACGGCGGCGTTGGTGGTCCCCGTCACGCGGTTGTTGACGGGATCGGAGAATACTTCAAAGGCGGGGACTTCTACTACGGTAGTCTGGTCGCTGGATGTGACTTTGACTTTGTCGCCCGGGTTGATGGATATCCCAAGATAGGTGCTACTCCAGTTGCAAATCCGCCAGTTTGTGAGCTGGGCTTTCACCACGCCGTGGCTATCTTCTAGCGTCAGGTCTACAGAACCACAGATCGGGTTGTAGATGCGGATGTAGTCCTCCGCTACATAGTAGCCGTATGGATCGTAGCTGTATTTGTAGCCGCGCACGTAAACTTGCGGTTTCGCGTACTCCTGAGGCGGAGTCTCCGCCTGGAAACGCCCATAGACCCGGTTGCCGTTGGCGTCCACGTAGCGCAGGTGGCCCGATTGTCCGGGACCCCAGTCGAGAATCTGATCTCCGTTGGCCGGGTTGGCGCCGTAGTAGAAGGGGTTGCGCGCCACGTAGAACCCTACCATCGTCTCCATATCCAATGTCACGTACTTGCCGTAACTCCAGTCGTAGTAGCTGTTGTCGCCGGAAGTCGGCCACACGGCCAGGGTCTGCGTCATGCCATAGGTGTCGGTGATGATAGTGGCGTTGGTGAGGCCGAAGACGATGTCCTCGTTGGGGTCGGAGGTGAAGTTGAAGTTGGGTACAACCACCTCGGTCGTCTGCCCGCCGTAACTCACCACGACCGTGTCGCCGGCCTCGATGTTAACAGGGTTGCCGTAGCGGTCGGTGTAGGTGGAGGCGCTGAAGCGCCCATTCCAGTCACAGTTGGTCGTCGTCTGCCCTTTGACGGCCCCGGCGCTGTTCTGAATGACGATGCTGACCGGTGCATCGGAGCAATCGGCGGCGTAACCGCTGACGTAGTTATCGCTGTGGTAGCGGTTGTTCCAGTAGTCGCCGCGCACGTAGACCACGGGCTTTTCGATTTCCCGTTCAGCGACAAACATGGCGTAAATGCGGTTGCCGCTGGCGTCGATGTAGCGCAGATGGCCGACATCGCCGGGTTGGATGTCTTTGGTGGTTGTGTACCACTCATATCCAAACATACCGTAACTGTAATAGTAGAAGGGATTAGTAGCGGTAAAGTGACCGGAGGCGTCGGGTAGCGCGTTCTTGAGCGGAGTCCAGGAATCCCCAGCGTAGTCATCCAGCCTGTTGGGCCAGATGCTCAACGTTTGGGTCATCCCGTAGGATGTGATGGTATCGGTCACGACGTCCGCGTTGGTGACGCCGGAGACCGTGTCTGTAGCGGCGTCAGAGGTGACGTCGAAGTCGGGCACATCCACCGTGAGGGTCGTCCCGCCGGCGATGATCTCGATTTTGTCGTCGCCCTGGATGTTCACCGCGTTACCGTATGCGTCGCGGAACCAGACTTCGAACCACCCATTGCTGTCAACCCTACGGTAAGCGGTTGCCACAGTCGCCGTGCCGCGCTTCAGGTTCAGCGTGACCAGCGTATCGCCCTGGGGCGCGTAGCCGCTGACGTAGTTGTCGGCCTGGTAGCGATCAGACTGCCCACGCACGTAGACAACGGGCGCGCGGAAGTTGTCGTAGACGTAGTAGCCGTCGGCGTTGGTGTAGCGCAGCCAACCGCTATTGCCCGGGTTGATCGTGCCGGTGACGACGAAACTCCCGTCCACGCCGGTTTCGGTATACTCGTAGATGCCGCCGATGTGCACCAGCAGCGTGTGGGGCAGCCCCGCCGTGGTCGTGATGATGTCCGCCGGGCCGACGCCGCGCACTTCGTTCGCCTGCGCGTCGGCGGTCGCCTCTAACGTGGGCACATTCACGGTCACGGTTTGGTTGCCGAACTCAAAGATAACTTCGTCTCCGGCCTGGATGTAAACATCGTTGCCGTAGATGTCGGTGAGCCAAACCGAGTAATTGCCATTGTTGTCGGAGACCCCGCTGACCGTCGCCAGCACGCTGCCGCCGCGACGGAGTGTGACGACGATGGCTGTGTTCGGGGCAATTGCAGCGCGGACGTAACGGTCACCCTGGTAGCTGCCGGAGTCGCCGCGCACGTAGAACATTGGCGCGCGGAAGGCGTCGTAGACGCGGTTGCCGTCCGCGTCGATGTAGCGCAGGTGGCCCAGGTCGCCAGGGCGGATGTTGAGGGTAGTTGATATAGAGGTATGATCAGCATAGTAGTAGAAGGGATTAGCTGCGGTAAAGTCGCCGTTGACTTCCGGGAGGATGTGCTTGCCGTACTCCCAATCGTAGCGCGATTGGGGCCATACCGCCAGCGTCTGCGTCAACCATAAAGTGGTGGTGACAACATCGGCGTCGGTGTTGCCGGTGATGGCGTCGGTGTTGGGATCAGAGACGGCGTCGAAGGCCGGGACAACGACGGTCGTGGTGTGCTCGCCAAACGTCGCTTCGACGGTGTCGCCGGCTGCGATGTTGACATTGAAGTTAACATAGATATTGGGACAAGCAGAGATGTTCGTGGCTTGCTCCTTGACCGCGCCGCTGCTATCCAGCAGGGTCACAGTCCCATAGCCGTGAATCGAATCACAGTAGCCGGGGACGTAACCGCCGACCCTGTATTGGGCGCTATAACTGTTGTTCGTCCCCCACCCGCGCACGTAGAGCACCGGCGCGCCGGGCGGCGGCTGGAAGCGGAAGTAGACGCGGTTCTCGTGCTCGTCTATGTAGCGCGCGTGGCCGACGTCGCCGTAGTTGATGTCGAGATCGGTTTGGCCCCACGTTGGATTGGCGCCCCAGTAGAAGGGATTGGCGGCGGTAAAGTCCCCGCTGCCATCCGGCAAGACGTACTTGCCATACTGGGAATCATAGATTGAGCGCGGCCATACCGCCAACGTCTGCGGCAAGCCATAGGTGTCGGTGACGACAACAGCATCGGTGTTGCCGGTGACCGTATCGGTATCTACGTTGGCATCGGCCTCGAAGGCGGGCACAACGACGGTGGAGGTCTCGCCGCCGAAGGTGGCGATTACGCGATCCCCGGCTTGGAGATTTACAGCGTAGCAATCCCACATATCACAGACTTCTGCCCACCAGTAGAAGCTCCCGCTCCAGTCACACTCGCGAGAGGCCTGAGCCTTGACCGCGCCAGTGCTGTCTTCAAGGCGAAGATCGACAAACTCATACTGGCAGCCAGCTACATAGCCGCCGACGGTGTTTTCGGCGTAGTACTGGTCATAATTACGATAACCGCGCGCGTAGATAACCGGCGGCGGATAGGGCGCGTTGAAGCGTGTGTAGACCCGGTTGCCGCTGGCGTCCACGTAGCGCAGATGACCGACTGCGCCCATATCCCAGTCGAGGTTCGCGCTTCCCCAATCTGGATTGGCGCGCGAATAGAAGGGGTTAGTTGCGGTAAAATAGCCGGCGCCGTCGAGCACGACATGCTTGCCGTAGCTCCCATCGTAGGTTGATGTAGGCCACACGGCCAACGTCTGGGGCAGGCCGTAGGTGTCGGTGACGACGACGGCGTCGGTGTTGCCGGTGACGGTGTTGGTGTCGGGATCGGAGACGAGGTCGTCGAAATTTGGGACGTTGACCTCTATGATCCTACCGCCAGATTCCACCTTGACGACATCGTCGCCCTGGATGTCTTCGTCGAGGTAGGCGTTGAATCCGCCATCTGACGAAGAGGTGGTGTCATACCGGGTAACTTCTACCGCGCTGCGTTCGAGGATCACCGTGACCGGCGCGTAAGGATCGGCGACGTAGCCGCTCACCAGGTTGTCTTGGGAATACTCACCACTATAACCGCGCACGTTGACAACCGGTACACTGAAATAGCGGTAGACCTGGTTGCCGTGGGCGTCGTAGTAGCGGAGCTGGCCCTGGTCGCCGCCGCTGAAGTTCCCCACGTTGTCGGCGGTGTAAGCGCCGCCGGCGTCGGTGGTGACGTACTGGCTTTGTTGCACGTTCACGTACAGCGCCGGGGGGGTGATGGGATCGGTGCTGGTGATGCCGGGTGGGGCCTGGCCGGTGACTGTATTAGTATCGGGGTCGGCATAGGCCGTCAGGGTGGGGATGTCCATTGAGAAAGCAGTCTCGCCTTCTTGTGCCACCTCTAGCCTGTCGTCGGGTTCGATTCGCACACTTTCTAACCATCCTCCCCACGGGTCGTCATAGTAAGTATAGAGGTAGACTTCGGCTCGGTAATTACCATCCAACTCCTCCCACCACCAGATTTCAGTGTAGTCCGGATCGTTTTTGAGCGTATCTGCGCTGTCGTACAAGAGGAAAGTGGTCGTGGTGTTGGTGTAACTCCGGACGTAGAACCAGTAATTGTAGAGTTCCAGCTCGACGGTGGGCGTGGTCGGCGTGTAGGCCGCGATGCCCAACGGCGCTTGTATCGCCAACAGTGCGGCCGGGCGTTCTGCGGCAACGCGTTCTGCGGCTCGCGCCTCATCCACGGCTTCCTCGCTGTATTCCACGACGGCGGCGATTTCTGGCCGCCCGTGCAGCCGCTCCGGCCAGCCGTCCGCCATCACGCGGAAGGCATTGGCCTGGGGTAGCCAGCGGTACTCAAGCACATCGCCCTCGCGCACCAGCCAATCGAGGTAGGCGTCCACGCGCCGCTGTTGCTCACCGGCGGTTTGACGGTCGTCAGGGCGCTGAAGTTGCACCAGGAAGGCGTCGCCTTCCGGCTCTAGCTCAACCGTGGGGGCCTCCGGTTCCGGTTGTCGCGCGTCCGCAGGCCTCTGCTGCGCGTCCGCAGGCCTTTGCTGCGGCATTTGCATCTGCGCGGTCTGAATTTCCGCACTCAAGCGGGCCTGGAACTGCTCGCCCCGACTTCCGGCTGCTTGGATCGCTACGGCTTGCCGGGAAAGTGCGCCCAGTTGCTCCAAGTGCGCTTCGGCTACCGGTTGCGCCGTGATGCTAAACGCATTGGCTTCCGGCAGCAACGTATACGTTTCCACCCAGCCGCGCTCTTGCAACGCGGACAACACGCCCTCTACTTCGGTCCATTGCCGGGCGAGGGCGGCGTGATAATAGCCGGGCACATGCGCGGCGTCTACTGTAAAGGGCAAAGCGACCTCTGGCATAGTCAACTGCAGCAGATACGCTTGCGCTTCTTGCGTTTCTTGCGCTTGCACGCGCGGCGCAGGTGGTTCTGGTTGATGCACGGCGCTGACCGGTGACAAAGGGATCAGCATCGAGATCGCGATAAGTAAATAGCCCAACTTGCGAAGCATAGTTCACTCTCCTTAGAATAGCGTGAATATTGAACGTCCGTCCTAAAACTCTGGACATCGATGACTTCCTAAACTTCGTACCAGGGTTGTCGCCAGTATGGCGGCTATCGAAATGCTGTTAGCGCATAGGCATCACCCCCTTAAAAATAACCACAGAGTCACAGAGGACACAGAGAAGATGGCATTGCCAGCAATGCTAAAAAAATCTCTGTGCTCTCTGTGTCTCCGTGGTGCAAAATTTTCGTCATTTTTGTGTGGAATCCCATTGTGGAGACTCCGGCAATCTGCTAGAGCGCGCCAAAATGGAATGGGAATGGGGCAGGTTATTATTATCCATTTCTGACTTTTTTTTCGTGAGGCGGCGCTGCAGCCCGTGGTGCATATCTTTAAGTATATATCACGCTGGCCGTGGTGATTATCATTTCATTATCAATTCTGCCTCAGCCGCCAAACGGCGTTTATTTCAGGGGCTTTCCGACTGTGACGTGCTTTGCCGGGGTGGGCAAAGCTGCGTTTCCAGGTTTTGCGTTAGCCGGGCGATGGCCGCCCGGCGCTTGCGGTAGTAGCTTGCTTGTGACAACAGCAACTCGTGGTGCAGTTTTTTCCAATGCACGTTCTCCACAAAGCTGCGTTTGAGGATCAAGTAATGGAGCCACTCATCGCAGGTGAGGTCTTGGGGCGGCGGTGGTTGCAAGGCTTCTATCATTTCCAGAAGCAGCGTTTTGAGTGCGCGGCCACGCGCTACATCTGTCAGGCTGTCTGTGGTGGAATGGGCGCACGCTAACGCCCATCCGCTTAGGGGAGATTGGGCCAGAGCGCTGAGGCTCTCCGGTTCGGTGTAGCGCAACGCCTCGAGCGCCTGTTCCACCCATTCTGGAAATTTTTCCGGCAGGGTTGTCAGCGCGTCGGTCAACGCCGCTTGCAGTTTTTGTGTGGTCTCCCGCGCCGCCAGAACCCGCGCCTGGGATGTCTGCGCCAGTCCTTCGAGCTGGGTCAACTGGTGCAGGTTCCATAGACCGGCGCTGAATAGCGCCGCCACGGTTTGCGTTACAAAGGTGCGCTCGGTAGGCGTATAGGTTTTCCCGTTCCGTTTTGGGCCAAACGCAATGATACCTAGCGGTAATGGCTCATCGTCCGTCTCTAGTGGAACTTTGAAGGCAATGTGCGCTTCCGCTGCCAGCGCCTCTGACCACGATAGCGGTTGGGGGGTGTAACGCATATTGTAGACGGCTTCGATGACAAAAACTTCCCCCTGGCGTAATGCAATGTAAGCATTCTGCGCCTCGAGCCGGTCGCACAGATGCGCCACGATGGCCGGGAAACGTGGCTTTAGGCGGCTGCGCTCTCTGGTCCATTGTTGTTGCAATCGGCCATACAGGCGCAGGACGCACAGCCCGGCCAGCAGAGTACTTATGGTTGCGCGCAAGTCGAACTGCTGATAAGTGAGTTGGGTAAAGGCTGCCTGTAACTGGTTGAACCAGGGTATGTGCTGCAAGAAAAGCGACACACTGATGTAGATGAACAGAGATCCCGCGCCGAGCAGTCCATAAAGCAATCCCTGGAACATAGCCGCCCGTACCATAAATAGTTGGTAGCGCAAGATGGTGTAGGCGATACTGAGCGGCAAAGCCAGTTCCAGGAACGCGATGATGTTCCAGGACGGGAAGGAGAAATGGGGGAAGGGCACTTGTAGCCACATCAACAAGATCGGCACTGCAGCGATGCTCCATCCGAGCAGTATGACCCGGGCCTGTTGACGGGCAATGAAAGAGGCGGATTTCCAGGCGGTGTGGGCGAAAAGCAGCGCGCAGACCAGCAGGCTGAGTAAAAACATCCCCAAATTGATTTTGTAGGCCAGCGCGTCCCAATGGCCCAAGGGCGTGGGCAATAGCCCGGTGCATACATAGAGCATGTACATACTGCCGCCTATCCACCAGGCGGCGCGGCGGAGCCGGGTTTTGGAGAGCGGCGGAGGCAATGCTGGCTGCTGCAATGGGAACCCGGTCGCAAAATATACGCCACTGATCAGCGCCGCGCCCCAGATCGGCTTCCAAGTCAAGAACATCCAGGGTTGGGGGCACAGTGGAGTATTCACACACACGTTGGGCGCGTGCGACAGGGTAATGAGTGAGATAGCGAGGGCGAAAAAACTGAAAGCGTAGCTATAGTCGCTTGCAGGGGCGGCATAGTGGACAAACACGCCCATCAACCACAGCATGGCGCCGCTCAGAAACAAGATCGCCTGGCTCTGAAAAAACATTGGCCAGGTAAACGTGACCACGGGCACATCGGGGATGGTCACCACTTGCTCGGCACGCCAAACCGTGTAGGTGATACCTGTCCCCACCGGCGTCGCGCGGTAGACTTCGCCAAACGTATCCGGCGCCTGCCCATTGATCGCTAGAATGCGGTCGCCGAGCTGTAAGCGCCCGGCTGCCAGCGCGGGCCACTCCTCTCCGGTGTCCCAGTTTACAATCCACCCGCCGCTGACAGCCTCGTCGTAATACCAGATAAAGCCGCCCATAGGTTGGTTAATCGCCAACATCGCCCGCCCAATACCCCACAATCCATATATCAAGGCGCTGATA
>OMKS01003796.1_pt1 | contig 11806 bp, 7 predicted proteins | sample 1674721 | NCBI WGS metagenome assembly OMKS01 (sample SAMN06264996, study PRJEB25208) | sediment metagenome | isolation source: hot spring sediment | place: USA: California | collected 2014-09-02 | reverse complement strand
TGTTTTTGACCTTCAACGTTGCTAGCCATCTTAGCAACCTTCGAGGAAAAACTACATAAAGCGCATATCCTTACCTCAAAGGTTTATCCCAAATTTGTTATAGAGTTCTTTAAAAACTAGTATTACAAAATTTTCCCACCTAAAAATCCTCTGATCCAGTATATGATTGTAAAATTATTATAGTATCTATGTTCTTGAGAAAATCTTGCTTCGCTGATTAGATATAATTAAGTTTAATTCCACTGTTACAGATTTTCAAAAATATACGAAGGAAGGAAAATGAACACCGCCATGAAGAATTCCGTCCACAAAAGTTTTTATAAAAATGTACTTGGTTTTTTTGATAAAGCCGGTATGCTGACAAAATATCCCAAAGGATTATTAAATCAGATTCGTGAAACGAACGCGGTTTACCGAATCATTTTTCCGATTAGAACAAGTAGAAAGAACTATGAAGTTATTGAAGCTTTCAGAGCCGAACACAGTCATCATAAACTGCCTGTAAAAGGTGGTATCCGGTATAGTCTATCTGTAAACCAGGACGAAGTAATGGCATTGGCTGCTTTAATGACCTTCAAATGTGCAGTTGTAGATGTTCCTTTTGGTGGAGCCAAAGGAGGAATTAGAATTGATCCGAAAAAATACTCGGAAGCACAACTTGAAAGAATTACAAGAAGATATACTGCAGAATTAATTAAGAAAAATTTTATTGGACCGGCAATAGATGTTCCGGCACCCGACTACGGAACAGGCGCCCGGGAAATGGCATGGATAGCCGATACTTATCAACAATTTCATCCCGAACAAATTGATGCTGCCGGGTGCGTTACCGGTAAACCAATTAGCCAGGGAGGTGTGCGCGGAAGAACGGAAGCCACCGGTCGGGGTGTGTTTTTTGCGGCAAGAGAGGTAGTAAGTATCACCGAAGATATGAAAAAAATTGGGCTTACAACCGGTCTCGAAGGAAAGAAAGTAATCGTTCAAGGTTTGGGAAATGTCGGTTATCATGCAGCAAAATTTTTGCAGGATTCCGGAGCACTTATAGTTGGAATAGCAGAATACGAAGGTGCTATTTATAATAAAAATGGGCTTGATGTAGATTCCGTTTTTCAACACCGTAAAAACAGAAACACAATTTTGAACTTTAAAGGAGCCAAAAATATAAAACCAACCGAAAAAGCTTTGGAGCTTAATTGTGATATTTTAATCCCTGCCGCATTAGAAAATCAGATTCATGCTGAAAATGCAAATAAGATAAAAGCGAAAATTATTATTGAAGCAGCAAATGGACCGTTAACACCTGAAGCAGAAGAAATTTTACTGAAAAAAAATGTACTTATTATTCCAGATTTATATGCAAATGCAGGCGGTGTAACGGTTTCTTATTTTGAATGGCTTAAGAACCTCTCTCATGTTCGGTTTGGTCGGATGGAAAAAAGGTATGAAGAAGCAACATACAGAACACTTGTAAATACAATGGAAGAACTAACCGGTAAAAGTTTAAGTGAAACGCAAAAGCAAACACTCATTAACGGACCAAGCGAAATAGATCTTGTTAATTCCGGTTTGGAAGAAACAATGGTTACGGCATACCATGAAATAAGAGCTATAATGAAAAGAGCTAAAAGAGTCGAAACATTGAGAACTGCTAGTTATATTTCAGCTATAAATAAAATTGCGGAAAGTTATTTGGCATTAGGAATTTTCCCATAATGTATTAAACCAAAAACTCAGGAATAAATTATGAACAAAGAAATGATTTTCGAAAAACAAAAACAGGCAATAGAAATATTAAAAGAAAAAGATATTGATATGTGGATGACATTTGTACGTGAGTCCGGTAATATTAATGACCCGATGATGGATATGCTGGTCGGTACAAACTGCACTTGGCAGAGTGCATTTATTATTACAAAAACCGGTCAAACTATTGCAATAGTTGGCTCTCTTGAAATTGCTAACATGAAACTTGTCGGAACATTCGAAAGGGTTGAAGGTTATCTTAAACATATCAAAGAGAAACTGCTCGAAGTTCTTGATGAATTCAAACCGAACAAAATTGCAATTAACTTTTCAAGAAATTCCACATTAGCTGACGGGCTAACACATGGTATGTATCTTGAATTGATGGAACACCTTGACAAGACACCATATAAAGAGAAATTAATTTCATCGGAAGAAATTGTTGCTGCACTACGTGGAAGAAAATCAGATAAAGAAATTGAAATAATGAAAGAAGCAATAACAGAAACGCTGAAAATATTCGATCAAGTTACACAATACCTAAAACCCGGATTAAGTGAAAAAGAAGTTGCTCAATTTGTTCATAAAATTGTTGAAGAAAAAGGATTCGGTTTAGCGTGGGATAAAGATTATTGTCCATCTGTATTTACCGGTCCCGATACCGCCGGTGCACATGCAGGTCCTACGGACAAAAAAATTGAACCAGGTCATGTTATAAATATGGACTTCGGGATAAAGTATAAAGGTTATTGTTCCGATATACAAAGAACATGGTATGTATTGAAACCGGGTGAAGAAAAAGCTCCCGATGTTGTTCAACGCGGCTTTGATGTAATTAAAGATTCGATTACACAGTCTGCTGCTGCAATCAAACCCGGTAAACAAGGCTGTGAAATTGATGATATTGCAAGAGGTTATATTGTCAACAGCGGTTACGAAGAATATCCTCATGCACTCGGTCATCAGTTGGGAAGAGTGGCGCATGACGGCGGAGCACTGCTTTCGCCGAGATGGGAACGTTACGGTAATCTGCCGTATTTACCTCTTGAAGAAAATCAAGTATTTACAATCGAACCACGCTTAACTATTGACGGATACGGCATAGCAACAATCGAAGAAGAAGTTGTAATTACTAAAGACGGATGTGAATTTATTACTCCAAGACAGGAACAATTATACTTGGTGAAATCTTAGTAGAATTCCCTGGGATTTTTCAAAACAATATTGCGGCATAAAAATTTTCTATAATATTAATTGCTTCGGAATTCACAGGAAATATCGACAGAGATTTTCTTAATCAAATTTTTGTATATTGGTAACGAATAAGTGAGAATAAAAAATGTTAAAAGAAAGAAAAAAATATAAAGTAAAATATATTACTGATAAAAAAGGAAATAAAAAGGAAGTTATTCTGAGTATAAACGAGTATAACCAACTTCTTGAGGATATAGAAGACCTGGCAATTGCAGCGGCTAGAGAAAAAGATGTCTTGATTGATCACGATAAGGTTATAGAACAACTCAGAAAAGATGGATTATTGTAGTAATAAAAGTTGGACATAGAAAGGAAGTTTATAAGAAATAAATAATGTAGAGATGACATCTTTCAAATAGATGTCATCTTTGTATACTTAATTATTTCACCCGCTGAGTTGTCGTTACTCAATCAAAAACATTTTCCAACTAATTCCACCCATTATAATAGTTGTTCTTGACACATCTAAATCGATTCTTTCTTCATTTATTAAATTGGTGATCTTTTTTGCGTCATAAATTTGAGGTAAGTTTATCTCGGCAAATTGAGCTTTGCTATCTTTATTTATCACAACAAGTATTCGTTCATTCATATAAGAGCGGATATAAGCAAAAATATTTTCGTCGGCTATTAAGTTATAGTAATCGCCGTAACGCAATGCCGGATATTCATTTCTAAGATTAACAATTTCTCTTACATCTTTTAGCGTTTGCTTTTCGTATTCGTTAAGTTCATCGCCGAATCTCATCATTCTTCTGTTATCGGGATCGGATGCACCGGTCATTCCGAATTCACTTCCGTAATAAATAACGGGTAAGCCGGGTATTGAATTCATGTACGCCATATATAGTTTCATTTTGTCGTAACTTTTTGGGTCATCTACTTGTGGTGGATTGTTCCATCCTTCTTCAATTGCACTCCATTGTTCAAGCTTCAGATCGCCGTCTGTGTAAGCCATGAATCTATTCTTATCATGACTATCCATTATATTGCCCATATAATGAATAGTACCATACACCTCTGAAGTTTTCTTAATTTCATCATCTAATATTTTAAAAGAAAGATCGGGATCGATAAAAGCAGCTTGGGCAGAATTATACAACTCGAAATTAAACTGCGAACTTAACTGACCGTTATTTACATAAGAACTTACTAAATCATAGTCGCCAAAAGTCTCACCGATTTGATAAACATATTTGTTCTCCGGAACCGAAATTTCCTTTTTAATTTTTCTTGTAAGCTCACGCCAAAACTCATTTGGAACATGTTTTACCGCATCATGCCGGAAACCGTCTGCACCGGTTGACTTAAGCCACCATACAGCATTCTCAGTCATTACATCCAATGCTTCTTGAGAACCGATATAATCAAATGAAGGAAGATAAGGTTCAAACCATGTAGTTAGTCTATATTCATCCCAGAATCTTAAATTCAATCGTCCGTCCGGTAACTCAAGTTTTCCAAACCATTCGGGATGATTTTTATAAAACGGATGATATTCATGAACATGATTTGAAACAAAATCAAGCAGCACTTTTATATTTTTTGAATGAGCGGTTCTTATCAGTTCTTTTAGTTTATTCATTGTCCCGAATTTTTCTTCGATGTTGAGATGATGAATAGCCCAATAACCATGATAACCGCTGTAATATCTATGCGGTGCTGGATATTCTTTAAATGCTTCATTAGGATTGTCATACACCGGGGAAATCCAAATTACATTTACACTGAGCGAATCAAAATAACCATCGTGAATTTTGTTGATAATTCCTTGTAAGTCGCCCCCCATATAATTTGCTTTCTCGTGAAGAGAATCATGTTGAACCGGATTATTTAAAGATGGATCACCGTCATAAAATCTATCAATCATTATCGAATAAATAATTCCGTCATACCAAGTCCAATAATTATTATCAATCGGTTTGCCGTTATATGTATGAACATATTGAATGTTTGAGATTTGTCCGTTGTAAGTAACACCGACTCTTATAAGATTATCGCCAACTGCTTCATTTAATCTAATTACAACGGTATTATTCTCAACAGTTAGATAAGACGGATCAATTTCGGAATTATTAATAAGTGCAACAACATTTTTTTTGGTTATATCAACAATCCGATTTTTGTTCTCAAACTTGAATTGATAAGAATTGTTATTCTCATCAAATCTTATTTGATGGAGATAAATTTGATCGGTATAAAGTGGATCAATTTTTAATAAAGAATTTACACCTCCTATTCCATTCGGAATTTTATTCGGATTTAACGGGTCGAGTAATTCTTCTCCGTCAGTATAAAATTTATATTCATATGTGCCGGCTTGAAACGGAAGAGTTATTTCAAATGTCCCATCATTATCTTTGTCGGTCATAGGCAAATTACTTCTATTCCACTGATTAAAGTTTCCGAAAAGAGTAATTGTATTATATTTTTTATGCGGAGTAAACTTAAAAGTATGAAACTGCAGTTTTTCAACTACAACCGGTATTGAGTAATATCTTCCTCCTAATTCAAAACTAAGTGAAGTTAATCCGGCAAAGTTTTTATCGGCAGTTAAAATTAATGACTTAGATTCTTCAAGATATGTTATATCAATATTTTCATGCTCATCAAATTTTAGATTATAATTTTCGGAATAGAACAAATCACTTACCAAAACGGAGTCAGTCTCACCGGAATAAAGTTTTATAAACGGGATTATATCCTGAATGTCCGAGGATATAGGGTTGGAACAACTAAGTAAGAAAATTAATGAAAACAGTGTCATTAATTTGGAAATATTCTTCATGATCTTTCCTTCAAAAAATTGTAAGGAAAGATAATAATATGAAATTATTTAATGAAGATAGAAAGGGGTATTAACTTTGTTTACGAATATATTCTTCCAATTCATTCAAATCGTGAATAAAAGTAAACCCTTTAAATTTATTGAGAGAAATGTTTGAATTACCGTTCAATGCTTGTCCGCCAACGATTACTTTTTGTTTAGGAAATTCCTCCTTAATTTTTTCCAACAATTTCAATAAACGTGCAACGTTAATGTAAAAATTGTTTGATATTCCAACGAGGTCCGGTTCTTCTTCTCTTATAATGATAATAAACTGCCTCAGTAATCATAATAATTCCTTCAATTCTTTCGTTACTTATAGGCTAAACAAAAATAAGGATTGAAAAATTCCATAACAACCTAATTACCAGTTAAATTTATTTTCAATCAGTTCGGCAATTTTAAATGATGTATAAGCAAAAAAAGGTGCGGCAAACACATCAATAGTATAATGAACATGCTGAAAAATTACGCACAAAGCTATTGCAATAGTTGCTGATAGAAACAAATTTTTCAATATCTTATTTTGAGCAGTCAGAAAAAAAATAAACATTGTAGAAGTATGTCCGGAAAAAAAGAGATCCTTCGTTAATATTTCGCCGGTTCCCCAAAATTGTACAAAAGGATCGTTCAAGGGAATAATATTTTCCGGAGCTTCCAGTGGAAGAAAATACATCCCGATAATTCTAAAAATTGCTGTGAAAGTATATACTTTTAATGCAAACAAAAAATATTTGGGATGATAGACAAGATGAATTATTGCAGTAAATAAACCGATATAAATAAATGAAAAAGCCCACCATGTAAGATCAATCGGCGCAAATAAAGTAAGCAATGGGTCTGTGAACGCAAACCCATCACGAGTTTCAATATATGTAAGAAACATAGGAAGGAAAATTAAAACGGGAATCAGAATAATAAAGGTGATAATAAAATTATAAACGTTTCGTTTCTCGGATAAATATTCTCGCCAGGTTGGAAGCATTGATAAATATTGACTTTTCATGATTTACAAACCAAACGGAAGTTTACCAGTAAGTTTTAGTACTCCCTTCAAACATTTATGCGGGAAATCAACTTTGCCTACATACATCATTGGGCATCCGCGCGGAATTAATTCAATACCGTTTTCTTCACAGTATTTTTCAGCCTCGCTATTATAACTTCCGTTACCAATTGAGCTGTGGATCCATGCATATTTAATTCCGGCTTCCTTGCAATCTTTCAAAACATTCATTGTAACCGAAGGCGAAGTGTTTATGAAAACTCCGTCAACGGGTGATGGAATCGATTTTAAATTCGGATAACATTTATCACCCTCAATTTCAATTGCATTTGGATTAACAGCAAAAACATTATAACCGTTATCCTTAAATTTTTTGTAAATGATATTACCTGTCTCTGTCGCAGGATTTCTTGAAACTCCGGCGACGGCAATATTCTTTAATGAAATAAACTTTTTGATTCTTTCGTTTATCGGATTCATAATTATGCCGGTCTATTATCCGCGGTTATGTCTTTAATTGGCTCTCGTTTTTCAAGTAAATTCCGAACGTTTTTTACATCAACAACCCACTTATTTAGGTATGAAATTAAATTCTCGGTATAGATTCTAGATTTCTCGTAATCTTGTACTTCGGGTTTGTTCTCAATTGCATCAATCAATTCGGAATAGACATCATTAAGAATATCAAGTTCGTCTTTAAAATTATTTTCCATATTTCCTCGCTAAGAATTTTTTTAATAGTTACCAAATTAAGCTATACAATAAAAATTGACAAGAATAACTACTTATAATTTTCTTGCCACTACAACAACTTCTTTAAATGTATCAATTGTGCCTGAAGAACTATTTACTGCTTCTATCAATAATACATAAATTCCCATTTTCAACGGCTGCCTGTCATCACTATAACCGTCAAAAATTATCGATCCTTCCTTTCCAAATAAATTAGCTTCGTTAATGGTTCTTACTTTTCTTCCTTTACTGTCGAAAACCTTGATTTGCATTGAACTAATTTCGTGCGGCAATTTATAATTAATAATTGTAAAATCTTCGTATCCGTCACCATCCGGTGAAAACGGATTTGGAGTCACAAAAATTGTTTTATTTGAAGATTTATTTTCAATATAGATAGAATTCTCTTTGCCCGGCGTAGCACCCATCGCATCGGTAGAAGTAGACCAATTATTATCATCATTCCCGTTAATGAACGGGTTGATTCGCTCAAGACTTTTATTCCGGGTTGTAACCAATCTTGAATTATGCCAATCATTATAGTAATAAACAGAATCTACGGTTTCTCCGAATGCATCTGTTAATATTATTAAGTCATCAGAATTATTTAAGCTGAGATTTCTATTTGCGATTATTAGCTGATTAAAATTGCTTAGCTCAGGATAATTGAAAAGTATTGATGAATCGGCAGCAACCACAAAATATGATTTGGGGTTAACTACATAACTTGTTCTGGTTAGATTAGTTCTGTTTCTCGCAGCATCTTCAACAACCCAGTTAGCTATTTCAATATATTCATCGGATGTATTAAAAAATTCTATAAACTCGGAATTATCGGTTTCTGGGTTAAACATAATTTCGTTAATAACAACTTTTTGATCTTCATCAAGCTGTTTAATATTTATTGTAGAATTTACTGTGCCGGGGGTTGAACCTTCCAACGTAATAGAGGGCAGCCAATTCCACCTATCGTTTGTTGGCGAATCAAGTGAAAGTCTTTCTAACGAAATTCCTGTAGTTGCACCCCATGAAGAGAAGTATTTCAAGCTGTCAATCAATGCTCCTCTAAAATCGAAAATTGTAATTATATCTTCAGTAGTATTAAGTATTCCAAAATCTAATTGGAATAGATGAACACCCGGTTGAGCGCTAAATCTACCACCTGATGTATCATCCGCTATTATTATATACTCGCCCGGTTTTACAATCATATCTTCATTTGTAATTAAGCGGGGAGAATTATAGGTACTCCCTTCAGCGATTCTCCAATCTTTAATATTGATATCATTCGTTGATGCATTAATAAGCTCAACCCATTCGGTGCCATCGCTTGTTGGTGCGTAAAGAACCTCATTTATTAACACGGAAGATGTTGAATAACCGGAATAAAACGTTTTTGTTAATGTATTGTTCGCAAGATTCTCATCCAACGAAAAGTTAATTGTCGCAGTTGCAGTAAAACTTTCCTGCATCTGGTAATTGGAAGAAACTATAATTAAATCAGTATCCCCGGACTGAAGGAATTGTCCTTGAAATTCTTCATAAACACCGAAGTCAGCTTCAAAAATTACTGTGTAATCCGATACATCAAATATACCTGCATTTTTAATGTACATTGAGATAGTTATTTGTTCCCCAAGTTCAGGGAATTGAGGTGTTGTGAAAATATCTTCCATAACCAGGTCATAATTTTTGGGAACACGGCTGTTTATAAATCCGGGAGTTCCTCTTTCGGGAGCAATAGAATAATTCCAATTTGAAGGTGAATTAGAAAGTCCGTCATAATCCAAACGTTCAATAGAATGACCTGCTCTTCTTGAAAATTGATTGTTATAAAAAACCGAATCTATTGTATTGCCGAATCTGTCGTAAATTACAACGCCGTCTTCGGTATTATTAAGAATAGCAAAATTAACGAGTATAACACCTTCTTTTAAGTTAGGGTAAAAATTGTAAATGCCTGAGTCTTTAGATAGAACCACAAATTTCCCCGGGTCAACGTAAACATTATCTCTTGTAATTGTTGTTACTGAAGGAGTTGAAATTACATCGGAAACCATCCAATCTTTAAGGTTAATAGCATTCTCAGAATTATTATAAAGTTCTATCCATTCTGGTTCATCGCCTTCAGGTGCATACATTATTTCATTTATGATTAATGATAACGGTGCGACAGTTGACGAAATAAACAAGAGAGATGAATTATTTGAAATGTTTTGATCATCCGGATAATCAGCTTCGGCGATAAAAAATTTATCTTCAATAAATGACTCAATCTGGTAGTTGAATTTTACAGTACGGGTTTCTCCCGGGGCTAAATTCTCAATATTAATTGCTTCCAAGAAGTTGCCTTTTTCACTTGAGGAATTTGATTCGAAAAGTTTCAAATCGAAGGAAGCTGTATTAAGTCCGTCATTGATTAAATCAACAAACAACATTACAGTTTCACCGGCTACCGGTTGTTCGGGGTCGCTATAGAACTCTTTAATAGCTACATCAAAATCTTTTGGTGCAACAGAATTAATTTTACCGGGTGTTCCGTTGCTTGGATCGGTAGAGGTTATCCAGTTTGATGATTCCGTTGAACTTCCGAAAGGATTAATTCTTTCTAAAGAACGACCATTTGTTCCTCCCCATTGTGAAGTGTAATTCAAAGAATCAATAACTCTATCGTAGTTATCAAGCAGCATTATTCTGTCACCGGAATTATTTAATGCCGGGAAAGATCTTATTATAACTTGCGAAGGAATATCATATAGCATTGTGATAATGCTGTCGCGGGCAATTACGATGTACGAATTTGCAGGAAGCAAAATGTTCTGGTTGCTTATTACAACCGTATCATTTAAGTCGGCAATCTGAAAATCTCTTAATTGGAATGCAGTCGACGAAGTATTGTATAATTCAATCCACTCCGGATAAGGAGCCATTGGTGCATACATAAATTCATTAACCACAATTTCACCTCTGTTTACATGTGGTTTAACAACTTCTTTATATAAATAAACCGAATCATTCGGCTGATAATTATCACTTGGGTGATTAACAGCAGCCAGCAAACCAACAGTTCCAACCGAATTAAAAGTATATGAAAACTGTTCTGTGATTTCTTGACCCGCTTCAATGGATAAACCTGAAAAACTCTCTATTAGTTCCTCCTCTGTGAACAAAGAATCATTATTTATATCGAAATAAATATTCAGTGATCCGCCGCTTATATTACTTGCACCATTATTTCTTATTCGTACATTGAATACGGAAGGTTCATCTAGTAGTAAGAACGAGTTAACGGAATTAAAGTGGGTGATTGCCAAATCAAATTCACGGGGGACTACAGAGTTTTCTTTACCGGGTGTTGCTCCAGCAGAACTTATTGATTGTGCCCAATTATTTTGCGAAGTGCTTTCACCAAATACATCAATTCTTTCAAGCGATCTTCCGGTTGCTCCACCCCATGAACTGCTGTATCTTAATGAATCTATCACAATTGAATATTCGTTTAAAAGTATTACATCATCTCCCGTGTTATTAAGAACGGGTAAATTCATCACAATAATTTTTACATCAATATTATAAAAATTCAGAATTGAGGAATCCTTTGCCAAAACAATATATTCTAACGGATCAATAGTAATGAATTCATTTGTTATTGTAGCGGACCCGCTGGCATCGGCAAATTTCCAGTTTGTGAGTAAGTAAGTATTTTCAGAGCGGTTATAAATTTCAACCCATTCCGGTTCGCCGGAGCCGGAGATCGGGGCATACATAATTTCGTTTATTACAATATCATTGTAATCAGGGGGCGGGGGAAATACTACAAAGTCAAAAATTAATTTGTTGTTTGAAATATCTTCGTCTTCGTTATAAATTATTTCTCCGATCAGCTGCAAATTCATTGACGGGAATGAACCTAAATTAATTGATTCAACAATAGAATTTCCACTTGTTAGACTTACATGATCGAGTGATTCTAATAATTCATTTTGTTGCGGTATTCCATCAAAGTTTGTGTCATTGTAAAGATTAACGGTAAAAGAAAGTGCATTTAATCTTCCTAAATTTTCTATATACAAATGAGCAGTAAGTTCTTCGTTTTCAATAGGCGGATAAGGAGTAATGCTGATTTCGGTAATTGCAAGATCATGATCTTTGGGTGCGAGGGAATTAATTTTACCGGGAGTTGCTCTATCGGGAGTAACAGCAGTTCCCCAATTATTCGGGTTGTGACTTAGAGAATCATAATC
>OMKS01003795.1_pt1 | contig 11806 bp, 10 predicted proteins | sample 1674721 | NCBI WGS metagenome assembly OMKS01 (sample SAMN06264996, study PRJEB25208) | sediment metagenome | isolation source: hot spring sediment | place: USA: California | collected 2014-09-02 | reverse complement strand
AGGACAATAATCTATATGCTTACAGGGAAATTGGACTACAGCAAAGTTGGGTTACCCACTTGAAATGAGAAAGAACCTAAAAAATATTATAAGGAGGGAGCCATGTCTATAAAAGCGTATGTACTTATCAACACGGCTATAGGCAAGACCGCTGAGGTGGCGAAGACCGTTTCCAGGATAAAAGGCGTTAAAAAGCTGGATGTCATAATGGGGCCGTATGATATTATTATTGAGGTTGAGGCCAAGGATCACGATGAACTCTCGGACGTGGTTCTTACCAAGATACAGACCATAAAGGCCATACGCCACACTATGACCTGCCCGGTGGTAAAGATGCAGGAAGAGAAAAAGGCCGGGAAGGGAAAGTCTGTCAAGGCATAGTTTTCAGATATGCAAAACCAAATGGCTAACCGTTACATATCCAGGACAGCCGGAGCGGCTGTCTTACCCCATAATTGCTCGTTTGGCACTGGCAGCCTGCCAAAGACGGATCGCCCGGTCACGCTATTTAAGGAGCGAACTGCCGGATATTTCTGCTCCATCATGGTTTGTCTCATCTTGATTTTTGGGGTTACCACCGGAGCCTTTGCCCTTACGACAGAGGAAATCATAAAACTAAAAAAAGCCGGGGTAAGTGACGAGACCATCCAGCTTCTCATTAAGACCGAGCACGAGGAGCGGGAAAGGCATAGGAGATATGACCCGGCGCGTATGGTGGGTTCTAAGGAGATTACCTTGCCCGATGGGCGAAAACAGATCATCTATTATAGTGTTACAGATCCTGTGGAGGCGGAAAGACAACGTAAAGAAGAAGAGGAAAAATTAGAGAAGTCCTGGGATGTTCTGAAACATTTGATTATTGACCAGAGAATGAATAACTAAATGCAACACCGCCGTCTGGCCTCGGCATTGTCCAGCCGCAACCAGTGCCCCCTTGACTTATACCACCAGGTCTGTCCATCAAACTTGGCAGCCAATGTGCCGTGGAACCGCATCATTTTTTTGACCTGCTCTACGGAATAAGGATTACAATAGGTTCCACTGGTCACTCCGTCGGGACGGGCAGCCGCAAAAACCAGCCCCGCTGTCAGGGCTATTATCAGCAGAAGAATCCATTTCTGAATAGATGATTTCCGTTCCATGAGGCGAATTTCTACCCGAATAGGGATGTGTGTGTCAAGGTGTTTTTGCATATCTTATTGATAATAAAAGGGAAAAATAACTATTTCCCTGCTTCCTCTGTGGCCTTGCGACTTCTGGCCGGTTTAAAACTTGACAACGTATTTTAAGGCTTATATATACTCAAGCTGGAAGTGGATAGCTCTCTGGTGAGGCTCCCGGACTTCAAATCCGGTGCGGGGGGTTAGTAGCCTCTCGGGTGGGTTCGATTCCCATGCACTTCCGCCAATATAACACCTGAATAAGGGCCGCCTTTTTATCTCTCGCGCCTTTGAGTGCCGGATTTTTCTCCGCTACTTGACAGGTATGTAAATATATGTTTAAGTAATCAACTTTTAATAAGGCATTAAATTGTCTTTTATTCCAATTAGATAGATATGGAGATGGACTCATGAAGAGAACATTTCAACCCAGTAACATTAGACGTAAGAGGACGCATGGGTTCTTAAGTAAGATGAGAACACGAGCCGGGAGAGCCGTAATCAACAGGAGAAGGGCTAAGGGGCGAAAGCGCCTTACGGTATAGCGGCCCTAAGGTTAACTGAGAAAATCATTAGTGGCGTATCAAAAGATATGGGAGGGTATGCGCTCAAGAAGGTTGACAGGGTACGCAGAAGACAAGATTATGTCGCTGCATACAAGTCAGGTAAGCGTATTGCAACACAACACTTTATCATCATTGTCCGGTCCAATGACCTCGGAATACCTCGCATGGGTATAGCTATTAGCCGTAAAATAAAAGGCGCGGTAAGGCGCAACAGGATGAAGCGGTTGATAAGAGAGTTTTTTCGCCTGCATAAATCCTGTTTTCCGCCTTCAAATGACTATATTTTTTCGGTCAGAAGCCTGCCATCGAGGCCTGCATATCCGGATATTGAGCATGAGCTGAAGAAATCGCCTTTGCTTCGAACATGTTGAAGAAATTATGTATCGCAATAATCAGGCTGTATCAGTGCCTTATTTCCCCTGTCTTAAAACCCTCCTGCCGGTTTATACCGACCTGTTCTCAGTATGCCATTGAAGCTATAGAACATTATGGGCCGGCAAGGGGGATTCTCATGGCCGGCATGCGGATTCTAAGGTGTCATCCCTTCCATAGGGGCGGATACGACCCTGTTAGAGAAAAATAGGCGACCTTATTCACCGGAGAAGATAATACATGGACCGCAAAACTGTTTTTGCCGTAGTCTTGTCTATACTTACTTTAGTAATATACCAATATTTTTTTGCCGAACAGCCTGAAACACAGAAAACGCCTACGGCAAAATCAGAGATGCAGCCTGCGCCTGCCCAAAGCCAGTCGGCTGTTCAGCCCGTTCCTGTACCGCTAAAACCATCGGAAAGCGCGGCCGGCGATATTTCCTCGGCCAAAGATATTGTTGTTTCCACAAATTTTTATGAGGCTACCTTTACCGAATTCGGCGGGCGTCTCAAGAGTTTTAAGCTGAAGAAATACCGGGAGAGTTTGGACGAAAAATCCCCCCTTAAGGAGCTGATTAAGGTAGAGCAGCCCGTTTACCTTCCTCTGGGGATGAGTTTCCCCGGCGGACTCCTTCCGCAGGTGCAGGATGCCGTATTTAAGGCCGACTGCTATGCCATAGACCTTGATCCGAAAAAAAATCAGGCTGTCCTTTCACTGGCTTATGTTTCTCCGGAGGGCTGGCAGTTTATAAGAAAATATATTTTTTATAACGATACATATAAGATAGACCTCGAGGTGATGTTTTTTAACCCGACTACCCAACCAGTGCGCGAAGATGTGTCTCTGGACCTCATTAACCGCCCCTATGACAAAGGCAATGGCTACACCTTTAATGGCCCGGCCGCTTATGTTAATGACAATCTGGAAGAGATAGAGGCTAAGAAATTGGAAGAAGACAGGGCCTTTAATGGTAAGGTGTCCTGGGTGGCTTATGAGGATAGATACTTCATATCTGCTATTGTCCCGCGGGTTGTGGAATCAGGTTATGTGAGGATGTCGAAAATAAAGGAGAACGTTATTCTTACCTCCTTTATTCATTCTTCGGTGGTTATCCCGGCTCAGAAGCAAACCACTCTGAATTATCATCTATATCTTGGCCCCAAAGACCTCTCTTCTCTCAAGCCGTTGGGCCTGAAATTGGAAAAATCCGTGGATTTTGGCTGGTTTGACATCATTGCCAAGCCCCTGTTACTTACATTAAACATTTTTGATCGCCTTACCCATAATTACGGGATAGCTATTATTTTGCTAACGGCCTTAATCAAAATCATTTTCTGGCCTCTTACGCACAAGAGCTATCATTCCATGAAGGAGATGCAAAAACTCCAGCCCAAGATGGCCAAGATTCGTGAGAAGTACAAGGATGACAAACAGAAAATGAACGAAGAGCTCATGGGGCTTTACAAAACCTACAAGATCAACCCCCTGGGGGGCTGTCTGCCCATGGTACTCCAGGTTCCGGTCTTTTTTGCCCTCTATAAACTACTCCTGAACGCGATAGAATTACGGCATGCCCCGTTTGCGCTGTGGATAAATGATCTCTCGGCACCAGACCGGCTGCCGGTAGGTTTTGATATACCTTATGTTGGCGGATTACCGGTCTTGACCATTTTTATGGGGGCATCCATGTTTATGCAGCAGAAGATGACCCCTACCACTGGCGATCCTGTCCAGGCCAAGATAATGTTACTACTGCCGGTCATCTTTACTTTTTTGTTTGTCAATTTCCCTGCCGGCCTGGTCTTATACTGGCTGGTTAACAATATTCTATCCATTGGTCAGCAGTATTATATCAACAAGAAGGCTGCATGATAAGTGGGGGGTCGGATGTCAGAAAATATATTTGAAGGAAAAACAGTAGAAGAAGCCATCGAGTTAGCCTGTCGGGAGTTGGGTCTCCCCCGGGAACACTTAAATATCGAGATCATTTCTACCGGGTCGAGCGGCGTGTTTGGTCTGGGTTTGAAAAAGGCAAAGGTTCGGGTCAGCGTCCCGGTCCCCGAAGCGCAGCCCGAGGAACCCGGAACAGAGAAGGCTGATCCGAAGCAGATCTTGCAGGAATTGATTGCCTTGCTAGATTTTGACCTGACCGTAGAAAGCAGCATTGAGAATGGTTTCGAAGTCCTTAACCTCCGGGGTAAGGATGCGGGTCTTCTTATCGGCAAACAGGGTCAGACCATTAATGCATTGCAATATCTCTTAAATAAGATGCTCAGTAAGGTAGCCGGAGAAAAAATCCAGGTGGTTTTGGACTGTGAGGGTTACCAGGAGAGGCGAAAGGCTTATCTTACCGAGATGGCCATGCGTCTTAAAGAGAGAGCCCAGAAAACGGGAAGATCATTCTATACAGACCTGCTTAATTCTGCGGACAGGCGCGCCATACATATCGCCCTGCAAAATGATCCGGTCGTTAAGACCAAAAGTATCGGGGATGGACTGTTGAAAAAGGTTGCCGTTTTCGCGCGGGAGCGGGGAAAAGCAAAAGGTATGTCCCGTTAGATCCCCTAAGTCCGACAGGCTCCTAGGCGGATAAATTCCGGCGGGAATCCAGGGGTAAACTCTAACGGGAATTTAGGATATAGATTCCTGCTCCCTGGCTGGGGTCAGGGACAAGCTTCGCAGGGATGACTTATTCTGCCTACCGCATATATGTATCGTCACGGGGATACCATAGCGGCTATAGCCACGCCGGTAGGCGCAGGTGGTATCGGGATAATCAAGATCAGCGGTCCCCGGGCCGAAGACGTAGTTCGTAATATCTTTCGGCCTCGTAAACCCATCGATCACTTCCAGAGTCATCACCTCTATTACGGCCACATCGTTGATCCGGCAAACGGAGAGGTCATAGACGAGGTTCTCCTTTCCGTGATGCGCCGTCCGCATACCTATACGCGCGAAGACGTAGCCGAGATAAACTGCCACAGCGGCTATATCATTCTGCAGAGAATCCTGTCTGTGATTCTGGCCTGCGGCGCCCGCCTGGCTGAGCCGGGTGAATTCACCAAACGGGCCTTCCTGAACGGACGGATTGACCTTACGCAGGCCGAGGCGGTTATGGAGAGTATCGCGGCGCGGACGAGCCGTGGCCTCAGGCTGGCTACCGGCCAGCTTAGGGGCGGACTTGCAGGGCGGGTGAATACTATAAAGAACCGCCTGCTGGATGCGCTGGCCATCCTGGAAGTGGCCATAGACTTTCCGGAGGAGGATGTGGAGATTGTGGAGGCCGAAAAACTGGCCTCCCGATTGGAAGGCGAGGCGGTCGAACCCATCCAGACCCTCCTGGCCTCGTACGAACAGGGGAGGGTTTACCGGGAAGGGGTGAGGGTGGCCATAATGGGCAGGCCTAATGTCGGCAAATCCAGCCTTCTAAACGCCCTGCTGGAGGAGGAAAGGGCCATTGTTACGGCCATACCCGGTACGACCCGGGATATTATCGAAGAGCTTTTAAACGTGCAGGGGATACCGGTTAAGATTATCGATACCGCCGGCCTCCGGGAGGCACGCGATGAGATAGAGGGAATCGGCATAAAGCTGACCCGAAAGCGGATAGCCGAGGCCGATCTGCTCCTTTTCGTGATTGACGGCAGCGCTGATTTGAGCCCGGAGGATTACGAGATTTATAAGGACATCCAGGGGCGGGCCTTCGTAGTCGTAGTCAATAAGATGGACCTGGGCATTAAGCTGGATATAGAGAGTCTGCGCGAATCTTTTGGCCCCAGAGACCTGGTAGTGATTTCCGCCCTCCAGGGGACGAATCTGGGAAAACTCAAAGAGGCTGTTTTTTGGGCCGTGGTCGGAGGCGCAGCGGATATGCCGGATACCGCCATTATTCCCAATGCCCGGCAGTATGCGGCCCTGGTCCAGGCCCTGCCTTTTCTTTTCCAGGCCCGCGAGAACCTCCTTAAAGGGGTCACGCCGGATATAGTAGCTATCGACATTCAGGAGGCCCTCGAGCGCCTGGGTGAAATCACGGGGCAGACTACACCGGAAGACGTCCTGGATCGTATCTTCAGCCAGTTCTGCATCGGCAAATAACAGTCTTTTCTGGCCAGTGTCATTGCGAATCCGCCGAGGCTGGTGTGGAATTCCCCTTTATTAAAAGGGGAATACAGGGTGATTTTCAATGAAGGGATCGGCGTCAGAGCTTTTACTTCAGGCAGCCACAGAGATCAAGATTTTCCTTACTGACTCCCAGGTAGAGAAATTTGCGCTCTACCTGGCGGAGTTAAAGGAATGGAATAAAAAAATAAACCTGACCGCCCTGAAGACCGACCGGGAAATTATCTCTAAACATTTTATAGATTCTTTGACGCCGCTTCCTCTTATTCCACCGCACAGTCATGTCCTGGATATAGGTTCCGGGGCCGGATTTCCGGGCATACCGCTGAAGATAGCCAATCCGGGATTTTCTATAACTCTGGTCGAGGCCAGAGAGAAGAAGGCCTTTTTTCTAAGACACATAATCCGCACCCTCGGCCTTCAGGGAATCCGGGCCGAACACCTGCATCTGGATCCGGGTATGGCCCAGGGTCCGGAGTTTCACGGGAAATTTGACGTGGTCATCTCGCGGGCGGCCTTTGATTTAAAAATCTTCCTCGATTTGTCCCGGTTTGTTCTCAAAGAGAAGGGTTATGCCATCGCCATGAAGGGGCCGCAGGTTCAGGAGGAAATTGACGCCGTAGCCTATGATGCCCGGCTCCAGGTGTTTCATCTGGTCAATAACCTGGAAATTACCCTGCCTATTACACACGAAAGACGGCGGCTTGTCGTTTATCGTAGGATTTGATATTAATTGGACACAGATTTTCGCAGATGCCCGCAGATGTCATGCCCTGTTTTCGCAAGTTTTAATTTAAAATTCTGGTAATCTGCGTTCATCTGCGTCCCAGATGAACATGCATAGCGAGCGCATTCCCCGTTGCTTGCAGCGGGGTTAGCGAGCGAATACGATGCATTTTACCTTGCATACGGAGATTTCCCGTCCGCCGTAGGCGGGCTGCGGGGAGCTTCAATTTGCACTATCGAGTTAATGTGCCTTGGGCAATCGTTTCTTGACAGATACCGGTAAAGATATTAAAAATACAGACAAGTCGTCAAGGTTCAAAGGGGATGTAGCTCAGCTGGGAGAGCGCCACGTTCGCAACGTGGAGGTCGTGGGTTCGATCCCCATCATCTCCACCAGTAAGATCAAGGGGCTGTCCGCCATCGGCGGACAGCCCCTTTTTAAATTTATCCAGGATACCCAGTGGCGGCAAAGTTCCAGCTAAAAAGTACGGAATATTGGACGACAAAAGACAGCATTTGGTCATGACCGGTGCTATAATACACTTAACATGTACGACCCGGTAAAAAGGGCCGAAGACGTGGCCCGGATTGTGGCCAGGGGTGAGCTGAGAAAGTATTACCGTTTCCGGCCAGCCAGGTTCTATGGCGGGATTGCCACGGCCGATTGTGTGGGATGCAGCCTGCGCTGCATCTTCTGCTGGTCATGGCGGCAGGTGGTAACCCCGGGCGCGTTTGGGCGCTTCTATTCGCCAGAGGAGGTAGCTGGCAGGCTCCAGGGTATTGCCCGCAAAAAAGGGTTTGACAGGGTGCGAATGAGCGGCAATGAACCTACCATTTCCAGAGAACACCTGCTCGGAGTCCTGGAACACATATCGCCGGACATACTTTTCATACTCGAGACCAACGGGGTATTGATTGGCTACGACGAAACCTATGCCCTGGATCTGGCCAGATTTAAAAACCTGTACGTGCGAGTAAGCCTTAAGGGGACCACAGAAGAGGAATTTTCCAGACTAACCGGGGCGCAAGCGGGCGGATTCACGTTGCAGCTTAAGGCATTGGAGAACCTGTACCGGGCCGGAGTACAGGTTCAGCCTGCGGTGATGGTCAGCTTCTCGCCGGCACATAATGTCAGGGCCCTCCGCAAAAGGCTTGGCCAAATAGCCCCGGGATTTGAAAACATAGAGATTGAAGAATTGGTGCTCTATGGTAATGTTGAGGAACGGCTCAGGAGGGCCGGGTTGAAATGTGACACTGCCCATGAGCCAGCGGATATTCCCCCCGAACAGGTATGAAGCGGGAGCCGGATGAAGAAAGAGGCCCTTCTTTATGATAAGCTGCCGGACAGTCAGGTACAGTGCCATACCTGCCAGAGGAGGTGTACCATTCCGCAGGGTAAAACGGGCTGGTGCCTTACCCGGCTGAATGAAGGAGGAGTACTTTATAGTCTGATATATGGTGAGGTCTCATCCCTGTCCATAAACCCCATAGAGAAAAAACCAGTCTTTCATTTTCATCCGGGAACCAGGTGGCTTTCGCTTGGCAGTTTAGGCTGTATTTTTCGCTGTCCGGGGTGTCAGAATTGGGAGATTGCCCACTGGTCGGGGAAGTACCCGACGGCAGCCTATTACCTTAGCCCGGAGCACCAGGTGGAAATGGCCTCAAGCCATGGCTGCCTGGGCCTTTCCTGGACCTTTAACGAACCCACCGTCTGGTTTGAATATACGCTGGATAGTGCAAAGCTGGCCAGGAAGAAGGGTCTTTATACGAATTACGTTACAAACGGTTTTATTACCGAGGAGGCACTGGATACTATAGCACCTTACCTGGACGTTTACCGGGTGGATGTCAAAGGTTTTTCCGCGGATACCTATCAAAAGATAGCGCATACCCCTGATTTTGAGATGGTCCTGAAAAGTGCTGAAAGGGCCAAACGCTGCGGCATGCACGTGGAGGTGGTCACAAACATCATCCCGGGGGTTAACGATGATGATGTGGAACTTAAAGGGATCGCTTCTTGGATAAAGAGTAACCTCGACTCGGATACCCCGTGGCACGTAACCAGGTTTCATCCGTACCTGAAACTTTCGCATCTTTATCCTACACCGGTTTCCACCCTGGAGCAGGCCAGAGAGATAGGGATGAATGCCGGCCTGCACTATGTTTACCTCGGAAACGTCCCCGGACACGACGGCGAGAACACGTACTGTCACCATTGCGGATCACTCCTCATCAAGCGATACGTATTTGACATCATCGAGAACCACATAAGAGAAGGAAAGTGCCCCAGATGCGACACTCAGATCCCAGGACGGTTTTGAGGCTAATGGATATATGTCTGGATTCCTGTTGCGGACGGTGACTCAGAAAGTCCCGCAAATCTCCTTGACCGGTTCTTTGGTTTTGTGATATTTTTCCTGAAATTTCATAATGATGCATCTCTTAATCCCTAGCAAAGGGGCAAGGGTGATGGCCCGTTTGCTAGGGATTAAGGCTTCAACAAGAAGGAAGGGCTAGAGAGCACGATTAAAGACCTGACCCCTATTTTCATTTTCTCACAGGTTTGAAGAACCCGGAGGCGCTGGGGTATAGTATATATACTTTTATTTTACACAGACTCTTTAGCCGCTATTTTATAATACACAAGATGGCCGTGTGGGAAGGGGTATCGAATGGATTTTAATCGTCTGGTTTTGAGAGTCCACGCCATCCAGCGCATGTTTCAAAGAAAGATAAGCTATGAAGACGTGCTAAGCGTATTAAGGACTGGAGAGGTCATAGAGGTGTATCCGGCCGATGTGCCCTATCCAAGCCGTCTGATATTGGGATGGTGCGGAGCGCGGCCATTGCATGCGGTGGTTGCGGATAACGCGGAGACAAAGGAAACTATTGCAGAGAGAATAAAGGGTTTCGTTTTCGCTCACGCTATCCCAACAGACTTACAGGTTCCCAGCGAATATGAACAGTATATTTTTGCCCATGAAGAAGTGAGAAGCGGGCTCCGAAGAACTCCGGGACGTCCTTAAGTAATTCAAGGACGTGAGAAGGGGACGTAGTCACGTTAATTCCGTTTTCCAATGCGACTCGGATGTTACCCTTTATACACCCGCGCTGACTAAGGGGACGTAGTCACGTTAATTCCGTTTTCCAATGCGACATTTTGATAAAAGGTAACGTTAGACATAAAAATCGGGACAGGTCTAAATGGCTTTCGGCAGATCACACACAAGAAGTGAAGTATGCCAGAATGTTCGGCGCGCCGAACATTCAATTCCCCCTCTTTGTCCTTGACTTGATTTCTACAGGTTAGTATGGTTTTCTTAGATTTCGATGGCATTCGTAGATATATTGCCGAGAACTGACCTGCCTGCGCCGCTGCGCAGCGCGGCAGGCAGGCGAATAGCAAGAAAATGAACCCCGGTACCACTTATAGATGGGCCTTCCGCACCCGATTCCGGCGGCACGCCTTTGGTTGGCGATCGCAGCCAGCCATAACGCGAATCAAGGAGGCGGTGTCAGAAATCAAAAAAGTGGCCCGTAAACATGCAGTGCTGGCCGCAGAAGGTGCGGTGTTGTTCCTGGAAAAACTGTCGCCCGCCCTGGAGCACGTGGACAGTTTCTCAGGCGCCATTGGCACGGCGGTCAACAACGCCATAGAGTCCCTGGTGCCCATCATCGCCGGAGCCCCGGCCGACAATGCGTTGCGCGATACATGGATGGAACGCCTCTGGCGGGCCGTGGAAGAGGATGAGATACCCTGCGTCGAGCTCCTGCCTGATTATTGGGGAGAACTCTGCGTGACCCCTGAACGCGCCTCGCGCTGGGCAGACGAATTGATTGGCGGGGTGCGCCTGGCCTGGAGCCCGGATCCCGGGCTGCGCGGCTACTTCAAGGGCACAGCCGCCTGCCTGAGCGCCTTGCTCAAGGCCGGGCGGCATGAACAAATCCTGGAGTTGCTCAAGCTCGCGCCTTACAAATTCTGGCACGACCGGCAGTGGGGCGTAAAGGCGCTGGTCGCCATGGGCAACAAGGCCGAGGCTCTTCGGTATGCAGAGGACTCCCGTGAGTTGAATGACAGCTCCATCGCCATTGCCCGGGCCTGCGAGTAAATCCTGCTTTCAAGCGGCATGGCCGAAGAAGCCTACCACCGCTATTCCATCCAGGCCAATCAGAAGACGACCCATCTGGCAATGTTTCGCACCATGGCCCAAAAATACCCGCACAAGGATGTACGCGATATCCTGCGTGATCTCGTGGCCAGTACGCCCGGCAATGAAGGCAAGTGGTTTGCCGCGGCCAAATGCGCAGGGCTCTATAGCGAGGCTATCGACGTAGCCAACCGAACGCCCTGTGATCCCAAGACGCTCACTCGGGCGGCGCGGGATATGGCGGCGGCAGAGCCGCGATTTGCCGTCGAGGCCGGCATGGCGGCGCTCCGGTGGCTGGTTGGTTGAGGGTTATGGTTATGAGATCACCGGCAGAGACGTGTGGGCAGCCTACCAACACACCATGAAAGCTGCTGAGAATGCTGGATGCAAACCTGAAACCCTGGAGCGCATCCGCAAACTGGTCGCGGACGAAGTCTTCGGTGAACGCTTTGTCAACAAAGTCCTCGGTAGAGAGCTTGGTTTAAAGCAATAATGGAAGGAGACCACTGCCGATGATTCAGAACCTGGAGCAAATCGAATACGCCGGGGCATGCTCGAAAAGGGCATAGCCCTAAGGGGGCAGGTCTTCATTATTGACAACTTCAAGTTGTTTTCGATCTTTCCAATCTTTTTTCGGTTCCTCCGCAGAATTTGTGGGTCCGTTTTAGGTATTGATAGTGTAACCACTGTAGTATGAAGTCATAAAAAAAGC
>OMKS01003794.1_pt1 | contig 11807 bp, 10 predicted proteins | sample 1674721 | NCBI WGS metagenome assembly OMKS01 (sample SAMN06264996, study PRJEB25208) | sediment metagenome | isolation source: hot spring sediment | place: USA: California | collected 2014-09-02 | reverse complement strand
GCGGTCAACGTCCTTGACCGCTTTCATGTGGCGAGCCACATGAGCAAGGCCATTGACCAAGTCAGGGCCGAAGAGACCCGGGAACTCAAGGCCAAAGGCAAAGAGCCGGTGCTGACCAAAAGCCGCTGGTGCCTGCTCAAAAGGCCGGAGAATCTCACCGACAACCAAGTGGACAAGTTGAAAGACCTGCTGGCCTGCAACCTCAAGACCATCCGAGCCTACCTGCTCAAGGAGGACTTCCAGCACTTCTGGAACTACCTCCACTCCGGCTGGGCCGGTCTTTTTCTCGACAAATGGTGTACCAAAACCATGCGATCCCGGCTCAAGCCGATGAAAAAGGTGGCGAAGATGCTGAGGGCTCACCGGCCGCTCCTGCTCAACTGGTTTCAGGCCCAAGGCGAGATCGACCTCGGCTGTGTCGAGGGGTTCAACAACAAAGCCAAGGTGATTACAAAACGAGCCTACGGTTTCAGAACGTATGATATGCTTAAAATCGCCTTGTATCATTCGCTTGGAGATCTACCCATGCCTAAGTTCACCCACAGATTTTGCTGAGGAGCCTTCACATCTTTCCAAAGCACCTCTCCCACCGGCCAAAATCTGCTTGATCACGCCCGGCGAGGGTGAGGGTGAGGGTTGAGGATAGTTTTTTCTGGATGATGAGGGCAATGTTTTCATTTGGACGCCTATAAACCTTTCATTTGGCCGATGATATTGTTACAATTGGACGCATGAGCGATCCCCCCCTCCATCCCCGCTTCCTGGTCCCGCGTCTGCTCGAGGCCCTGGCAGACACCCCGGTGGTGCTGCTTCACGGGCCGCGCCAATGCGGCAAAACCACTCTGGCGCGCCAGATCGGTGACACGGCCGGATATGCGTACCTCAATTTCGACGACGATGTCCAGCGCGCCTCGGCCCAGGCCGACCCGGTCGGCTTTGTCGCCGACCTTCCGGGCAAGGTGATCCTGGACGAAGTACAGCGGGTGCCGGAGCTGTTCACCTCGATCAAGGCGGCAGTGGACCGCGACCGCCAGCCGGGACGCTTCATCCTGACGGGCTCGGCAAATGTGCTGCTGGTGTCCAGATTGGCGGATTCCCTGGCCGGCAGGATGGAAATCCTGCGCCTGCATCCCCTGGCCCAGGCGGAACTGGCCGGCCGACCGTCAGGCTTTCTGCCTGCTCTGTTCGGCGCCGGCCTCAAACCGGGCGCCGGCCGTCGGCTGGGGCAGGATCTGGCGGAACGGGTGGCGGCCGGCGGATACCCGGTGGCGCTGGCCCGCGCCAAGCCGCGACGGCGGGCCGCCTGGTATCGGGATTATGCCGACTCCCTGGTCCAGCGCGATGTCCGCGACATCTCCCGCATCAGCACCCTTGATGCCTTACCCCGTCTGCTGACGCTGGCGGCCGGGCAAACCGCCAGACTGCTCAATGTGGCCGATCTGGCCGCGCCGTTCCAGTTGAGCCGGCCGACCATTCGCGACTACATCACTCTTCTTGAGCGGCTCTTTCTCCTGGAAGAACTGCCGCCCTGGCACAACAACCGGTTGAGCCGCCTGATCAAAACCCCCAAGCTCCACCTAGGCGACACCGGACTGGCCTGTGCCCTGCTGGGGGTGGACGCCGGCGCCTTGTGGCAGGACCGCGCCCTGTTCGGACAATTGCTGGAGACCTTCATTTGCCAGGAATTGCGTCGGCAGGCCGGTTGGCAGGAGCAACCGGTACTCTTCCATCATTTCCGCGACAAGGATGGCGCGGAGGTGGACGTGGTGCTGGAACAGGGCGGCCGGATCGCCGGCATCGAGATCAAGGCGGCGGCCACGGTGACGGCGGCGGACTTCAGGGGATTGCGCAAACTGAAGGATGCCGCCGGGAATCGTTTTACCGCCGGGGTCCTTCTCTACGACGGGGAATCGCCGGCACCTTTTGGCGATGGCCTGGCCGCCGTCCCGCTTTCCCTGCTGTGGGAAATGGGATGAAGGTCGGGCTGGAGGTGATGTCGAAGGTGATCCCCGCCATGCCCGCCGGATTTCGCAGGCAGAGGCTGGGAAAAACGAATTGGTGAAACTTACGCAGACGGGATTCAAAAAGATGATTATCAAAGAAAAAGATTCGTGTGAAAGCGCCGTAAAAGAGCTTGAGGGAATTCTGCAGCAGAATCTTTCTAGCGAAAAACGTGCTTTGGTCGAGAGAGAGCTTGCCGCTTTACGAAAAGGGCAAAAGGGCGAGAAGGATGCCGCCTACCTGATCAACTTCGATTTTGGCAATTCAGAAAATTGGGCCGTCATCCATGACCTGCGGCTTGAAGACAATGGTCTGGTTGCCCAGATTGACCATCTCCTGATTAATCGAATGTTCGATATCTATGTGCTTGAGTCAAAGAATTTTGCCGATGGCGTGAAGATCGGAGACAATGGAGAATTTCTGGCCTATTACAACAAAAGCTATCATGCCATCCCTTCGCCGATAGAGCAAAACAGACGGCATATAAGGGTGTTGAAGAATTGCCTGAACACCCACGACATCATGCCCAAAAGGCTGGGAATTAGTATTCGACCATGTTTTCGTAGTTACATCCTGATGTCGGCCAAATCCCGTATCATCAGACCAGAGAAAGAAAAATTCGACACCAGCATGGTCATCAAAGCCGATGTCCTGCGTACCACCATCGATCAGGTGGTGGACAAAATGAACCCGATCACCAATTTTACCACGATCACTAAAATTTGCGGCAGCTCAACACTCCGGGATGTCGCCGAAAAAATCGCCTCACTGCATCGACCCATCAAAATGGATTATGCCAAGCGATTTGGGGTTGATCTACCCCGAATCAGAAGTACGGAGAGGTCAAAGCCCGTTTCGAGAGAAAGAAAGCCATATTACTGTTGGGAATGTCGAAGTGCTGTTTCCACCGTGGTGGCTGAATATTGTTGGAGTTACAAGCACATTTTCGACAACAAGGTGTATTGCAAAAAATGCCAGAAGTTAGTTGTCGAAAGGCGGAATGGCAAAAGGGGATGACCCCGGTGGAGTATGCCGAGCCAACCATGAACAATCTCCTTATAGGTGTCCGCACGATCAAGGAAATTGGATATTCTGTGCGGCTCTTGCGCGTGCTGAAAGGGAGAGGCGCCACCTGCCAGAGATCAAACATTGATGACCGAATCGGCCAGTTGCATGGCGGTGACGATATCCAGCATGTTGGTGGTCTCGCCCACCTCTTTTTTCTCAAGCAACTGAAAGTGGCTCAGACAGGTGCCGCACACCATGATATGGACCCCCTCGGCAGCCAGTTCCTGGAGGGCGGGCAGGGCGGCGGCCCCCTTCACGGTCAGGGTCACTCCGGCGTTAACCAGCACCAGGCGCCAGAGATCGGGCCCCATCTCCTTTAAGGTCTTGAGAAAGCTGAGCAGCAATTCCGCCCCCAGATCATCATCGCCGTGCCCCAGCCGGTCGCTGGCCACCAGAACCATGATCTTTCTCGGCCCGGAATCGGGGCGCAGCTCAGCCTCGGGCATGAGCTCGCAGGCCGCCTCCCCCTCGGCGGCCCCGGCGGTGCCAGTGATCCGGAAGAGATCGCCCTGCTCCTCGACCTCGACCTGATAGTGGTGATAGTGCAGAAAACGGCTGACATTCTCCCGGGCCGCCTGGTTATCCACCGTGACGACCAGGCGGGCGGGTCGCTCTGCGGCCAGCAGATCCTTAATTTGGGTTACCGGGCCGGGACAGGCCAAACCCCGGCAATCGAGTTCATGCGACATCAAACCGCTCCTGGGCTGAATTAGGCTGAAATTGAACCGGCCCCTATTCTGCTGCTTTTCGCAACGCCAGGCAAATAGGAAAGAGCGATAGAAGATTGGTCATGACATCAGGATTTGCGATGACGAAACCAAAAAAAGGGGGAGGTGACAACCGAGGCGGGAAAAAGGCAGAAAAAAATGGCGGAGAGAGAGGGATTCGAACCCTCGGTAGAGTTTTTGACCCTACACTCGCTTAGCAGGCGAGCACCATCGGCCAGCTCGGTCATCTCTCCGCAACTTGATAGGAAGCGTGTTTTCTGTGGCGGAGGAGGTAGGATTCGAACCCACGGTACTTTCGTACAACGGTTTTCAAGACCGCCGCCTTAAACCACTCGGCCACTCCTCCAAGCAAGGAGAACTATCTACCATTCTCCCGCCCTTATGTCAACGTCTCCAGTGCTTCGGCCAATTTAGCCACCGCCGTCACCTGCAACCCCTTGATCGGCTCCCGGGGGGCGTTGGCCTTGGGGATGATCGCCCGCTTGAAGCCGTGCTTGGCCGCCTCGCGCAAACGCTCCTGACCGTTGAGCACCGGCCGCACCTCGCCGGCCAGCCCCACCTCGCCGAAAACCACCAGGTCCCGGGGCAGGGTCCGATTGGCCAGGCTGGAGGCCACCGCCAGCAGCAGGCCCAGATCGGCGGCGGTCTCATTGACCCGTACCCCGCCCACCACGTTGACGAAAACGTCGCGATCATAGGTGGCCAGCCGGCCATGCCGATGCAGCACCGCCAGCAGCAGGCCCAGGCGATTGTTTTCCAGCCCCACCGCCAGCCGCTTGGGAATTTCGGCCCGACTCTGGTCAACCAGGGCCTGCAGCTCCACCAGCAGGGGCCGGCTCCCTTCCCAGAGGACGGTGACCAGGCTGCCCGGGGCCGGCTCACCCTCGCGGGAGAGGAAGATGGCCGAAGGGTTGCTGACCTCCTTGAGCCCCCGGTCGGTCATGGCGAAGACCCCCAGCTCGTTGACCGCCCCGAACCGGTTCTTCACCGCCCGCAGCAAACGGTAGCGGCTGTCCAGGTTACCCTCGAAATAGCAGACCACGTCGATCATATGTTCCAGCACTCGGGGCCCGGCCAGGTTGCCGGACTTGGTGACATGGCCCACCAGAAAAACGGCGGTGCCGCTCTGCTTGGCCATGCGGGTGAGCAGGGCGGCGGATTCCCGCACCTGGGAAACGCTGCCCGGGGCCGAGGCCAGGGCGCCCACCTGCATGGTCTGGATGGAGTCGATCACCAGGACCCGGGGCTTGACCTCGGCGGCGGTGGCCAGAATATTTTCGATCACCGTTTCGGCCAGCAGCAGCATACCGTTATCGGCCAGCCCCAGGCGGCGGGAACTCATGGCGATCTGGCGGGGAGACTCCTCGCCGGAGACGTACAACACCTTATGCCGCTCGGCCAGGTTGCTGCCCACCTGTAGCAGGGCGGTACTCTTGCCCACCCCGGGATCGCCGCCCACCAGGACCACCGAACCGGCCACCAGGCCGCCCCCCAGCACCCGGTCCAACTCGGCCAGGCCGGTCCCGATCCGGGGCGTTTCGGCCAGCTCCACCGCCCCGAGCTCCTGCACCGGCATCACCGCCCCGCTGTAGCCCCCCAGGCGGCTATCCGCGGCGGGGGCGGCGGGCCGGCTCCCCTCTTCCAGGGTATTCCAGGCCCCGCAGGCCGGGCACTGGCCGGCCCATTTGTTGGTCGCCTCGCCACAGGCGGAGCAGAGGTAGCTGATCTTCTTTTTCGCCATTTTTCCGGTCACCTAAACCAGTTGGGAGAGGACTTGATTGGCCAGGGGAAAGGCCCGTTCACTCAGGGCCAGGCGGCCCTCTTCCAGGGTCAGCAGCCCCAGATCGAGCAGCCGCGTCAGCATTGTTCCATAATAGGCTTGCGGCGTCAAAGCAAAGCGCCTTTCCAGCTCGGCGATCTCCACCCCCCTACTCAGCCGCAGCCCCATGATCACCGTCTCTCGAAAGGCCGCTTCCCGGCCCAGGGCCTCGGCGGTGGCGTAGGGGGCCTGGCCGGCGGCCAGCAGGCGGCGATAAAGACCAGGCCCCCGGACGTTGCCGATCCGCAAGCCGTCAAGGCAGGAGAAGGCCGCCGCCCCCAGACCGAGATAGGAGCCGTTCCGCCAGTAGTTCAGGTTGTGACGGCACTGGTAGCCGGGCTGGCAGTAATTGGAAATCTCATACTGCTCGTAAACCATGGCCCCCAGCAGCTTTCGGGCCGATTCCTCCATGGTCGCGCACTGATCGTCATCGGGCAGGGTCTGCTCCCCGGCGGCCAGGCGCGCGGCCAGGGGGGTTCCCTCCTCCGGCGTCAACTGATAGAGGGCCAGATGGGTGGGCTCGGCTTCCAGGGCCGTGGCCAGATCGGCCCTGAATTGCTCGGCACTCTGGCCGGGCAGGCCGTAGATCAGATCCAGGTTGAAGTTTTCAAAGCCGGCCTGCCGGACCCGGGCGATGGCAGCCAGGGCCGTGGCCCGATCATGGCCCCGGCCCACGGCCCGCAGCAGCTGGTCATCGAAACTCTGCACTCCGATACTGAGCCGGTTGACCCCGGCCCGGCGCAACTGCTGCAACCCCTCCAGGCTCAGGGTGTTGGGATTGCTTTCAACGGTGATCTCCGCATCCGCCTCCAGGCGAAAAAGGCCGCCCAGCTCGCCCAGCAGCGCCGCCAACTGCTCGGGCGGGTAGATGGTGGGAGTGCCGCCGCCGATAAAGAGGGAACCGAAAACCTGCTCCCGGCTCCAGGTCAGCTCGGCCAGCTGCCGGGCCTGGCGCAGCACCGCCTGGAGATAGGAACCGGGCGGCCGGCGGCAGGGCAGGGAGACAAAGGCGCAGTAGTCGCATTTGCTGAGGCAGAAGGGGATATGAACGTAAATTCCGGGCAGGGTGGTCAGCCCTGGAGGATCGGTTGGCATGCTTGGCGGATCTCTTCCATCAGACCGTGATCGGCAAAACTGTAAGGCCGCTGATCGGCCCCGATAATGCAGTGGTCGAGCAACTGGATTTCGCTGAAGGCCAGGGCCAGGAAAAGATGGCGGGTCAGGCGGCGGTCCTGGGCCGAGGGTTGGGTGTTGCCGGAGGGGTGGTTATGGGCCAGGATCACGGCGGCGGCCCGGTGCTTGATGGCCAGGGTCACCACCTCCCGGGGGTGGACCGAGGCGGCGGTCAGGGTGCCCACCGCCACCTCCTCCAGGGCCAGAATGCCGTAGGAGGCGTCCAGCAGGATCGCCACCAGGGTCTCCCGGCTCAGCCCCCGCAGGGCATGAATCAGGTAATCGCCCACCTCCCGGCTGGAGCGGAGATACTCCCGCCCCTTAAGCCGCTCGCGTAGATAGCGGCGGGCCACCGCCTGGACAAAATGGAGGGCGAAGGTGTTTTTCGGCCCCACCCCCCGCACCTGCTCCAGTTCCGGCTGCCCGGCATCCAAAACCCGGCTCAGGGAGCCGTCGAAGCGGGCCAGCAATGCCCGGGCCAGCTCCTTGCAATCCCGCCGGGGAGTGCCCATGGTCAGCAGCAGCTCCAGCATGTCGCTGTCGGTCAGCCCCTCGGCTCCGTGGCTTAAAAAGCGGTCCCGCAGCCGCTGCCGGTGCCCCTCCCCCTTATGCCGCGCCTCCTGCTCCATGCCTTCCTGCCCGCGAAGTAACCCCGGCTACCCCTTTTGCAGCTCGTCGGTGAACAGTTGGTTGGCCAGTTGGGGATTGGCCTTGCCCTTGGTCTCCTTCATCAACCGGCCGACGAAAAAGCCCAGCACCTTGCCCTTGCCGGCCCGAAACTGTTCAGCCTGCTCGGGATTATCGGCGATGATCTTCCGCACGATGGCGGTCAACTCACCGGCATCGCTGACCTGGAGCAGATTTTTCTCCCTGACCACCGTCTCCGGATCGGCCCCGGAGGCCATCATCTCCTCGAAAACGGTCTTGGCGATCTTGCCGCTGATCGTCCCTTCATCGACCATGGTCAGCAGCCGGGCCAGGTTGGCGGGAGTGACCGGGCAACCGGCGAGATCGATCCCCTCCTCCCCCTTCAGCACCCGCATCAGCTCGGTCATGATCCAGTTGCTCAACCTCTTGGCCCCGGGATAGAGCGCTAAAGCGTCCTCAAAGTAATCGGCCAGCTCACGGCTGGCGGTGAGCACCTCGGCATCATACTCCGGCAACCCCAGCTCATTGACAAAACGGGTTTTTTTAGCCAGGGGCAGCTCGGGCAGCCCGGCCTTGATTGCCGCGATCCACTCATCGGCAATCACCACCGGCACCAGATCGGGGTCGGGGAAATAGCGGTAATCGTGGGCCTCCTCCTTGGAGCGCATGGGCAGACTGATCCCCTTGTCGGCGTCCCAGAGCAGGGTGGCCTGCACCACCTCCTCGCCGTCCAGCAGCAGATCCCGCTGGCGGCGCTCCTCGTACTCCAGGGCCCGCTGGACGTTGCGGAAGGAGTTCATGTTTTTCAGTTCGGTGCGAGTGCCCAACTTGCTCTCCCCCTTGGGCCGCAGGGAGATGTTGGCGTCGCAGCGGAAGCTGCCCTCCTGCATGTTGCCGTCGCAGATATCGAGGTAGCGGACAATGGCATGGAGCTTGCGCAGGTAGGCGGCGGCCTCCTCGGGAGAGCGGATATCGGGCTCGCTGACGATCTCCAACAGGGGGGTACCGGCGCGGTTGAGATCGACATAGCTTTTCGGCTCGCGCTCGTCGTGAATCAACTTGCCGGCGTCCTCCTCCATATGGATCCGGGTGATCCCGATCTCCCGGGTCTTGTCGTCGAGATCAATGGTCAGGCGGCCATATTCGGCGATGGGCAGATCAAACTGGGAGATCTGGTAGCCCTTGGGCAGATCGGGATAGAAGTAGTTTTTGCGGGCGAAAATGTTGCGCTGATTGATGCGGCAGCCGGTGGCGATCGCCAGCTTGATGGCGAACTCCACCACCCGCCGGTTGAGCACCGGCAACACCCCCGGCAGACCAAGGCAGACCGGGCAGGTGTTGCTGTTGGGGGGGCGGCCGAACTCGGTGCTGCAGCCGCAGAAAATCTTGCTTCTGGTTTTCAGCTGGGCGTGTACTTCCAACCCGATGACGGTTTCAAACTCCATCTGCTCCCTCGCCTATTTAAACTTGCGAACCCAGGCCTGGATTCGGCCCAACTCTTCCGGCCACCCGGTGCCGCAGCGGAGTTCCAGGAACATCCGGAAGAGTTGATCGACGGTGCGCACCGCCGTCTCGAACAGCCCGATCTGGTCCAGCAGCAGCCCCTCGGCGGCCAGGGGATCGCCATCGTTGGCCGCCCCCTCCGCCCCGATCTCGGTCTTGGGCAGCCGGACATTCTGGAACTCGAAGATCCGGGCTTTCAAGGTCAGGCTCCACTCATGATCGTCCCGCTGGATCCTGATCCGGGCCTGCTCCGGTTTTTTGCCCAGGGCCAGGCCGGCCCGGGCCTCCCGCAGTTCGGTCATCAAACCCCGGCAGACCACGTTTTCCCGGGTCTCGCCCTCGCCGAACTCCAACAGCATATGCTTTTCAAAGACCACCAGGATATCCTGGCCGATCTCCGGCACCAGCACCGCTCCGCCCCGCTCTTCACTCTTGTACCAGAGCCAGGTCAGGAACTCCTGGCCCAGGAAATGCTTCTCTTCAATCAGGTCAACCAGATCCACCGCCGGGCCTCCTTAGACGAAAATCGCCGGGCTCAGATCGGCCAGGGCTGAATGGCGCTCGGCGGGCAGCAGGTGCTCGGCGACCAGATAGGGCACCTGGAGCATCACGCCGAGGTCGAAGGTTTGCCGGAAGAGCTCCTCGAAACTCTCCTGGGCCTTCTGGTTGGTGGAGAAAAAGAGGATGGTGCCGGCGGCCAGGTTCCAGCAGAGGTCATAAACCGCCGGGGCCGGCAGGGCCTGCTTGAGCAGCTTCAGCTCGATATTCTCCTTGATCTCCATCCGCTGGGCCCGGCTCAGTTTGGGCACCTGGCGCAAAACCTTGAGCCGCTCCTCCTCCTTGAGGCAGAACTTGCGCAAAATCTTGGCCGCCACCTTGCGTTCATCGATCCGCAGGCTCAGAACCAGGTGATCGCCCACCGCGTAGGGGGCCCGGCTGAAATTGCTGTCAAACATGCTGGCCACCGAGACCCAGCCGGCGGAGCGTTCATCGTAAGTTTCATCGATATCGCGAAAGCTGTGGGCGGCGATCCGCTCGGCGGCGAAATCCCAGAAATTTTCCGGCAGCGGCCCCTCCACCGCGTAACGGACAAAGCCGGCGGAGCGTGCTAAAAGTCCCATGAATATTTTCCCGTTTATGATATAAAGTGAAAAGTCGGTCCTGCGGACCACGGCAGACAATAGCAGACCACCCGGCGACCGACAAGCACTTTCCCGGCCGGCTTTGGCCAGAAAAAACAGGGTCAGCGACAAGCTTGGGCTTGACAGCCGGGTCTCGCTGTTGTAAAAAAGGCCCTCTTTGCAAGGGGGTCGTTAACTCAGTCGGTAGAGTATCTGCCTTTTAAGCAGAGAGTCGTTGGTTCGAATCCAACACGACCCACCATTCGAGCCAGGCACCATTTTTTGTCCCCATCGTCTAGTCAGGTCCAGGACACCGGCCTTTCACGCCGGCAACACCGGTTCAAATCCGGTTGGGGACGCCACCATATGAAAAGGGGTTAGCCGTAAAAGGCTAACCCCTTTTTTCATTTCAGGCCTTGATATCGATGAGCCGGAGGGAGGCGGAACCGGCCGCCTTTTCCAGGGCCGCCTTCAGCGCCGGCAACAGCGGCTTGGCCCCCACCCGGCAGCGCAAAACCGACTGATAGCCCAAAGCGGCCAACCGTTCCCGCAACTCCCCCAGGCGCCCCCGCAGAAAACGGGCGGCCTCGGGGTCGGCCAGAAAAAAATCCCCCTCCAACCGTTCCCGGCGCACCCGCACCTGGAGCTGCAACTCCCCCAGCCGGCTCATCTCCAGAAAAAAGACCAGGGAGGATGACTCCTCGCCCTCTTCGCCGGCCTCACCCCGACTGAGCAACCAACTGCCGGCTCCGGCATCGAGGGCGAAAAAACAGGGCAGCAGCCAGAAAGGGGCCTGACCGGGTGGAGGGGGCTGCTCGTTCATGGTGACCAGCGCCTCCAACACCCCACCGGCCCGGGCCAGTCCGGTCAGGGCCTCCCGCAGCGAGGCGGCCGGGGCCGAATCGTCGCCTTCCGGCAAAGCGGGCGGCGGCGGGGAACCAGCCGCGGCGAACAGGGCCTGCAACCGGCCCGCCAGGTTGGGCAACGGCCCACGGGTGCCGAGGGCGCTCTCCCCTCCCCGCAGCATGGTCAGCAGGCGGACAATTTTTTCCGGTTCCGGCTCGGGACCCAAAACCAGCCGGGACAAGAGCGCGGCCGGATCACCCTCGCCGGCGACGGTCCCGACAGGGGGGGATGGGGTGGCGGAGCCGGCAGCCGGCAACACTCGGCCCAGCAGGGACAATAAAGCCCCCAGGCGGTTCAGCTCTTGCAGCCCACCGGAAGCCTGCTGCAGGAAGCGATGGGCCGCCCCCTGCTTGTCGGCCAGGGCCAAACGGGGTTCCTGGCCGCCCTGGCGCACCTCGAACCAGAACTCGCGGCCGGGGGACAAGGGCACCATGCTGCGGGCCTCGATCCTTTGGCCGGCCAGATCCAGCACCAGTCGGCCATCGGCCCCTGAGCTCACCACCCTCCCCCGCAACAGCGCTCCCTGCTCCAAGGAAACCGGCGGCCCCGCCGGCTTAACCGCCGCCGGGCCACCCCCGTCGCCACGGCCGCCCGCCGGCCTGGGGGTCGGGATCTGGCCGCCGATCTTGATCATTGGAGGGGAACTTTAACCGTGGCTTCCATGCCGCCGGTTTTGGCGGTATGGAGGACAAACTTGCCCCCGTGGGCCTCCACGATCTTTTCCACCAGGGTCAGCCCCATGCCGGTGCCGTAGGTCTTGGTGGTGAAGAAGGGATCACGCACCCTTTCCACCTGGGAGGAGGCCATCCCCGCCCCGGTATCCCGAATCCGGACCACCGC
>OMKS01003793.1_pt1 | contig 11808 bp, 6 predicted proteins | sample 1674721 | NCBI WGS metagenome assembly OMKS01 (sample SAMN06264996, study PRJEB25208) | sediment metagenome | isolation source: hot spring sediment | place: USA: California | collected 2014-09-02 | reverse complement strand
CCGAGATCTACACTATCCTCTTCGTCGGCAGCGTCAGATGTGTATAAGAGACAGCATAAGTGACTAGCGCAGCGCCGTTGGTGTCTGTCACGCTGCTCAACCGTCCGTCCTCGTTGTATTCATATGGATGATGCAGCCGAGTTGATCCTCGCTGGAGAGGCGGCGCCCCGCGGCATCGTAGGTGAATTTCAGGAAGCGTTCCCCTGGATAATGCATCCGGGTCAGAAGATCTTTTTCATCATAAGAAAATTCCGTGGTTCCCTGTTCGTTTGCTGCTGTTTCCAGGTTGCCCCTGAGGTCATAGGTATAGGTGGAGGATGAGCCGTCTCCATAAAACTTACCTTTGATGCGGCCCTGCGCGTCATAGGTGTAGGAGACGGTGGAGCCCCTCCGGTTGGTCCAGTCTGTGGGGCTGCCATGATCATCAAAAATCAGGGTTTCTTGGCTGCCGTCCGGGTAAAAGGTGGATGTCAGATTTCCCCGGCCGTCGTAGTCGAAAATGGTCTGGTTGCCCTTTGCGTCGGTGATGGACGCCGGCCGGTTAAAATTCCGCGTGTAGGTCAGAAGTGTGTTCTGCCGCATCGGATCGGTGATTTTGATGACATTTCCTTTGTTGTCATAAGTAAAGGTGGTGATCAGGCCTTCAGGATCCGTAACCCCCGTCAGGTTGCCAAGATCGTCAAATGCAAGCTGAACAACCTCGCCCAGGGCGTTTATGACCTTGATTATGCGGCCTGCATAATCAAAGAAAAAGCGGGTCGCGTGGTTCTGCAGATCGGTGGCGCTCACTACGCCGTCGGTGTAGGTGAATGTGTATTTTTCGGTGCTGTTTCCGCGATAGACACTTTTAAGGCGGCCCTGATCATCATAAGTGAAAACCCGCTGGGCACCGTCCGGTGGAATGATCCTATTCAACGCATGCTCACCGGGTGAACCCGCCGTTCTATTGTATTCAAAGGTTGTGGTCCGCCCGTCGGATGTCTCGACGGAAGTCAGATACTCGCCGTTGTACCCGTATGTGGTTCGGCGGCCCACGTGATCGGTGACGGTTTGGATGAAATCGCCCTGGTAGTTCAGGCTGAGCCTCAACGACGGGTCCGCGGAATGGGTCAACGTTGACAGCCGATCGCCTGAATAGCCGCAGCTGATCCGGTTGCCGTTGGCGTCTTCGACATAATTCAGTTTTCCGTCCTCGTGGAAAGCCCTGATCATTCCATTGGCTTCTGTGAGGATATAGCCCCCGCCGGCGGAGCGCAGTGAACCTTGGTCTCCGGGTTGGGCCAGGTAACGGCTGCTGTACCGGCTGTCCGGTTGAAAGACTCTTGGCTTGCCCGTCATGTCGATGATTTGCACCGTACCGTCCGATTTTTTGGTGAGACGGTATCGCCAGTTGTGGGTCCAGCCGCGGCCCAGCACCTCCAGCTCGAACCTGCGGGAAATGGGATGGGAAAATATCCTTTCAAAGACGATGTCGAGCCCCGGTCCCTCAACAACGATATCCACCCCTCGGGCCAGGGGAGAAACGGGGCTTATTCCGTCCGCCTCCCGGAAGGCCATGGCCAGGAGCGACTCGATATCCTCCACGCGCCGGCCCTGCCGGTGAAGATAAACCGCCTTACGGCTGAGCATGCGCACGTAATCGCCCCAGGTGGCGCCGGCCATTGAAACATAGTTTTCCCAGACAATGTCCCAGGCGTCCCCGCCGATATAGTCAGGGCGCATCGATTCTTTAAACGTATCCCAGTCTGCCGCCGTTTCATTATCCGCATCCAACACACCCACGTGCCAGTCGAAGGGAGGGTAGCTGAAATCCCAGGGTTTCTGCCAGCCGGCCCAGTAGATCGGCACCCGGCCCGATTCACCGGGCTGAAGGATTCCGGGGTTTTTCCCGGATGCCAGGAACTGGACGGAGTTGGAAAACCCTTCCGGCATGGCCGAGGTCCAGAAGCCGGAACTGAGCCGAGTCGAGTCCAGGGTCAGAATCGCGCCGTTTCGAAGTGCTCCCGGCGTGCCCTGGTTTTCCTGGGAGGCCGTCACCACCAGCAGCGGGGTTGGCATGGGCGCATCCCCGGCATTTTTGTATTCCACGTAAACGGTTGCCAGTTGATGATAGCCGAACCGGGCAGGCAGGATAAGGTTCGTCTCAAACCTGGACCTGCCCCCGGCTACAACATCCACGGAGTTGAGGAGTTCATCCGTGTGGCTCCCCCGGGATACCCGGACAGTGTAGGTTCCCGCCGGCACCGCTCCTGCGGAAAACCGGGCCGCCGCCTGGATGTAGGAATCAATCTCCACGGCATCAGCCATGAATACGGATCCGGCTGAATCGACGAGGGACACCGACAGGGATCCGCCGAAGCCGGCCCCGCTCACCGTAAGCCACTGATCTTCAAGGGTGCTGAAGCGCGAAGGGCTGACACCGGAGATGGAGACATCCGTCAACGCGTACTCGATATCGTATTGCCCGGGCTGAGGCATGGTTCCGTAAACCAGGACGTACCAGGTGCCGGATGTGGCCGAGGCAATGGACAGCCTGCCGTCCGTCAACCGGAAGTCATAGGTCCTGCGGTCAGGAAGTCCGCCGTACCGAACATATACATCGAGCCCCGCCGCTTCCGGACCGAAATCCAGCACCAGGTTTTCCCCGCCGGCCGCGGTCATGCTGAAAACCTGGCCCACGGGGCCGGAATCGTAGTCTATAGTCTGCCCCACGCCGGCTTCCAGGGCAGGGATCCGCAGATCAACGGAAACGGCTTTTTCGTTGTTGAGTCTATGTTTTTCCAGGAAAGTCCACTCGTCGTTTATGGACACAATGATATGCCACGTCCCGTCGGATACAGCGGGAAGCGTCACCTTCATCGTGTTTTGGTAGGAGGCGCGCACGGGAATATCCGATGAAACCGGGACGGTTCCCAGCAGGATGTCCCCGGCATCAAGGTACGGATCCTTGGAAAGATACAGGGCATCTTTCCAGGTTTTGCCGGCAATGGCCCCGTCACCTACGTTTTGTGCCGTGTAGGTGATCACCGCGGACTGCCCGACAGCTAAAGAATTCCGAAGCAATACATTGGCAGCCCGTAAATCCGGGTTCAGGCCGGTATCGGGGACCACGGTGAAATCACGGATATCCGGATTGCCCTCCATCTCCCCGTTTTTGACGGCGCTGTATTCAATTCGCACATCACCGGTGCCGGGAAAATTTACAACCCCGGGGGTTTGCTCCGAAAAACTCCGGCCGTCGCTGAAATTCCAGGTGTAACTATAATCAGGATCATCCATGGCGGCCCCGATCAGCCGCACGGCGTCGCCCTGGACCAGGGTGCCGGAGCGCAATGGGGAAATGATTTCCGCCAGGTTCGGCGTGGTGCGCCAGGGGTCGAAAAGCACGCCGTCGCTTACCCTGTCACCTTCAGCATCGGGGTTGAGTGAAGTATGTTCAGGCCCCGTTTCATGTCCCCACCAGGCCCCCCTGGCATCCACTTCAGCCGAATTCTGGTTCAACACACCGTAGCCTGTATTGCCCTCGAGCGTGGCGCCGGAGATGGTTGTTGGGGTTGCCTGGTTCTTCACCAGGACACCGTTTGCAGAGTTGGTGAAAGAGCATCTGAAGACAGTGTGCTCTCCAGTGCTGTTGTCAAGCCTCAGGCCGTCCCCGCCGTGGTGATGGATTGTTGAATTTTTGAGTGACAGGGAGCCGGTGCCAGTCTTGAGAATCCCGGCATTGTCGGCATGCCCGCCATACGCGATGTCACACCATTCAATATCCGCGGAGCCGTCGTTCCTTGTGTTGATGGCACGCCACCAGTTCTCAGCCGGGAAGCTTTCATGCCCGTCGCCGTTGGCGTCTCCCCCGACCGTGTCATCCCGCCAACTGGTGAAATACACCGGGTCCGCGGATGTGCCGGCAACTTTGAGCCGGCCGTCAATTAAAAAATCCACATATTGATTTGGCTTTACAACGGTGCCGGCCTTGACGGTCAGGCTTCCGGAGTCGGCCACGGTGATTCGTCCGTTGACGTAAAGAGAATAGTCCTTTTTCAGCTGCCAGACCGTTTCCCCGGTGATGATCCCCCCGTCCACGAAGAGATCATAATTGTTGTCCTCAAAATCCGATGAGGTGTCTTCAAAGGAGGTGTTGCTCCCCAGGTGAACTCCGTAGTTGTTGTTGGAAAACATGTTTCCCGAGGATACAAAGGAGCTGTAGCCCGATTCAATTTTAAGACCATCTCCGCCGTGATGATGAATTGTTGAATTTTTGAGAGTCAGGGAACCCGTACCTGTCTTTAGAATCCCGGCATTATCAGAATATGCACCATAGCCGATATCGCACCAGTCAAAGGTCGCGGAACCGTTGTTCCGAATAGTAATAGGCCCCCACCAGCGCAAAGATTCCGTGGCGCCGGTGAATGTAATGGGACTCGATGGCGTCCCGGCGGCCGTCAGGGTTCCATCAACGTTGAGATGTCTATATTGATCGAACTTCACTACCACCCCCGGCTCCAACGTCAAGGTGGTCCCTTCGGCAACCGTAAGATGATTGGTCACGACATAGGGGTTCCCTGCCGCCTGCCAGGTAATGCTGCCGGTCATTGTCCCACCGCCGACGCGGACCCCGCCGGAGGCGTTTCCAGTGAAGGTGTTTGCCTTATAAAGGAGCGAATCATTGACTTCCTGGAATATCCCGTAGGCTCCGTTGTTGCTGAAGGTGCAGCCGGTGGCGTTCACCGGCCCTGATTTCATGTAAAGACCCGAACCGGTGTTTTCCGTAAAAATTGACTGGGACACCGTGACTGTTCCCGTGCTGTTTTCCACGGCCAGGCCGTTTCCGTCGTTGTGGGAGAGGGTGCACCCGGTCATTGTGAGATCCCCGGAACCGGTCTTATAAAGCCCTGTACTGTTAGAGTAACCGGCATACCGGATCGTGCAGTATTCAAGGATGGCGGAGCCGGTTCCCTGCACAATGATTCCATTCCACCACCTGGCACCTGGAATCTCTTCCTCTTCTTCGTAGCAATCGAGATGAGTGCACGGCTGATCGACCCGTCTCAGCGCGATCAGCTTGTCCAGTTCGCGAGTTTTTATCGTGTTGGATATCTTGTGAATGCTCCAGTAAAAAACAAGGTGCAGACCGGCAAGTGTAAGTACAGCCGAACCGGCAGGAATCATCCATGCGTTCGGAATCTCCATATTCTCCATGTTCAAAAAAACAAGAAGCGGATTGATGAGCCATCCGATTGCCGCGAGAACGAGAAGAAAAATTCCGATTGGAAAAGTGAAAGAGTTTATTCCGGTGAGAGTGTCGCCGAATTCAGAGACGAGAAGTGATTTAAGTCGTTCCAGATTTTCAGAAAGCGCGATTTTCTCCGGGTCATCCTCTGTTTCGCCGACATCCGGAAAATCGTCCGCCGCTGAATCGCTTTCGGTCGGGATTGTTTCAATTTGCTCGGGGAAAAGGCTGAGAGGCGAATCGGAAGCATTTTCTTCAGTCGTTTCGAGTTCGGAGGGGATTTCGGAATTTTCGTCGGGAGATGAGATATCGACTATTTCGATTCCGCTGCCGGGGTATTCATCAAGCAGGTCGGCTGAATTTGGCTCAGCGCTGTGTTCATCCGGCTGAAGAGGGTGACATTCCTCAAGCTCGGTTGACCGAGCGGAATCGGTGGAATTGTTGGAGTCGTTTCCGAAAGCCTGATCAGGCATAACGATATCGCCCTCGGGGCAAAATCCCCGCGGCTGTATTTTCATCCGGTGAAACGGTTCGCCGGGAGACTGGTCTTATGGAGCCGAAGAGGGGATTTGAACCCCTGACCGACTGATTACGAATCAGTTGCTCTACCCCTGAGCTACTTCGGCGCGGTCGCAATTAATATCGGCAATAGTATAACCGAGAGAATCGTGTCGGGCAACGAGGTTTCGCGAAATCAGCGGTGCTTTTATGGCAAATTGTTCCGTCTGCTGATGAAATCCCGACCGAGCGGGAGAAAAAGATTCGGATGTCGCGGTCGAATCGGGTTTTTAATGGTCAAATGGCATTGACACACGGATTAAAGGGTGATAAAGTTAAATGCTACCTGCGGCGAGCAGAATACGGCGATGGAATTAAGTAAACGCGAGTGTAATCTGACGGAAAACCGCCCGATAAGCTTGTCGCCTTAAGTCATATAACTCTCTGCCACGAGGTTGACATACAGATAGTAAAAGCTAAATATGCCTGAATGACGAGGCAAATATCAATAACAAACCCAGGAGGTTTGATATGGTCTTTTTCCGTAGGACCGAATTACTAACCTACCTTGCCGTCATTGCCTTGATGATAGGATGCTCGGGAAACGGGAGCCAGGCTCCCCTTGTTCCCGACAATGAGCCGAACATGACCGCTCAGAACGATGTGGTCAGTGGTAACAACACCTACATCTGGGAAATGGGCGAGGTAACAATCGATGTCGAGAGCAACACCGTCGAGGTTGTTCCTCTCCGGACAGCCGATTTCACGCTTAATATTGTCAAGTTCCTTCAGCCGCCCGCCGGCAGTACAGCGAACCTGACAGTTACACTCGACCTTCCCAACTGTGATGTCCCCAACGCTTATATCGATCTCGACTGCACATTGAATCATCCGTTCCCCGGCACTGAATTCTGGGGCTTCGATGTCAGGATCATCGTATTCGCCGGCGGCAGCATCGTTGGGAAACATGACCCGTCGCTTCGCTATCCCGCTCCGACCGAGCTGAGAATGGTGAACGCGGACGGGTACACAAGATGGTGGAACCGCGAGGAGTTTTTCCCGACCGATAAAATCTTCGGTTATACCGAAGGCGTAATGGCTCCCGCTTTCACCACGACCTGGAGCCGTGTAAACGGCTACAAGTATTATTATCAGGGCATCACCGCCAAACAGATGCCTCCCAATCCTCCGGAAGCCGGAAGAGGCAGTTTCCCGAGCGGTTCAGTTACCCGCGAGATGCTTCTTCAGTTCCCCAAAGTGGCTCAGCCGTTCAAGTTCAAGTACTCGATTGCCGCAAGCTGGGAAAATCCGACGGTTAATCCGCCGACCGATGTTAGTCATTTTCCCGCCACAGCGAACTGCGCCGAGGCTTACCAGGTTGTAGTTACCCAGAATCCGGCATCCACCGCCTATTACGAGAACGCCTCCAATTTCGGCGGAGACCTGATACTTGATATCGAGGTCTGGGACTGGAAACAGGGCGGCGGCACCGTTGAGGATGAAATCGCCGGTATTTGGATCGAAAGCCCGACTCTTCTGAGTAACCAGGGTGGAGTTGTCAACATCTCGTCCTGGGCGACTTCTGCGGGTTCCTCGCCGAACTCGATCAAGTACTCGGGAACCCTGAGCAATTTGACTCCAACCGGAACAACCGGTCAGGATCTCTTCGTAACAGTGGAGAGTTCCTCACCGAACACTTACGCTCCACCGCTTCCCACATTCAACTATCCGCCAGCTCCTCTCGCGGCTTACCATCTGTTCGTTCCGACAATTCTGGACAGCGGAACTCCTCCGCCGAAGAGCATTACGGTAACTTATCCGAACGGCGGCGAGATATTGCATATCGACGAATCCGATACAATCACATGGAACTGGACGGGTCCGATTGTCAATGTGAGCATTCATTACTCAACCGATGGCGGCGCGACCTATCCGAACCTGATTATCGGAAGCACTCCCTGCGACGGCAGTTATATATGGGACCCCATACCCGATACACCGACAACCCAGGCGAGGATTAGAATCACCGAGGATTCACCGACTCCGGAAGCTCAGGATGAATCCGATGCCGATTTTACTATCACCGAAGATATTTCGGAACCCGGATGGAATCCGATCCCCGGTAAAATCGCCAAGCTCGTGAACAATCCGGAGCCAAACCAGAGCACCGTTCAGCCGGATCTGGGAATCCAGAACGACGATGCCGGAGCCGAGGGCGCATGGATGGCTGACCAGGAAGGTTCGGGAGATGAATTTATGATGTTCTTCGATTATCTCCTCGACTGGTCGGGTCCCGGCGGAAACGCGTATCCTTCCGGATTCAACTTCAACTTCGCACCGTTCGGACGGCACGATGTATCGGCCAACGGAGTCGTGCTTTTCGGATGCTCGGCGAACACCAATGCGATTAATCCCCCGATTATCAACGACCCCGTTACTCGAATCTGGTACATCAGCTATCTGCTTTCCGATGAAGCCGACCCCGGCGATCTCTATATGGTTTCATGGGGCGACTCGGGAACCACAGATCCGCCAACCAATGACCCCGATGAACAGCCGTGGTATCACACAGCGGATGTTTCCGGCGGTCTTCCCGGATGGCAGGGCACGACCCTGGATAATGTCCTGAATTTCCTGATGTGCTTCTCGACCGACCCGAACAGTCCTCCTCCGTTACCCGAGGATGTCGGCGACCTGAACATCGGTATCTGGGCTTATCCGTACCTGACAGCAGGTCTTATTTACCGGCTCGGTTTCCCGGATTACACCACGAAACCTCAGCCTCCGTTTTATCAGGCTTTCGATGTATCGGATCCGAGCAAGATGAGAATAGCGACCGACACCGACAGCTACATCACTTTCGGCGGCGATTATGACGATCTCATGATCGGCGTGAACATGATCGACAGCCTGAACCATATTTACTGTTCGGCTTTCCAGCTTGACTGGGATGCAAGCAGTTTCGGTTATATCGGTCTTGACAACACGATCAAGATTTTCAAGACCGATCCTCTGTATGTAAGCGGCGGAACAGCAATCGACCTCGAAATGCTTCCCACTACAACCGTTCTTTATGAAAAAGACTGGGAGCAGGGCTTCAACTGGCTCGCGGTTCTTTTCCAGACCTCCGGCGGCTGGGTTGTCAGGGTTTATGAGGTTAACTGGACAGCTGAGTCACTCGAAGAAGTCGTTTCGGAAATCGAAACAACAGACGAGCAGACGGGTACTCCGCTTGCGATCGATGTCGACCCGATTAACTTCCATATCCATGTTCTTTACAAAGACGGAAGCAATGCCATCAGGGCTACCGTGTTCGACTATACCCCAGGTTAAGAAAGGAGCTAAGACACGATGTCAAAAATCATCAGAACAATTGTTTTCCTTGCTGTGATCGCAGGTCTCTTGAGCTGGGGAATGTTGACTTTGGCGCAAGCCCCCTCGATGACCACCACCAGCAATGTTACTGTCCTCCAGGGTCAGACCATGGAGGGCGTTCCTCTCGATCCCAGTACCGCCCGTCCGGTTGGTAACTGAATCGAGTTTCTATTATGAATTGAAAAGCCGCCTCATTCGGGGCGGCTCTTTTTTTATTTAATTTTTATTTTAGATGTTTACGATTCTTCATAAGCGTTGGGCGGAATATTCAGGTCGAACGCGAACATCTCGTCCTCGTTCTCCTGATGCATTGCGCACACAATCGCTTTCTGAAGCGGCACTGTGCTTTCGCGGAAAAGTAGAATCCCTTCCCTGTAAGCGTCGGGATAAATATAAAACCAAGTCGGGAAAGACTGGTCGCTCAGTTCCGGCGGAAGTTCCTCGATATCGAGCGGCGAAAACTGCCTTCCGGTGAGGTCGATAAGGACACTGTCGACATAGGTGAGAGAGATGTGTACCCGCCTTCCGGAAAGGTTTCTGATTCTTAGATGTGCTTTTGTGAAATGTCTTCCGTCAACTTCGAAATCCCGATCGATTGCGACAAGCGTGACTCCGAGTGTGCGCTTGATTATCGTTCGGGGTTTGAAAGTACCGGTGATATTATCCGGGAATTCCTGCATCTCTCCGCAATGCTTGCAGAACCGGCTGCCGGGTTCGATATTCTCATGACATGCGGGACAGATATCCTCCGCGATTTCGCGGGTTCCATCTTTGCCCTGGGCTGCCTGAGGGTCGTATTCTCTCGCGCACCGCTCCAAAAACAGGTCGAACGGGTCTCTTTCCATCTTTTTACCCCTCTCCTGATTGGGGGATTATTCAAATCCTTAATCAGAGTTAATAATTTCAAATGTCCGCTTATCAAGCGGTCTATACGCATTATACCACTTTTTCGCCCGATGTTAAAACTGGACTTTCGGAGCTTCACGCATCTCGGGCGAAACGATTTCAAAAAACTCTCTCAGACCGAATCCGGAAATTCCCGCGACAATGTTCGACGGGAACATCTGGACCACATTGTTGTAGTTCAAAACCGATTCGTTGTATTTCTCGCGTGACTGGGAGATGAATCCCTCGATTTCGCTTAGCTGACCCTGAAGCTGAAGGAAATTCTGGTTTGCCTTCAAATCCGGGTACGCCTCGGCGAGAGCGAAAATGCTTTTCAACGCGCCTGTAATCATGTTTTCGGCTTCGCCCTGGTCTTTGACCGTTTTGGCATCGATAGCAAGCTGTCGTGCTCTGACTACCTTTTCGAGAGTCTCTCTTTCATGTGCGGCGTAACCTTTGACAGTCTCCACCAGGTTCGGGATAAGGTCGTAACGCCTTTTAAGCTGAACATCGATACCAGCCCAGTCGGTGTCGACACGGTTGCGGTATCCGACCAGTTTGTTGTAAATCCCCACAAACCAGATAATCAAAATCGCGGCGACTATCAGGATTATTATCAAAGTGATTGTTCCAGCCACATCGGCCTCCGGTTCGATCAAGTTATCGTGATTGCGGGAGTATAGCACATTTCACAATGGAGAAAAATTCTTTGGAGCGATTAAATTCTGGCGATACACGCAAAGCTGTCTTGACCTTATACGCGCCTTTCCGTAAGATACTTCCCTTGTGCGTCCGAATAAGGTTCGCACTCGAAGGGAGAATCCGACCATGCCTGCCACAGTGGTCGTCGGTACGCAATGGGGCGATGAGGGCAAGGGAAAAGTTGTCGATTTCCTCGCCCGCGACGCCGATATCGTAGTCCGAAGTCAGGGCGGTAACAATGCCGGTCATACGGTCGCCATAGGCGATGATATTTTCAAGCTCAACCACCTTCCGTGCGGCGTGCTTCATCCCGAAAAATTGAACATCATCGGCGGCGGTATGGTTCTTCATCCGCCCGCGCTTGTAAAAGAAATCGAAAGCCTCCGCGAGCGCGGTATTCCGGTAAATAATCTCAAAATCAGCCATCATGCACACATGATAATGCCGTATCATGTTCTTCTGGATGGTCTGGAAGAATCGAGACGGACATCCGGCGATGAAAGAGGCTTTATCGGAACCACTAGACGCGGAATCGGACCCACTTACGCCGATAAAATGTCTCGTATCGGCATCCGCATTTGCGAACTCGCCGACCCCGTCAACTTCCGCGCAAGAGTGAAATTCGCCTGTGAGGAAAAAAACGCGTTGGTTACTTTACTCTACGGCGCGGAGCCTGTCGATGCCGATGAAATCGCCGATGAATATCTCGAAATCGCCGGTAAACTTGTTCCGTTTCTCGGAGATACAATCGAAATCGTTCATCGGGCGCTTGATGAGGGTCGGAATATTTTATTCGAAGGCGCGCAGGGCGCGCTTCTGGATATCGACTACGGCATTTCATATCCGTTCCTGACCAGCTCGCATCCGGTGTCGGTCGGAGCGTGTTTGGCGACCGGACTCGCGCCCAACCGGATTGACCGGATATGCGGTGTTGTCAAGGCATACATTTCAAGAGTCGGGTCGGGACCGTTCCCCACAGAGTTGACCGACGAACTCGGTATACGGATTCGGGACCGGGGTCAGGAATACGGCACCGCGACAGGCCGTCCGCCTGTCTCTTATACACATCTGACGCTGCCGACGAAGAGGATAGTGTAGATCTCGGTGGTCGCCGTATCATT
>OMKS01003792.1_pt1 | contig 11808 bp, 7 predicted proteins | sample 1674721 | NCBI WGS metagenome assembly OMKS01 (sample SAMN06264996, study PRJEB25208) | sediment metagenome | isolation source: hot spring sediment | place: USA: California | collected 2014-09-02 | reverse complement strand
AATGATACGGCGACCACCGAGATCTACACTATCCTCTTCGTCGGCAGCGTCAGATGTGTATAAGAGACAGCCTCCAGCCCGTCTTTGCCCGCAAGCAACGCGCCAGGGTCCTCGTGTTTCGTAATCACCGGCGCCAAGTCCTGCCACTCCCCCGCCGGCACGTAGGGCGGGTTCGAGACGACAACATCAAAACAGTCGCATACATTGTCCAACGGCGCGAACAAGTCGCCCTGGACGCAATGAATCCGCACCCGGTGACGGGCAGCGTTGCGCAGGGTCGTTTCCACCGCATCAGCGCGGACATCACACGCGCACAGGGAGGCGTCGGCGCGGTGTTTTCCAATTGAGACGGCGACGCATCCGACACCGCAGCACAGGTCGGCCACGCGCGGGCAATCGGGAGAAGCGGCGCGCCCGACGGCAAGGTATTTCAGCGCAGCCTCAACAAGATGTTCCGTTTCCGGACGGGGCGTCAGCAGCGGCGGCGGCACAAGAAAGGAAAGACCGAAGAACTCCCACTCGCCAAAAATGTACGCAAGCGGTTCATGATCAAGGCGTCGCGCCAACAGACGCGCCGCGGCGCGGGCGTCCACCGGCTCGCGCAATCGCGCCAATAGTGAAGCGCGCGAAACGCCCAGCGCATGGGCAAGCAACATCTCCGCCTCCAACCGCGGCGTGTCCGTAATCGGCGCAAGCCGCGCGCTCATGCGCGCAATGCAATCGGCAACGGTATCGTGTTTTTCCATGAAATACCACCCCGGAAACGAAAAACCCAACAGGCCGCAACACCGTTGGCGCCGCCGGATAAGAAAAGCGCCGCCACTTCAGCAACCCGCGGTTGTGCGCCGCTATTCCGAGTCGTCTTCAAAGTCTTCTTCCATTTCGAGTTGTTCCGGCTCGTGAGGGTCGGAACCGTTTCCATTTGCGCCGCCGTCCACTTCCGCGGGCGCGCTTTCAGTGGCCACTTCTTCTTTGCGTTCGCCGAGCGCGCGCGCGACGGCGCTGACGACCGCGCCGGACTGGGGTGTCATAATTTTCACGCCCTGGGTGTTTCGCCCGATGGTGCGGATGCCTATGACGCCGGTGCGTATAACCACGCCGTCCGTGGCCACCAGCACAATCTCGTCATCATCATCCACGGTAAGCATCGCCACGACATTGCCGTTGCGCTCGGTGGTCTTGATGTTGATGATGCCCTGTCCGCCACGATGTTGCAAGCGGTATTCGCCCACCTTGGTGCGCTTGCCATAACCGTTCTCCGTGACGCTGAGCACGGTTTTTTCGTCCTCCGCCAGCGACACGCCCACCACATAGTCGTCATCTTGGAGTCTGATTCCGATGACGCCGCGCGCGGTGCGCCCCATGGAGCGCACGTCCTTTTCGGGGAACCGGATGGCAAGTCCCTTGTTTGTGGCGATGAGGATGTTGTCGTTGCCGAAGGTGAGCAGCGCATCCCAAAGTTCATCGCCCTTGTCCAAATCCAGCGCAATAATGCCGGCGGCCCGGGGGTTGCTGAACGCTTTCAGCGCGGTCTTCTTGACAATACCCCGTTTGGTGACCATGAACACGAACCGCCCTTCCTCATTCAAGTCGCGCACGGGCAGAAACGCCGTCACCACTTCTTCAGCGCTCAGGTTTAGCACGTTCACAATGGCGCGGCCCCGCGCGGTTCGACTCGCCTTGGGCAATTCATGCACCTTGCGCCAGTAGACCCTCCCAAGATTGGTAAAGAAGAGCATGTACTGGTGCGCCGACGCGATGAACAGGTCGCGCACAAAGTCGTCGTCTTTCGTTTCCATGCCGGTTACGCCGCGTCCGCCGCGCCGCTGCTTGCGGTAGGTGGTGACGGGCAGCCGCTTGATATAGCCTTGGTTCGACACGGTGACGACCATATTCTCGTCCGCGATGAGGTCTTCCACGCGGAACTCGCCCAGTTCGTCGAGTATTTCCGTGCGGCGCGCGTCGCCGTAGGTGTCGCGCACCTTGATGATTTCCTTGCGCACTTCAACGAGGATTGTCTTTTCGCTTGACAGGATGTTGCGCAACCGTTCGATTTCCTTTAGCAGATCACGGTATTCCTGCTCGAGCTCCGAGCGTTCAAGTCCGGTAAGGCGGCGCAGGCGCATGGCGAGGATGGCGTTGGCCTGCGCCTCGCTGAACTCGAACCGTTCCATGAGTTTCTTTTGCGCCTCTTCGGTGTCGCTGCTGCCTCGGATAATCGCGATGACCTCGTCAATATTGTCTATCGCCTTGAGCAATCCTTCCACAATGTGGGCGCGCGCTTCGGCCTGGGCGAGTTCAAAGCGGGTGCGCCGCTCAATGATCTCGGCGCGGTGCTGTATGTAGCAGAACACGATGTCGCGCAGATTGAGAACGCGCGGCGTGTTGTTCACCAGCGCGAGCATGATGATGCTGGCCGTGACCTGCAATTGGGTGTGCTTGTACAACTGATTGAGAATGACTTCCGGCTCTTCGCCCTTGCGCACTTCGATAACGATGCGCATGCCGTCCTTGTCCGATTCGTCGCGCAGGTCGGTAATTCCCTCGACGGTCTTGTTTTGCACGAGCGAGGCGATGTTTTCGATCAGTCTCGTTTTGTTGACTTGATAAGGAATCTCCTGAATGATGATTCTTTCTTTGCTGCCGTCTTTGCGCGATTCCACGGCGACCTTTGCGCGCACTGTGGCGCGTCCCCGGCCGGTGAGGTAGGCGTCGCGAATGCCGGCGCGTCCGCAAATGATGCCTCCCGTGGGGAAATCCGGCCCTTTAATGAAGCGCATAAGGTCCTTCGAGGTCGCCTCAGGATGATCGATAAGATGAACGATGGCGTCGCAGACTTCGGTGAGATTATGCGGCGGGCAGCTGGTGGCCATGCCCACGGCAATGCCGTACGAGCCGTTGACCAGCAGGTTGGGGATGGCGGAGGGCAAAACGGTGGGCTCTTTTTCGCGCCCGTCGTAATTGTCCGCCATATTCACTGTCTGCTTTTCAATATCCGCGAGCATCAGCGCCGTAATGCTTTCCATGCGCGATTCCGTGTACCGCATGGCCGCGGCGCTGTCGCCGTCAATGGAACCGAAGTTGCCCTGTCCGTCCACAAGCGGATAACGCATGTTCCATTCCTGCGCCATGCGCACCAGCGTGTCGTAAATGGCGGAATCGCCGTGGGGATGATATTTCCCCATGGTTTCACCGACAATGGCCGCCGATTTCCGATAAGGTCTGCCCTTGGACAGGTTCAGTTCGTGCATGGCGTAAAGGATGCGCCGATGCACCGGCTTCAATCCGTCTCGAACGTCAGGCAACGCGCGACTTACGATAACGCTCATGGAATAATCAAGAAACGAGGTTTTGAGTTCCTGTTCGATTGCTACGGGTTTTATCCGTTCGTTTGCGTCCATGTGTTTTCAACTCTTTCTATCGTTACTGCCGCAACTTGTTGCTGCAAGCGCGTACGTCCGTTGACGCGGACGTCGCGGGACATTCCTATATATCCAGGTTTTGCACTTCCGCAGCGTGTTTCTCGATGAACTCCTTGCGCGGTTCGACCAAGTCGCCCATCAGCATGGTGAACATATCGTCCGCCACCGCCTCGTCCTCGGCGCTTATCGCCAGCAGCACCCGGTTCTGCGGGTCCATGGTGGTCTCCAGCAACTGGTCGGCGTTCATCTCACCAAGCCCTTTGTACCGCTGCACGGAAAGCCCCTTGCGCCCTGTCTCAAGCAGGAAATCGCGCAGCGTCAGCAGGTCGTCCGTTTCAAGCAGCGCCGTCGCATCCTTCCCGCCCGACGCAACCACCAAATACGGCGGCGCGCCCGCCGCCGCCAACGGTTCGTTGTGGCCCAGCAACGCCGAGAACTCGTGGCTCTTGAAGAACGCCAAATCCACTTGGTTTTTCTGCCGCACCAGCGCGGGTTTGTGGCGGCCGTTGCCGTTGCCGTTGCCGTTTTCGTCCAGCTCGGTTTGCGTCTCCAGCGTGTTGATTGTTTCCACATTGTCGCCGAACAACGCCACCAGTTCGCTAAAACTCAGCACGCCGGGATTCATGTATTTCTCGCGCGGCAGTTCTAAACATTTCAGCAGCGCATCCCTTTCAACGCCATACACACGCTGCGCCCGGCTGATCATGCGTTCCCTGTCCTGGGCGGCGCGAATGGCGCGGGAAAGGTTTTTTAATGAAATGGCTTTGCCTGAGGGATCGCCCTCAGAGGTGACATTCATGGCGTCCAATGCCACCTCAAAGAGAAAGTCCTCATACTCCTGTTCGGTGTTCACGTACCGCGATTTTTTGCCCTTGCGAATTTGATACAGCGGCGGCTGGGCAATGTACAAATGACCGCGGCGTATCAATTCCGGCATCTGGCGAAAAAAGAACGTGAGCAAAAGCGTCCGTATATGCGCGCCGTCCACGTCGGCGTCGGTCATGATAATCACCTTGTGATAGCGAAGTTTGCTGATGTCAAAATCGTCTTTGCCGAATCCAACGCCCAGCGCCGTGATCAAAGAACGGATTTCATTGTTGCTCAGCATCTTGTCTTCCCGCGCCTTTTCGACATTCAGCACCTTGCCGCGAAGAGGAAGAATCGCTTGGAAACGACGGTCCCGCCCCTGTTTGGCGGAACCGCCCGCGCTGTCGCCCTCGACGATGAAAATTTCGCAACTGGCCGGGTCGCGTTCGGAACAATCCGCCAGCTTCGCCGCCTGTCCCAGGCTGTCCAACGCGCCTTTGCGCCGGGTAAGCTCGCGTGCCTTGCGCGCCGCCTCGCGCGCGCGGGCCGCTTCAATGGTCTTGTTGATAATGCGGTTGGCAACGCTCGGGTTCTCCTCGAAGAACGTCTGCAAGCCCTCGTACACCAGCGAACTTACAATGCCCTGCACATCGCTGTTGCCCAACTTCATTTTGGTTTGACCTTCAAACTGGGGATTGCGCAGGCGAACGGAAATAATGGCGGTCAGTCCTTCCCGGGCGTCGTCGCCGGAAATTGCCGCGTTGGTCTTCTTAAACATGTTGTTTTTCCGCGCATAATCATTCAGGCTTTTGGTCAACGCGGCGCGGAAACCGCTCAGATGCGTGCCGCCTTCATGGGTATTTATGTTGTTGGCGAAGCTCGAAAGCACCTCCGAGTAGGCAGTGGTATATTGCAGCGCGACCTCGACCTCGACATCGTCGCGCGCCAGTTCCATGTATATGGGTGAACGGTGCAACGGCTCCTTATTGCGGTTCAGATATTTCACATACTCGACAATGCCGCCCTTGTACTGCATGACCAACGGCTCTTCCTCGGTGCGCTCGTCTTCAAATATGATTTTAACGCCTTTGTTCAGGAAGGCCAGCTCGCGCAGACGCGCCAACAAGATTTCACTGTTGAAAACCGTTTCTTCGAATATGTCCGGGTCGGGCAGAAAAGTTATGCGGGTTCCGGTGGCCTTGGTGCGACCCCGTTTCTCGATGGGTCCTTTCGGGACGCCCCGCTCGAAGGCCATGTGATGAATAAAGCCATCCCGCTTTACCTCGGCCTCGAGCCATTTTGCCAGCGCATTCACACAAGACACGCCGACGCCATGCAAACCGCCGGACACCTTGTAACTGGCGTTGTCAAACTTGCCGCCGGCATGCAATACGGTCAGCACCACCTCCAGCGCCGTCTTCTTGCGATACTTGGGATCGCGATGCAGATCAACAGGGACGCCGCGGCCGTTGTCTTCCACAGACACGCTGTTGTCAACGTGAATGGTTACACTTATTTGCGAGCAGTACCCCGCAAGCGCCTCATCAATGCTGTTGTCCACCACCTCGTACACCAAGTGATGCAGCCCACGGGTTCCCGTGTCGCCTATATACATGGCGGGGCGTTTTCGCACCGCCTGCAAACCTTCAAGCACCTGTATTGAACCGGCGCCATATTCATTTTGTGCCATACGTTTTTACCTCAAAAAATTACCTTGTGCGGGGCTGAAACAGGAAGTGTTTTAAGTATATCAAAATCGCCGACTCAATACAACTAAAAACCCCCATATTTTGCGTATTTTGGCGCGGTTTTATACGTTATGTTGTGGATTATGGCGCGTTACGCCTGTGGATAAAACAAATGGTGTTTATTATCGCGCCACGCGGCGGTCGCGGGCTTTCCCTGCCGACTCAATTTCTTCTGAAAAAGTTCCTTTCTGTTGCCGTCGTATTTGTTTCGCGCCACAGCGCGACGCTGTGCTATACTCGTGTATGAAGCATGGGCCGCGCGGGCGTTTCCCGCGGCCAATAAGAATTTTTCCGGATGCGTTTCGTTTGCCTGTCAGGGAAGGCAACAGCCGAATCATTCCCGTTGCGAGGCCGCATGAATCCAAACCATGACAACCTTCAAAAGACGCCGTTCCCGTATGCCCTTGCCGTGCAGCGGCATGCGTCGGCGTTGGGTTTCGATTGGCCGGATGTTTCCGGCGTGTTGGACAAACTGGAAGAGGAATTGGCCGAGTTGCGTGAGGCGGTAAAACAGTGCGACACGCCGCATGCGCAAAGGGAGTTGGGCGATGTGCTGTTTGCCGCCGTAAGCGCGGCGCGGTTTTTGGATATTGACCCCGAGTTGTGCCTTGCCGCGGCCACGCGGCGGTTTGAGGATCGCCTCGCCGTGGTGAAAACAATAGCGGCGAACAAGGACATTGTGTTGCCAAGTTGCACGGCGGACAGGCTGGACGCGCTTTGGGAGCAGGCAAAAAGGCTTATGCGCCAACAACTTGAAAAATGCCTTGACAATGACCCCGCGCATGATGCAGACTAGGGTATCAGGTTCGGGGGATTCACAGCGATTTAATCAAAAGTGAATCCGATCGAAATATAGCGTCAACACGGTTTGAAAAAGCACGCAATGCGTCTGTAATGGCTCAGTCCTGCTTCGTGTGGAGGGGCCGGAACAAGCGCGGGAAACAATGTTTTGCGGGCTGGAGGATTCTTTTTGTTTTGCGGGCGGACGCGCGTCTGCCGGATGCGCGCGAGAACATTAAAAATTTAATCGAAACAATTGCGGGCGGTATGATAATGGCTAGCGATAAACAAGATGGACACACGTCAATGTTGGAAATCGGAAGCAATCCTTGGGAACAGGCGCAGCCCCATCTGCGTGAAGCATTGGACGAATACAGTTATAAAAACTGGTTTTCCCAGACCGGTTTTGATTCTTTTCAGAACGGCGTTTTAACGATACGGGTTCCCAGTCAGTTTTTTGCCAACTGGCTGGAGGAACATTATCAGGACGCCGTTTCCGAAGCCGTGCAAAAGGTATTGCCCGAATTTAAGGCCATACGTTATCTGTCGTGCCCCGACGCCGCTTCAGCGCAGGAAACGACGCCCGCTGCTGTTGCGCCACAGACCCCGCCGGCGCGTCAGCGCATTGTCAAACCCCGGCAGAATTTCAACGGCTTCAACCCGCGTTATACCTTTGACCGCTTTGTGGTGGGCGCGGGCAATCGCTTTGCCCATGCCGCCGCGCGCGCCGTTGAACAATCCCCGGGACGCGCCTATAATCCGCTTTTCCTGTACGGCGGCACGGGCCTGGGCAAGACGCATCTGATGCAGGCGGTGGGACAGGGGCTGCTCGCGGTTGATCCAAGCCTGCGGGTGGTGTTCATCTCTTCCGAGGAATTCACCAATCAGCTGATCCAAAGCATCGCCGACAAGGATACACAGCGCTTTCGCGCCAAATACCGCCGGGTGGACATGCTTCTCATTGACGATATTCATTTCATTTCGGGCAAAGAAGCCACGCAGGAGGAATTCTTTCACACCTTCAACGCCCTTTTTGACGGCCATAAGCAAATTGTGTTGTCCAGCGACCGAAGCCCCAAGGAGATCAAAGGCATTGAGGAAAGGCTTGTGTCGCGTTTCGAGTGGGGGCTGGTGACGGACATACAGCCGCCTGACTTGGAAACGCGCGTGGCCATCCTCCAGAACAAGGCGAAACAGGACAACATCACGGCGCCCACGGAAGTGTTGCGCTACATCGCCACATACATCACATCGAATATCCGCGAGCTCGAGGGCGCGCTTATCACGCTCATGGCTTTCAGCCGTCTTACCGAACAAAAAATATCTCTTGCCATGGCGGAAAACGTATTGCGCGATCTCATCGGCAGCGAAAAGATAAAGCCCATTACCATTGAACAGGTGCAACGCGCCGTGGCGGAGCATTTCGATGTGCGCATCGCCGACCTGCGCGGACGCAGCAGACAACGCCAAGTGGTGCAGCCGCGCCAGCTGGCAATGTATCTGTGCAAAACCCTCATCCCCAGCCTGTCCCTCAATGACATTGGCGAACATTTCGGAGGCAAAGACCATACTACGGTCTTGTACGCCTGCGACAAAGTGGCGCGGGACGCCGAAACCAATTCCAACACGCGCCAAACCATCGAGCAGCTCACAAAGGCAATTCGCTCCTGACACCCATCGGCGTCGAAACAATCATCCTGGAAAAAGCGGTTGAACGGGACTGACGCCGTGTTTTTTCCGCTTATGTGTGAGGCAAGGCCTCATGAGCGGCGCGGCTGACGCATGGCCATTTCCGTTTCAAACGGCGTCCGGCTGCAAGAGAGGCAGCGCCACATCAGCAAAATTGTCCATGACGCGCTCCGTCCGCATTTTCCGCAACATGTCAAGAGCGGCGCGGCGTGGGACGGTCTGCTGTTCTTTCACCGCATACCGACGCCACGCCACGCAATCATCTACCTTTTCTTTCTCGCCCAGAATCCAGATATTGGGTATCTTGCGCGTTACCGCGTTGCGGATTTTCTTATTGAAGCTTTCGCCGCTGTCGTCCACTTCCGCGCGGAAAAACTCCCCGCGCAGTTCCCGCTCAATCTCACGGGCATACGCCAGTAATGCCGCGTTCACAGGAACAAGCCGTACCTGCACGGGCGCCATCCATGTGGGAAACGCGCCGCCGTAGAACTCGATGAGGAACGAGATCATGCGTTCGTGGGTGCTGAGCGGCGCGCGATGAAGGATGTAGGGGCGCTTGCGCTCACCGTCGGCGTCCACATAGGTGAGATCGAAACGCTCCGGCATGACAAAATCGAGTTGACAGGTGGACACGGTTTCCTCGCGCCCCATCAGGTTTTTTACCTGAATGTCCACCTTGGGTCCGTAAAACGCCGCCTCGCCGGTTTCCTCTTCGTACTCAACGCCAAGGCTGTCCAATACGCCGCGCACGATGTCTTCGTTGCGCTCCCATTCATCATATCTGTCCACAAACTTATCGCTGTTTTTGTCGTGAAGCGACAGGCGCACCCGGAAATTACCCATGCGCAGATGCCCATAATACATCTGATACATGGTGATGACATTGTGAAACTCCGACTCGATCTGTTCCGGCGCACAGTAGATGTGCGCGTCATTCATACACATGGCGCGCACGCGCAGCAGGCCGGAAAGCGAGCCGTGCTTTTCGTAGCGGAACACGTCGCCATACTCGCACAGACGCAACGGCAGGTCGCGGTAGCTGCGCAGACGCGACGCGTAAATTTTATGATGGTGCGGGCAGCACATGGGCCGCAGGTAGTATTCGTCATTCTCGTCCACCGGCATGGACGGGTACATGCTGTCCTCGTAATACGGCACATGGCCGGAACGAATATACAGTTCCTTGCGCGTCACCGACGGCGTGGTTACGCGCTGATACCCCGCAAGGAACTCCGTTTCCCGCGCCCATTTCTCCAACTCGTCGCGCAATACCGTGCCATTGGGCGTCCACAAGGGCAGTCCCACGCCCACCTCCGTGTCCTGAATGAACAAATCCAGCTCTTCGCCCAGTTTGCGATGGTCCCGTTCCATGGCGCGCTTGCGCATCTCAACATATTCCTTGAGCTCATCGGCGGAGGCAAATGCCAATCCGTATATGCGGGTGAGCATGGGGCGCTTTTCGTCGCCGCGCCAGTAGCTGCCGGAAATCCGGTCAAGTTTGAAGCAATTCTTCGGAACCTGTCCGGTGTGTTCCAAATGTGGCCCTTCGCACATGTCGGTAAAATCGCCGCTGGTGTAAAACGAGAGCATGCCGTTTGCCGCCTTGCCTTGTTCCATAAGCTCTTTGGCATACTCAAGTTTGTACACTTCGCCCTGCTCCTCCAAATAACGCAGCGCAGCGTCGCAAGGCTTCTCTTCGCGCGTGAAAGGCTCGCGCGCCTTGATAATGGAGCGCATGACCTGTTCCACTTGCTGCAATTCGCCCTCGCCGATGGGATTGCCCGCAAAATCAAAGTCGTAGTAGAAGCCGTTTTCAACGGGCGGACCGAAGGCCAGCTTCGCGTCCGGACGCAGCCGGCGCACCGCCGCGGCCATAATATGGGAAAGTGAATGGCGCAGCGTGTGCAGCGCAATGCGCTTTTCGTCTTCAATAACCGTTGCTTGTTTGTTCATGAATGTATGACCTCATGCGCCGCAGAAACCGGCGCGGAATTGTTGCATCAAAAAGTCACGTTTTACGAAATAACGCGGCGAACGAAACGCCGCGGAACAACAGGGGTCGAAACCATCACCATCCACACCGGCTAATTGATGGTGATGGGGATGGTAGTTCGCTGTCCGTTACGTATAATTTCCACGTTGAATTGTTTGACCCCTTCAAACTGCGGCGCCATTTGCATAATCTGCGGTATGCTTTGCACCGGTATTCCGTTGACGTTGCTTATGATGTCGCCGTCACGCAGGCCGAATTCCGCCGCGAACGGAATCTGACTGATATTGGTCGCGGTAAGCCCGAGCGGATTGCCGGCGTCATCCTCGGCAATATACGGTTGATGCTTCCCCATCAAGTCCATGACGTTGATGTCTTTTTCAACGCCCTTTGGAATGCTTACCTGCCGTCTGGGCAGATTCTCTGTCATGGTTCCCTTTGCGCTGATGGAACGCGTCTCTTGCTGCGCGGGCTTCTCGGGCGCGCGCGCCGGTGGCGGTTGCGGCGCATTTTCCTCGACAAGCGTATAGGTAAATTGAGCCATGCCGCGGCTGTCCCGGTAGTCCCACGGGGCAAGCGCCGTCGCATCGGAATACAGCCCCACGCCGTTGGTGATCGCTTCCGCATTCAGCCGGCGCAGCAGCGCGTCCTTTGACGCGTTGCGCCGATCCCACCAGCCCATGCCTTCCGCCACAAGAAGATGGCTCAGGCTTTCGCCGTTTGTATTGAATACCAGCGCCACCGGGTTTTGCTGGGAATCAATGGCAAATACGCTGACATTGACGGTCTGACCCTTGAACTTTTCCGAAACGTACTGTTTGGCTTCCTCATGAAACGGCTGTCCCGGTTCCGGACAGTCCACCCCGTATAACCGCACTTTCATGGTTGCGCCGTTCCGTTCCATAATAAGCATGTCGCCGGTGATGATATCAGCGACTACGCCGCGATAGGTTTCTCGGGAGGGCGCATTCACCGACTTCAGCATGGCATCCACAGTCATGCCCGCCAGCAGCAAAACAGGCGTCTCCGCCGTCTCCGCCGCGTCGGAGGATTCGGACGCAGAGTCAGGTTCGGCGGCGGTTTCCGCTGAAACAGGCATTCCAACCGCAACAGAAATTGAAAGGATTGCGATAATTCGCGCTAAATTCATAACACTTCTCCTTGTAACATTGTTATGAAGATTCATTTTCAGCATACTATACCACGAAAACACCGCAAGTTAGTAACTGCCACTATTTTTTAGAACGGAAATCTCCATGCATTTTGATACGGAAGTTTTGATAATAGGCGGGGGGGTGTCGGGATTGTGCGCGGCGGGTTTGTTGACGAAAGCGCTGGGACGCGACAGCGTGCTGGTGCTGGAGAGCAAAGG
>OMKS01003791.1_pt1 | contig 11808 bp, 4 predicted proteins | sample 1674721 | NCBI WGS metagenome assembly OMKS01 (sample SAMN06264996, study PRJEB25208) | sediment metagenome | isolation source: hot spring sediment | place: USA: California | collected 2014-09-02 | reverse complement strand
ATGATTAATGGCATTTTGTATAACCGGCAATAAAAAACATTCTGTTTTACCACTGCCCGTTCCCGTAGTTACAACAAGTGGGGATGGTGACGAACCAAGCAGATTTTCAATTGCTTCTGACTGATGGCTGTAACATTTTTCATTTTTTGACCGCTCTTTGAGGGTATTTGCAAGTTTTTCAACTATCGGTAATTCAGACCACTTTTTTAATGTTTTAAACGGCCTGTGTGCCTGATAAAACGGCTCCTGCGCAATAAACCCGGGCTTCATCAGCTCTTTTTCAAGCCTGAGTTCCTCTCTGTCATCTCTGCCCCTCGGCCGGGTTCCCGCGATCGGCCTGGTTTCAGCGTTATCACCCTCTTTCCTCACAAGTATTTCCGGGGATGAACCCGCGATCTGAAATTTCCCGAAATTAAGAAAATACATGTACGGCGACGGATTCACGGTCCGCAGGGCGCGGTAGAGGTCGGCATGACGGGCAGAGCGGCGGCGCTCGGCCAGCCGGCGAAGGCGCTGCGTGGAGTAATGGCGGATGTAGAGTTCGCGCGCGGCGGCCAGCGCGGCGTCGCCCTCGGCCGGCAGGAGCAACAAGTCGCGGTCCTCCGCGACGAAGAGGAAGAGCAGCCGATAGACGACCCGCAAGACCTGCCGGTAGTAATCCTGCGTGGTCAGGTCGCCGGAGCGGAGGCGTTCGCGGAGGGCCTGGTTGGCCGGGTGGGCCAGGAAGCCGCCGCCGAGGGCCTGGATGGCCTGCTCGACGCCGTCGCGCAGGCGGTCCAGGACGCGCGTGCCTTCACGGAGCGAGGTGTTGTACCACCGCTCCAGCCAGCAGTGCTCAGGGGTTTTGCCCTCGGGGACCTCAACGCGGGATTGGTGGCACAGGAGGAACAGGAGGAAGAAGTCGCTGTAGGCCTCCGAGTCCATCATGGCCTGCAGGTCGAACTCGACGTATGCCTGGCGGGTGAGGGAGACGTTGTCGCGCAGCAGGCGCAGGACCAGGCCGTTGGAGACGAAGCCCCACAGGAGGTTTTCGCCGCGGTTGAGTAGTTCTTGGACGAGGCTGTGGGGGCTGACGCGGGATGCGCCGCGAGCGCCGGGGGTGCGGCGGTCAAGTTCCTGGCGGAAAGAGACCAGGTGGATGGGCGTCGCCTGCCACTCGTGGCTTATGGGGTAGGTCTTGCCCTCGATTTCGTAGGCCTTGCGTGTGGTCAGACGGCCGTAGCCGAGTTCCTGGAAGAGGATGAGCAGCCAGCGTTCGCGGGTGAGGGTGGTGCCGGCGTCGGATTCGGGAAGGGCCTGTGATGCGGCCTTGAAACCTTCCCACGCGCCCTTGAGGCGATTCCAGGCCCGGTTGGCGGCCTCGTTGAGGCGTTCGGACTTGGCCAGGTGGTAGGCCTCGGGTGTGAGGCCCTCGACGGCCGGGTCGCCCTCGGCGATGCGGACGAGCAGGTCGGCCGGCAGGAGGCCGCCCTCGGTCTTGATCGTCGTGAAGATGTTCCTTCGGCTTATCTGCATGGGCCGTCAGTTCCCCACAGGAAGATAGACGTAGATTCCCAGGATATCCGGCGGTAGTTCGGGCCGGATGTCGTGACGGACGCCGCTGATGCGGGCGGCCGCGCGGACGCGGGTGTGGGCGTCCAGGAGTTCCTGCCCGCGCTGGCGGGCGAGTTCTTCCAGGGTCGGGCGAAGGTGGCCGAAGCCGTCCACGACCCGGCGCACGAAGTCCGCCGCCTGACTGGCGGTGACGTTCTGTCTGGGTTCAGCGCCGAGAAGCCCTTCGGCGGCTGCGGCGTCGAGCCACTCGGCCTTGTCGGGCGGGCCGGCGAACGCCGCCAGTTGAGAGTCCTCGGCCAGCAGTTCGGTGGTCCGGCTGGCGCGGTGAGTAAGGATGTGGTAGCGAAGGCGGAGCAGGAGAAGCGTGGTCCATCGGTCCACGGCGTCCGTGCGGATCGCACCGCAACGGCGGGCGAGGTTCCCTTCTCCGTCGAGAGCGGCAGTGAGGACGTACTGTGCGAGGCCCTCGACGATGGGGTGCGTCCGGCTGAGGTAGAGCACGCCTGAATCCACGGGGAGCTCGAACTTGGCCTTGAAGGCGTCCACAAAGCCGCAGGATTCGCGCAGGGCGCGAGGTGTCTCTCGCAGGTCGAATTCAACACCGTCGGGCCTGTCGGAGAGGAATGCGCCGTACGCGCGAAGGGCCTCTCGAGTGAAGCTCTCCACGTCGGCCCCCGCGCCGATGGCGGCGCGGACGGCCTGGAGTTCGCGGCCCACCTCGCCCACGCGGGCCTGGATGCCCTCCTGGGCAAACATCGTCCGCGAGCGTTTCTCCTTCTGGCTGACGTTTTCCCAATCGGCGTGCAGGCGGGCGCGTTGCTCGCGCAGGAAGTCTTCCATGCCGGGCAGCAGCGTCTGCGACGGTGCGCCCCCCCCGCGCTCGCGGAGTAGGAGCCCCTCGAATATGGCCTCGACGACGGCGTTCGTGTCGGCCGGGACGGGAACGGAGATGCCGAGGGAACTGCGGATGGCCTTGTGCTTGCGGAGCAGGACGTCCAGAACCAGCCCGTCAATCTGGTTGTCGGTGCCGTAGTAGACCAGCGAACGGACGGTGGGGCTGGCTTGACCGTAGCGGTCCACCCGGCCGTCGCGCTGTTCGTGGCGGGTGGGGTTCCATGAGAGGTCGTAGTGGAAGACGGCGTTGAAGTACTGCTGGAGGTTGATACCCTCGCTGAGGCAGTCAGTGCAGACCAGGACGCGCGGGGTTGACTCAGCGAGTTGGCGGACGCGAAGTTCTCGTTCTTCCGGCGGCAGAAGGCCGGTTACCGCTGTCACGGCGACCCTGTTACCCAGCCGAGCACGCAGTTCCTGGGCGACATACTCAGCCGTGGGAATGAACCGGCAAAAGACGATGGGGTTGTAGCCGTCGCGGATGATCTCCCGGATAAGGCTTGCGGCCTTGACCAGCTTGGCATCTGCGTCGCCCGGGAGTCTGTCGGCCTGTCGGGCGAGTTCCAGCAGGCGGCGATGGGTGGCCTGTTCCGGTGTCAGCTCGTCACCAGGGTCGCTTCCGGGCGTTACGTCGGCCGGCTCGCCCGACTCGACATCTTCCTGGTCCAGGACCATCCGTCGGCCCACCTCGTCGGCCTCTTCCCAACTCTCTGTGTCGGCCGAGGCCGAGCGGCTGCGCAGCGTGGCGGCCGCGGCGGCGGGACTCGATGCCAAGGACCGCAGAAGGGCCAGCGCAGACCACCAGCGGACGCGAACACGGTGCTGGCCGCCCGAGCGGTCGGCCACGATCTCGCGTGCGTAGCTCAGCACCCGCTCGAAGAGGTTCTTGTACTCGGGAGACAGCTTGTAATGTTCTTCCCGATCCTCCCGGTCGGGGAAGACCGTCTCCTTGTCCAGGAAGTGGCGGATGTCGGCGCGGCGGCGTTGGACGAAGTGGGCGGCGAGCCGGCGGCGATGCCTCTCGTTCTCCGGGCCGCCCAAGTCTTCGGGCAGGTTGGCGAAGTCCTGGTTCAGGAAGCACAGCAAGGACCGGAATGTCCCTTCCTTCCCGCTGTGAGGCGTGGCCGTCACGAAGATCATGTGGCGCTGAGGGTTGTCGGCCAGCGCCTTGACGAGCGTGTATCGCTGGTGCCGACCGCCGCGCGGGTTCTCCTCCCAGGCCGCCGAATGGGCCTCGTCCACGATGACGAGTTCGGGGCAGGTCCGTATGAACTCGTCTCGCCGCCGGTCCGACTTGATGTAGTCGATGGAAACGACGGTGAAGGGGTGCACGTCGAAGACCGACTCATCGCTGCGGCACTCGCGCTCCAGCCTGCGAACCGTGCCCGGCAGGACGAGCCGGGCGTCGATATGGAACTTCTCGACCAGTTCTCGCTGCCACTGTTCGGCCAGGTGAGGCGGACACAGAACGGCCAGCCGCTGACATTCGCCGCGGTCGAGAAGCTCGCGGGCGATGAGGACGGCCTCGATAGTCTTGCCGACGCCCACGTCGTCAGCAACCAGGAGTCGAATGGGGTCGAGTTGGAGGGCCATCAGAAGGGGCACAAGCTGGTACGGGCGCGGCTCGACCGCGATCCTGCCGAAGGAGCGGAACGGGCCGGCGCTGGAGCGGAAACCCAGCCGAAGGGCATCGCGGAGCAGCCGGGAAGAGCGGTAGTCGCCTACCTGCGCGGGGTCAGGCAGCGTGAAACTGGCGGGTTCGATTGGTTCCAGGGCCGTGCAGATGCCGGCGACCTCGTCGTCCGTGCCGCCGAGGGGGCGAAGGACCAGCACCGCCCCCGTGGACTCCGGCAGGACAACCCATTCCCTGCCGCGAACACGAACCAGTGAGCCGACGGCGTGTGTCATGCCTGACCTCCAAAGATATCCGGGTGCTTCTCGATGACACCTTGCCAGTCGTCCCTCTGGCCAAACCGCACTACGGTCCAGCCCCGCTCGGCGAGGCACGACTCCTGCTGCCGATCACGCTGGGAGCGTTCCGGGAACTTGTGATGAGGTCCGTCCACGTAGACCGCGCAGTACAGGTCCTTATAGAGAAAGTCGGGCCGCGTGTTGCACTCGTCGATCCGCGATTGAGCATGAGATGGCAGCCGGCAGTTGCGTTCCTCAAGAAACCGCAGCCATTGCCGTTCCAGTTCCGTCTCGCATCGACGCAGAAGTTGGTCGAGGTGCGCCGCCCTGGTGAGGGGACCAGTTGACACGCGGACTGTTCCCGACGCGACGCGCCTCAGAATATCCGCGATGGAGGTCCGGTCGAGGATTTCGTGGTCAGGCTGATTCGTGTAGCTCAACAGGCAGTCGTAGCAGGCCGCCTCGCAATCCTCCTTGGCCGTCGGGGCGCGGCGGAGGTCCTGGCCCGTAGCGGGATCGAAGTGGCAAATCGACAGGGCCGTTTCGGCGACTTGGTTGACGGCCTGAGGGTCCTCCGCCAAGCGGCGTAGAACCCCAGCGCCCCCTTCAGCCGATTCATAGAGGAGAATCGACCGGCGGTCGTCTGCGCTGGGCAACGGCTCCGCGGCCAACTCGCCATCCTCCAATTCATAGATCGTCTGGATGGCATTCTTCAGGGCCGCTTGAAGGGAAGCCATCGCCCGGACGCCCAACTCCTCGGAAGGTTCGAAGATCAGGCAGTTTCGGCGGTCCTCCACGTATGGAATGACGCGAGTCGTCCGGGGGCTCATGGGGTCCTCATCGGCGGCCGTCTCGTCCTCTCTGCGGGACCAGTAGCCGCGCTCAATGTCCAAGACAAAGCCAGACTGGTCTTGGTGTTTGCGCCGTCGCCAGCCCAAGTTGATTCTCCAGAGCGTGGCGGCATGGCCATAGTACATCGTGGCGACTGTCCGGCCGTCCCTTTCCACGGCCGCCGTCCTGCATGACACCGCCCCTTCCCGTTCTGCGAATCGGATGGTCGTGCGCAGGTCGTAACCCTGACGCAGGCGTTCCTCCTCGTCGCAGTTGATCCTGTCCCGGCGCTTGGTAACCACATTTTGCAAGCGAAAGAGCTGACGAATAGGTGGCCCGAGCCTGGACCTGCACCGTTCGCAGATGTCGGGCCCGTTACCCTGGGTGCCGATATGCATGTAGCCGCAACGTGGACAGATGAAGGCAGCACGGGTCTGCAGCTCCTCACCTTCCTCCTGGACCGGCAGGATGACCTGGTTGATGACGTAGCGAGAGCCCTCGTGGTAGATGATGGCTCGAGGCCCGAACTCGGAGATTGCCAGAAACCGTGGGCGGGAGACGAATTCGTCACGGTTTGCCCTCTGGCGGCGGCCGGGGATGTAGGCCGACAGCGGCAGCCGCGGGAAGTTGTAGCCGGGCAGGAAGCCCTCGCTGGCAAAGTACCTGTAGCTGTAAAAATCGGACTGGATGATGTTCTCAGCGTCCGTGAGCAACCGAAGCTGCGCCTCCGCGTCACGCCGCAAACGCTGGGCTTCCTGCTTGTCTTGCGCACTGCGGGATGCGTCCAGTATGATCTGGTTTTGCCTCTTGGCCTGCGTGAAGGCTGAGCGGTAAAGTCCTCGCCACCTCTCGCATGCCCGTTCAAACTCCGTGCCTACGTGGGCAATCACGCCGTCCAGCCAGGCCTCGTCGAATCTGGCGCCGGCCTCGGGGTCATCGCGGAGCGTTTGAAGTATGCCCTGCGCCCGCCGTCGAGCGCGAAGCCTCGCATTCTGGTCATTCACCGCAGCCCTTACCTGCGACTGAAGCTCCAATGACGGGGGATCCCCCCCGAGCTCGAGCACTTCCTTGAGAGAACTCCCAAGCGGTAGGCCTGTCTCAGCCAGCCAGATCGCCTGGACGTGAGACCTTACAAGGTCCTCGTTCGCCAGGTCTATCTGCGGAGGCGATACGACCCCGGCCACCATCTTCTCAGGGCGCTTGTAAAAGTACTGGTCATGCGGGCTTCCAGACGCGCAATACGTGAACACCATCGCGGGCTGACCGCTCCGGCCAGCCCGTCCGCTCCGCTGAGCATAGTTGGCCGGCGTTGGCGGGACGTTGCGCATGTTCACTGCATTGAGCTGAGCAATATCTATCCCCAATTCCATGGTTGGGGAACAGTACAGAATGGGCAATCGCCCCTGGCGGAATGCCTCCTCACGTCGTTGCCTGTCCTCATACGAGACCTGGGCAGTATGTTCCCGCGCCTCGATGCCGGCCGTCTGAGTGGCGACGGCCCGATAGTACTGCTGGAAGAATGGATTCGGCCGCGCAGCCTCCGAGCCAATCGTCGGCTGGCGAATCGGGTCGTGATACGCCCGGCTGCCATCTCCCGCCCTCCACACCATCGAGTCCGCCGCGAGTTGATAGCCGGGCACATCCTGGTCATCCCGCGGTTCGCGCGCGACCGTCACCAAGCCGCCCATGCGGAGTGACCTAAGCAAGTCCTTGATGATGCGATCCGTGTCGGCAAGGGAAAGCCGCCCGACGCCCAAGGTCTGAGGCCGCCGCAGGTACTGCCCAAAACCGCTCATCGGCGACAGAAACACATCACCGCCGTAGTCCTGGCCGTGTCGATAGGGCCTGGGATACAACACCGCCGCATGCTCCAGGTCTCCAACCCCCTCAATCTCATCAAAGCCCCAGGGCGGAATGAGCCTTTGGCTGCTCTGGAGCAATAGACGCTCCTGGAAGGCCGGATCGAGGTACTCGACCTTGATTGCCAGTCCGCGACGCATCAGGTCGAGCAGGACCCGGCAGACCTCCATGCGCTTCTCCACGGACGACTGGGCAAGAGCGGGATGGCATTCCTGCCAGATGTCATCTGCCTCGCACACCTGGCTCAGATAGGGATAATCGATTGCCAGCAACCCGACCTGTTCCAGGTTTGGAGCGGTAATGCGCCAGCCGCGAAGCAGATCTCGGTAGAGGCGGTAGCCCAGAACGCTCCGCAAGACCCGGTCGGTCTCGTCACGGGCCTGGAACCTCGCCCCCGGGTCATTTGCATATTCCGTGAACTTCAGGCCCAGAACTTGGAACACTTTCATCGCCAGCTCGTCGTGCTGCAATCCTTGCGCACCCGCCTGCGTCGCCGCCAGATAGAGGGCTGCTCGGAGGCGTCCGACTTCCACGAAGTCATTGAAGTGCCCGGCTTGGAGTGAGGCGTCCTGTCGGTTGTCCGTGAAACTGAGCAACTTCCTTGCCTCGTCGGCCAGCGGCATCTGCCGCAGGTGGATGATCGCAGCCAGGCTCAGGATCGTGGTGGCCGTGCTCCGCCCGCCCGAGCCAAGTGCACTGAGCTTGTGGAAATCCGAACGCTGCCTGAACCCGTAGGATACGCCACAGCGCAAGCAAAACCGGAACGGAGCAGCGACATACCAAGCTGGCAGCCCCTCGCCGCCGAGGCGTCCATCGGCACTCACGCGGACCGCCTGCGGCAGGTCCCTGCGACGTCTTGCCAATAGGCGGCCGTCCGCGTCGAGCCAATCCTCCGGCAGTCTACTCAACAACTCATCGCCATCTTGCGGCCAGGGAAGATCGCTACTGACATAGAGGAATCCAGGTTCGCTGTCAGGCTCTGCGCGCGTGTCGGTCAAGTCACGAGAGGCCAGACGCGCTTCCCCCGCCCGCTCGCCCTGTTCTCTGCGAACGCAGTAATACTCTTGCCCGCACTCACGGCAGAAGACCAGTGGAAGCAGAACCCGATTGCGGTCGCCCGGCACGTACTGCTGCCCAAAGAGGGTGATGTGCCGGTCGGTCTCAGGCTGAAGCGATGCATACACCGTATCCCCGCGACTGATGAACTGGTGCACACGAAACGCAAATACCGGGAACCCGGTCTCTGGATGCGGACAGTTGTATCCGGCCAAGAGCACTTGCTGAATGGCGGTAACGCAATGTTCCACTGGCTGGCCGGTTAAGGTGCTCAGCTCTTGAACCGCCCCGTTAACCCCGGTGATGCTTCGAGGCCTTTGTCGAACGAGTCTCCCACTTTCAGGCTCGCGACGGATGCCGAACGTGCTTTCAATCCAGGCAGCCAGCGGGTCAGAAACGATCTGCTCGAAATCGGAGGGGACCGACGCTTCTGAATCAGCCAGACGAGACCTGAGGCGATCCAGGAAACTCTGGTCTCCTGTGTTGGGTTCCGGCGTAACTCGTCTCAGCGTCTCACCAATCACACATTCCGGTCTAACCTCAGCACCGAAAAGGGTCGCGGATACGCGGGCTACTTCGGCCTGCTGGTCTGCCCAGGAACCGCCGGCGACAAGCGTGGCCGAGGTCCCGACATGCTGGAGACGGTCAGCCCCGAACGCATCTCTGGCGCGCCGGATAAGCATCGCCACGTCAGCGCCCTGCCGACCACGATAGGTGTGCAGCTCGTCCAGAACCAGGAACCTAAGGCCCGAGGCGGCACGGATGAGGGGTTTCTCGCGCGGGCGCGTGAGAATCAGCTCGAGCATCACATAGTTCGTGAGAAGGATGTCCGGCGGGTTGCCGACGATTTCGCCTTGTTGCTCGCTGGACTCTTGGCCCGTATATCGGCGGAAGGTGACCCGGCCCCTGCCGTCCGGGTAGCCAAAGTTGATGAACTTCTCCAACTCATTCAGTTGACTGTTCGCCAGCGCGTTCATCGGGTAGACGACAATGGCCTGAATTCCTCGGCCGCTTCCGTTGCGCAGCACGTGATCCACGATGGGCACGATGTAGGCCAGACTCTTGCCCGAGCCGGTCCCGGTGGTCAGGACATAGTTGCGACCCGTGAATGCAGCATTGACCGCCTCGCTTTGGTGTCGATGTAGCCTCAGCGTCTTGCCGGAGTCCGCTGGCCCGGACTTGAGGCGGAAGATGCTCCGGCACTCGTCTTGAAGGACCCCGGCATCCACGAGCTCGTCTATGGACTCGCCCGGCTCAAAGCAGGGGTTCAGCTGGATCAGGGGGTCGGGCCAGAGAAGGCCCTCGTCCATCCGCCCTCGCACTTCCTGGCGGATTCTGGGGTCGCGGATGTTTATGAAGCTCGTCACGAATGAGGCGTAGTCGCCGACGAGCCTTTCGCGGAGCTCAAAGACGTTCATCGCAACACCTCCCAGTGCCCGCCCTTGGCCGGACCAACGCGACGAAGGCGGCCAGTGGCCTTCAAAGCGGCAATCTGTTTCTCGACGGCTCGCGATGTCAAACTCAGGACCTCAGCAATCTCACGGGCGCTTACCGTGTTTCGCTCCCGCAGGAGCGACAGGATTTTCTCCGAACTTTTCTCCGAACCCTCTCCGAACTTTTCTCCGAACCGCTTCTCCGAACCGGGTTCTCCTTCCTTCAGGGCGAACTTGGCCGACCGTCGGAAGATCGCTCGGAAGAAGCCCTCCGGCTCGGCGGTCTCGAAGACCGGTTCCTGAAGGCCTGACGCAAGCATGGCGGTTCGCATCTTCCGAATCCCCATGCCGGTCCGCTCGACCATGTGCATTCGGGAGAAGAGGTCCGCGACGATCTCGTTCCTGCGGATGGAGACCGTGCCGAGGTCCCGAGCCGACAGGCCCTTCGGCAGGCCGCCAGGGTTCACGATCTCCACCCGGTCGTCGTAGACCTCGACGGTCACCTGCGTGCCCCGGATGCTGTAGTCGCGGTGCATGAGGGCGTTCACCACGGCCTCGCGCAGCACCTCCAGCGGAATCTCGTAGATGTCCTTGCGGTCGAACCCCTTGATCTCGGTGCGGATGTTCAGGTGCTTCTGGAGAAAGGCGACGGCCTCGCGATGCTGCGTGAGAAGGTCATCCCGCACGTCGCGCCGGTCGTAGATGTGCAGGCGGTCCGTTCCCTTAAACGCGAGGAGCGTTGCTTCCACATGGTGGAGGTGCTGGTAGATGTCCTTGGCGAAGAAGAGGATGCCCGCGTTCTTGACCCGCGTCGCGTCCGCCACGTTGAGGCTGCGCAGGAAGTCGGGGACGGCGGTGCGGCCGATGCGGATGCCCGCCTCCTTGGTGAAAGCGCTTATCTTGGCCTTGGAAATGTCGTCGAAGGTGAAGCCCTTGACGGTTTTTTCCTCGAACGGGAGCGGCTCGTTCTCTGCGAACATGATGCGAAGTTCGTCATGGCTCATCTTCTGGGTGTTGCCGTCGAGCCGCCGGTAGTAGCCGGAGCCGCACGAGTACGGCTTCTCCGTGCCTTCCGGCACGACGATGGCGACGACCTCGCCGACCTGCGCGAGCGAGACGGAGATGCTCGGCTTGCAGTTCCGCGTCAGGCTGTTGATCTTGGCCTTCAGGTCGTTGGTCAGGCGCTCGCCGACGATGGTCCCGCCGTCCCGCACGCCGAGGAGAAGCGTCCCGCCCTTGGCGTTGGCAAAGGCCACGATGTCCTCGTCGATGCGGGGCGTGTACCGCTCCTTGAACTCCACGGTGAGGCCCTCGCCCTCGCGGATGAGGAGCTTCACCTGCTCGGCGGTGATGTCAGGCCGCGTGCCCGTCATTCTCTGGCCTCCCGCTTCTCTTCCAAGTGCTCGGGGTGTTGCCGCAGCCAGTCGTCTATCGCGCCCTTGTGGAACCGCCAACGCCGTCCGACCTTCTGGCCGGGCAGTCCGCCCTCCTGGGCGAGCTTGTAGAGCGTGGACCGGGATATCTTCAGGTACTCCGCGAGCTCGTCAATGCTCATGACCTCAGCTGGACCAGATGTCATCCGCCACTCCTTGGGCACACCATCGCTATTGAGAGACACGGGTTGCTATTATCAGGAAGTGGCGACTGTTGTCAAGAAGAAGATTTGGCCGCCCGGACCGGCGTCGGCACGCTTATGGTCTTCCGAGCGATGACGATCTGCAGGCGGTGGTCGTACCACACGTCCTGCATGGTCGGCCAGGGGACGGAAGGATCGCTTGACAGCCGGGACGGAACATGGGATAGTTCCGATAAGGGTTGCTTTCGGGGAGGTTTGGGGTATTTCGTGTACATTCTTGAGAGTGCCTCGACCGGAAAGCGGTACATCGGCCAGACGGACGATCTGGAACGCCGCGTGGCCGAGCACAACAGCCGCGAGCACAATCCGTGCAAGTTCACCTCGAAGCACCCCGGCCCGTGGCGGCTGGTCTACCATGAGTCGTGCGAAACGCGATCAGAGGCCATGAGACGCGAGCGATGGCTCAAGTCCGGCGTCGGGCGTCAGTGGATCGCCGACCACATGCCACGAGCGAGTCCGGCTCCGCCACAGGCGGATCGGCGCTCCTCTACGACTCCGGCGGATTAACCGCCAAGTTGTTCGCCGCGGGCGAATCGAGCCCGACTCGGGTAGCCAAGATCAATCCGACGAAATTCGCCGTCGGCTCAAGTTAACGGAAACGCTTGGTCAGGCCATAGAAACAGCCGGCCACGCGCG